>Ga0268262_10001870_pt1 | contig 25151 bp, 21 predicted proteins | sample TergutNc150P3_FD_190354 | JGI IMG/M metagenome (GOLD analysis project Ga0268262, IMG submission 190354) | Nasutitermes corniger P3 segment gut microbial community from laboratory colony in Florida, USA - Nc150 P3 (SPAdes) (version 2) | ecosystem: Host-associated > Arthropoda: Insects >... | reverse complement strand
CCCCCGCGTGATGGAGTCGATCCCCAGCGGATTTACGGCGGGATAGATATCCACGATGCCGGAGAGCTTATGCTTCCCGTCGTTCAGGATTTTCGCCAGCCGGGCGCAGACGTACTGCCCCTCCAGCTCGTCGCCGTGAGTCCCCGTAACGACGCAAACGCGCTTGGCGGCCGCGTCCGGCCCCACGTTGTTCTCGATACGGTTTTTCTGTATAACAAAGTTCTCCGCGACAGGCAGCGCCGCCACAGACACAGGTTTTATCATCAAAGCCTCCTATTTACGGTAATTGCGGTACCTATAGCAATATAATTGGCGAACCGCCGAAAAGTCAAATTCCGCGCCGCCCTACCACGCAGGGCAGGCGCAAATCAATCATTCTTGACGCAACGCACCGAGTACCCGTCCCATTTGTATTTTTTCTCGCTTAATATAACCGTTTCGTTCATCAAGCCGTCGTTGTTGACGTTGCGGATTATCATGCTTGTGGCGTAGTAGCCGTCTTCCTCCGTAGCAGTCCACCAGTAGCCGTACTCCCCGACGTGCCCGAACCCGCCCTTGGAGTCCCAGTAGCCGCCGGGAAGGGCTGTAAATCCGAAATCGTCCGTACCGTTGCCGTCTCTGTTATCGCCGCGGGAAATGTTCCACCCGCTCTTCGACTTCAACTTAACGCTCGCCTCCCAAGACCCCCTCGCGGTTATCAAATCCAACCATTCATGATGCGTCGGCACGTGCCATCCCGCCGGAGCGACGGCCATCGCGGTCCTCCAACTGTACAGCCTGCCGTATTTCCCGCTCATCGATTCGTCGTCGCCGTAACACCATGAATTGCCCGGATCGGGCTTGTAATTCAGATTCTGCGCCATCCATATCCTGCCGTCGGGCATTTTCACCGTACGGTAAACCTGCTTGTCCCGCTCGTCGGTAAACGTCCCCGTCCCTGCCGGCTTTGCCGCAACCGCCGTTCCTGCCGCCGCCGGCTTTGCCGCTGCCGCCGTCACTGCCGCCGTCGCCGGCTTTGCCGCCGCTGATGTCCCTGCCGTCGCCGCCGGCTTTGCCGCCGCCGTCCCTGCCGCCTCTGCCGGCTTTGCCGCCCCAGCCGTCACTGCCGTTTCCGCCGTCTCCGCCATAAATCCTCCATTTTAGATGAAAACGCCCGTCCAACCCGATATATCTAATATAAATCCCGCCGTCCCATACCCGCAAAAAACTTTACCCAAGCCATTTTATTTGCAACGCAGGCGGTTTTTTACTATATTTTATATTATGGACGCAAAAAACATCGCCGACTTATGCGACGCTGGGGCGTTGCGGTGGACTAACCACGCGCTTGGGCGGATCTTTCAACGAAGCATTAGTACGGACGACATTAAAAACGTTCTAGTCAACGGCGAAATAATCGAGCAATATCCCGCGGATTACCCGTTCCCCAGTTGTTTGATGCTGGGACGTACCAAATCGGGGGAAAACTTGCACGTCGTGTGCGGGTCAAACGGGACGGAATTGTGGCTTATCACCGCGTATCTTCCAGACCGAAACGTTTGGGCGGAAGATTGCAGGCAAAGGAGGATATGATGACTTGCTTTATGTGCAAAGGCGACGTGCGGGACGGGCTTTCCGTCTTTACCGCTGACTTGGGCGGGTGCGTCGTCGTTATCAAGAACGTTCCGTCCGGAGTCTGCGGGCAATGCGGCGAAGTCTCCTACAGCGACGGCGTGACGCGGCGGATAGAACAGATTATCCGTAGCGTCACGCAATCGGCGGGGGCGGAGGTCGCGGTGATCTGTTATTCGGAAAAAGCCGCTTGACCCGACCGCCCCCGATAAATCCGCAAAACAGTCTCACGGACTTGCGGCGGGCTTCATCAACCCGAAAAACACAAAAAAACATGATACTTCTTGATTTTTTCGGTAAATTATACTATTATAATAAGTAGGTTACTCGGGCAACGGCGCTCAGGTAGGGCGTCCGTTGCCATTTTTTTGGGCTGATAGGAGGTGATCGGTATGGAGATGTCGATGGCGACCGCGCACGAGATTAACAAGCTCATGGCGCGGTACGGGGTGAAATTCGGGATTTACAAGAACGGGGAGTTCATCGAACAGCTCTTCCCATACGATGCCATACCCAGAATCATCTCGCGCGACGAGTTCGCCCTGCTCGACCGCGGGCTTGTCCAGCGGGTGGACGCCCTGAACTGCTTTTTGCGGGACATCTACTCCAAAGCGTCGATCGTCGCCGACAAGGTCGTGCCGGAGGAGTTCGTCTATATCTCCAAGGGGTACCTGCCGGAGTGCGCTCACATCGTCCCGCCGGCGGGGGTGTACAGCCACATTTCGGGGATCGACCTCGTTCAGGCGAAGGACGGCTCTTGGTACATACTGGAGGACAATTTGCGGATACCGTCGGGCGCCTCTTATCCGCTGATCGCCAGGGAGTTGAGCCGTATCGCCGCGCCGGAGGCCTTTTCTGACAACGACGTTACGGACAACCGCAACTACTCGGAAATGCTGCGCGAGACGATGGACTTCGCGAACCGCGGCGGTCTGAACGTCATCCTCACACCGGGCAGGTACAACGCCGCCTATTTCGAGCACTCGTATCTCGCCGAGCGCACGGGAGCGCTGCTTGTCAAGGCGTCGGAGTTGGCCGTTGAGGACGCGGTGCTGTACATGAAGGATTATCTCGGCGTAAAGGCGAGGGTGGGCGCGGTTTACCGCCGCATCTCCGACGAGTATCTCGACCCCATGACCTTTAGGGCTGATTCGCTGATAGGCGTGCCGCACATAATGGACGCCTACCGCGCTGGAAACGTGGCGATAATCAACGCGCCGGGCAACGGCGTGGCGGACGATAAGGGAATTTATTACTTCGTGCCAAAAATGGTGAAATACTATCTTGACGAAGAGCCGATTTTGAAAAACGCGCCTACGTACCTGCCCTATTATGAGGAGGATATGAAGTTCACGCTTGACAACATCAAGCGCCTTGTCATAAAGGACGTGTCTGAGGCTGGCGGTTACGGCGTGGTGTTCGGCAGCGGGTTGCCGGAGGAGAAATTGGCGGAACTCAAGGCCACCATCATAAAGGAGCCGAGGCGGTTCATATCGCAGGAGGTTATCGATTTTATCGATCTTGATATAATGGATGAAAACGGCGGCGCGATTCCAAGAAAGGCCGATTTGCGGGCGTACGTGCTGACCGGCAAGGCCACGCGCGTTTGGGCGAGCGGCCTGACGCGCTTTTCGCGTATCGAGGGGTCGTTCATTGTCAATTCTTCGCAGGGAGGAGGGTTTAAAGACACATGGGTACTATCACGGTAGAGTACAGCTCAAATTTGTATTGGCTCGGAAGGTACGTGGAGCGCGCGCACACCACGCTCAACACGTTCTTCAACTATTACGATAAAACGCTCGACAAGGATAACAAGGATAAGAACTCCTACAAGGAGTTCCTTGACAAATTGGATATTGAGGACAAGTACGGCAATTATCAACGTTTTATACGCGGGTATCTGTACGACGACGCCGACAGTTTCACCGTCAGTTCGTCGCTCCGCTTCGCGCACGACAACGCGCTCGTCTGCCGCAACGTGATAGGCAGCGAGGCGCTCGCATACATCCAGTTAGCGATTGATGCGTTCCACGTGAGCCGCGACCGACAGAATCCGCGCTTGTCGCTTATGCCGGCCATAGATTACCTTCTCGCGTTTTGGGGCAGCATAGACGACAAACTCGCGAGCGGCGAGGCGCGTACGATTATCAAGTGCGGCAAGCTCGTGGAGCGGCTTGATTTGTATTTCAGATTCTCGTACGACCACAAGCTCATCAACAGCGAGTACGAGAAGCTGTGCCACGTGCTCGCGCGGGTGCGCAAGGGCTTCTGCAACGCGCGGCATTTGGCTGTGCTGGTCGAGGTATTGGCGATAGAGGAGAGTTACAAGGCGCGTTTAGACGAAGTTCTTGACAGTTTAAGCAGATTGTTCGAGGAGGAGCGGGCCGCTTGAAAACCGTCCGTTTTAAATATCAAACGGAGTTGGCGTTTTCCTCGCCCGCGTCCGAGCACCGCTTTCTGCTGAGGATATTGCCGCAAAGCGACGACAGGCAGCAGATAGAGAATTTGTCGTGGCATATCGACCCGTCGCCGGTCGATACGCTGTGGAAGACCGTCGACGGCTTCGGCAACGACGCGCTGGCGGGGCAGATCAACGCGCCGCACGATAGGTTCGGCTTCGGGATAGAGGGGGTTGCGGAGATGTCGGGCGAGCCGTACGTATCGTCCGACGAACCGCCGCGCGTATTGTTATATCCCACGGAGTTAACGCGCCCGCATCGCGGGCTTGTCGATTTTTATGACGGTATCAATAATGGCATTAATAATGATATCAACAATAATGTCAATGACGACACTAACGATGATATTAACACTTCCGTTCCGATCAACACACTATACCGCATTCAACATTTCTCCCACGCCGTCCACAACCGTCTGCGCTACGAACGCGGCGCGACCGCGAATTCAACAACCGCGTCGGAAGCGTTCGACATCGGCGCGGGCGTTTGCCAAGACTACGCGCATATATTGCTCGCCGTTCTGCGTCTAGACAAAATCCCCTGCCGCTACGTCGCCGGCCTCGCCTCCGACTACGGCGAGACCCACGCGTGGGTCGAGGCGCGGGCGGGAGACAGATACTACGCCGTGGATCCCACGCGCGACAAACTTGTAGACGAGGGTTACATCGCGTTGTCAAGGGGCCGCGATTTCGCCGACTGTTCTATAGAACGCGGCGTATTCAAGGGAACGTGCCGGGGGACGCAGACTGTTACGGTTAATTTGAGCATGGAGATTTCGTGAGACAGAGATAAAAACAAAAAGGGCGGCCTCCACCGAGACCGCCCATCACTCCCCCGTTCCCCCCAACGCCTAACTAACTCGCCACCTTAGCCCCCGACGTCCAATTGTCGAACTCTTTCATCACCGCCGAGTACGTGTCCTTCGACACCTGCGGCAAATTGTCGAACCCGCCGTACATCTTCGACACCGCGTCGAATCCCGCCTGTACGCCTTTCCGCAGGTTCTCTATCGTCTTATCCGACGCCCCGCTGCCGGCCAGCGCCTTCGCGAACTCCATTATGCGGTCGGTCGTCCGCTTCACCCCGTAGTAGCCGTCGTCCGCTATCAACTCCTTGGCCTTAGCCCGCGTCTCGTCGCTCACCATGAAATCCTTGACGTTGACGCCCCCAGCGCTCGTAACCTTGCCCCCCGCCGACGTCGCCCAAAACGCCTGTCCCTGCGGGCCGGAACTTCCGCCGATAAAGCTCTCCACCGCCCCCTTCATAGAGGCGTAGTGCGCGTTGGCCAAACTCTGGGCCTTCTGCATGCCCGCCTCTTTCGTGTACGCGGCGCCGCCGGCCCCGGCCTTGCCCTCAGCCTTTGACCCCGCCGTAAACTGATCCACGACAGCCGCCGCCGCGCTGCTCGACGTCCCGGCCTTGCTGACGCTGACGGACGCCGTCTTGATCTTCAAACTCTGATAATACGCCTGCGTGGCTCCCGAACCGGTCGAACCGGCGACTCCTTTGGGTGAATTCATAAAAAACTCCTTTCAACCGCGTAATGTGTGATTGGTGATTCCCGCTAAAAACCGTGACGCGGCGGCAATACAAGCCGCCTTATTGTCTTTTATCGGTATTTTGGTGGGATATCTTTACCGTTTTTTTGAATATTTTAACCCGCCCGGCAGTCTAACCTTTTTTCAGGCGAACCCCCTAGGAACCTCGAAGCCGTTTCGAGGAATCAATAGAAAATCCACAGCAATACCGGTTTTTCGGTATTTTGCAGCTTAGCGTCCAGCCAAGCCATAGTCTCATCGTCCGTAACAGGGCAGCCCTGACTCCAGCCCATAGGCAAATGAAAAGGATATATTTCGAACGACGGAACAGGGGTATAGGAATGAAGCACGACAATACGCTCAAAGGCGTTGCTGTTGCCCGCTTCCAAACCGTGCAGTTTATAATGCACATTGATACCCCAGTTACTGTAATCGCGCTCGCCTATTCTATATTTTCCGAGCGAAGTCAGCAAACTCCCTTTTTCGTTGCCGAAAAGAGGCGCGTCCCCCGTGCTTCTCTTATCGCCCTTTCCCGAACCGTGAGTAACCAAAGCCGCTCTCTCAACTTCCATGTTTTTAAAGTCATAAACGAACATACGATGTTTTCCCGAATGGATTTTCATGTCAATGAGGATGCAAAAGTCCGTGTTGTAACCCTTGGCTTTGCAAAACGCCAGCGCTTCTTCCGCCCTTTCATCAATTTGCGCGTCACGCGCTTCCACAAGCGTTTCCGCGAATTTTAAACCGCCGACCGGCCGAGATTCCGTCTTTGTCCGCCGTTTTATAGTTACATCTTCACCCAAAACAAACGCGAAATCGCTCAATAAATCATCATAACTCGTTTTATAGTTGTATTCCAACAGAAAAATCACGGCTATCATCAAAAAAATAAACGCGTCTTTAAGCATAATAACCCTTTCTAAATCAAATTCTTTAAGTCAAAATCTTTAAAATAAAAATCTTTAAAATGAAATTCTTTTTAAGACGAAGCCTTCGGCTTCATAGATAAATGCGGGGCCAAGCCCCGCATTTTGGCTTCGCCGAGATAAACAAGTTCAGTCAAAATCAAAGTCAAAGTCGCAAAAGAAGGCTTTTTTCTTTTGATTTTGACTGAAAATCGGGGGGTTTAGCCCCCCGATTTATCTATGAAAGGCGCGTAGCGCCTTTCGTCTAAATATGAATTTGATTTTAATGAATTTGATTTTAAAGAATTTGATTTTATGTGTTTAGCCCCCCCTTACCCAGCCTGACGCCTCTTTAGGCTCATACGCAGCAAAATCAGCCCCGCCGCGAAAAACAGGGCTATAGACGACATCCCGACCCTTGACGACGCGGTTTCGCCGCCGCCGGCGCCCCTTACGGCCATCGCTATCAGCCCGACAACCGCCGGGCCGGCCACGGCGAAGCGGCTTACCACGTTGTAGAAACCGAAGTACTCCGTTGATTCTTCGGGCGGTATCAACTTCCCGAAATACGAGCGGCTCAGCGCCTGTATGCCGCCTTGGGCAAGGCCGGTCAGCGCCGCCAGAATGATGAAGTGCGTTTCGGTGCGCATCAAGAGCGAGCCTACAATGCTTATGGCGAGATACATCGACACGCCGGCGGAAATCATACGGCCCGCCCCTATCTTGGTTGACAGGTACCCGAAAAGCAGCGACGCGGGAAAGGCGGTCAGCTGCGATATAACCAGCGCGGCCATCAGCGCTTCGGGACCGAAGCCTATCGAGAGGCCGAAATCTACCGCCATGCGTATGAACGTGTTTATGCCGTCGTAATAGAGCCAATAGGCGGCTAAGAAGAGGAACAGCTCTTTTCTTCGGATTATCTCCAAGAAAGTCTTCTTTACCGCGCCCGCGGCGTCGGCGGCTACGGCGAGGGCTTTTTTACGTGTTGACGCTTTGCGGTTCTTCTCCTTGACAAAGAGGATAAGCGGGATTGAGAATACCATCCACCACACCGCCACCGAGAGGAAGGAGACCTTTACGGCGGCGTCCCAGCCGCTAAGCCCGAACGTCTCCGGCTTGACCATCATCCACACGTTGAAAGCGAAGAGGATGACCCCGCCGATATAGCCGAAAGCGAAGCCCATGCTGGAGACGAAGTCCATGTTTTTGCCGTCCGCGACATCGAGCAACAATGAGTCGTAGAAGAGGTTGGAGCACGAGAATCCGATGTTGCCGAATATGAACAGGAGGAGCGCCGGCATCCACGCGCCTTGGCCTACAAAGAAGAGCAGGGCGGCGCTTACCGCCCCGAGCGCGGCGAAAAATATTAAGAACCGCTTCTTGCCGGCCCCGGCGTCGGCGACCGCGCCGAGTATCAGCGACAGCAGGGCTATGGCGATACCCGCCGAGGTGTTCCCAACGCCCAAACGCGCGGTGGTCTCCACAACGCCCACCCCCGCGCCGCAGTAGTAACCCTTGAAGAACAGCGGAAAGAAGCCGGAGACGACGGTGAGGACGAAAGCCGAATTGGCCCAGTCGTAGAGGCACCACGAGTATACCTCTCTGCGGTTGCGCATCAGGTCTTTTTCTCTTTCTTCTCAGCCGCCGGAAAGAGCACGTTGTTCAGGATCAATCTATATCCCGGCGAATTTTTGTGCAGCTCAAGCATCGTCGGCTTGTCGCCCACCGCGTGGGTGTAATCCTCCGGGTCGTGCCCGCCGAGGTAGGTGAACTGCCCCTGCCCCACTATGCCGTGGATGTAGTTCACCATCTTGGTTCCGGGCGTCTCGCCCAAGATCACCACGCTCTTCTTAATGACGTCGCGGTTGAATGTGGTCAGGAGGCCGTGGTAGCCTTTAACGGCGTCGGTATGGTTCTGGTTGAGCATGGACGGGACGGGATCGAGTTTCGCGCTGAAATCGAATAGGGCGAAATCCTGCGCGGGTTTGCGCATCGGCGTGTTCACCTGGTTCACGTCTATATTGCAGAACGAGGCGTAGTAGGGATCGGTATAAACGGTAAAGTTCTCAAAGGCCATGCAGTTGGCGAAGTTTAACTTTTTTTTGTAGTCGGGATCGACGCCGTCGCCGTCGTAGACTTGGTCGACTATATCCACGCCCAGCGCCGCGAGGGCGATTTCGAGCGTGTTGGTCGCGCTGCACATGGCGAAGAGGAAGCCGCCGGCCTCAACGTACTTGCGTATCGTGAGCGCCACAGCCTTTTTGCACTCGCTCACCTTTTTGAAGCCGAGCTCTTTGGCGATGGATTCAAGCTCCAAGCGCTGCTTCTGGTACCACGCGGCGTGGGCGAAACTGCCGTGAAATTTGCTGTACTGGCCGGTGAAGTCCTCGTGGTGGAGGTGGAGCCAGTCGTAGTCCTTGAGCTTGCCGCCGAGCACCTCCTTGTCGTACACCTTGTCGAACGGTATCTCGGCGTATGTGAGGGCCAGCGTTACGGCGTCGTCCCAGGGGCGCTTTCCGGTGGGGGTGTAGACGGCGATCCTCGGCGACTTTTCGAGGGCCACCTTCTCCATGTTGTTGCCGTCTATAACGTCGAGTATGGAGGCCCAGTCACCGTTCGATATCTTTCTGAACTCAACCCCCGCCGCCCGGGCCGCGGTCAGAAACTTGTCGTCATTTTCGGCCACGAACGACCCGCCCCGGTAGTTGAGCAGCCAGTAGACCCGTGTGCCCTCGGAGACCATCTTGTAGACGATGCCGTAGGCCTTGAGGTGGTCGGTCTGGGCGGCGTCCATGGGGATCAGCAGGTAGGCGTGGGCGCCGCCGGTCATGATTAAGGCCGTCAGCGCCGTCAGCGCCGGCTTCGCCGACGCGCGTTTTATACGGTTAAACAAATCGGTCAAACGGATCATATCGCCGCGCCTTTGTTAAAAACCAACATTTAATCGGTATTTCACTAATATAATTGATTCCGCCCTAAAAAATAAAAAAAATATCAATACTTAGGTATTGGAATAAATTATATTAGTCTGTTATCGTACCGTTATCGTACAGCGCAATACTGGGCGATTTCACCGGCCGGAGGGGTAAATTGACGGACAAAGCGACGACCGATTACAAGTCGATTATCGGCTTAAACACCGAGTTCAACAAGATCCAGGACCTCGACCTCCTTCTGGAGCGCATCCTGCGTGAAGCGCGCCGCGTGGTCAGGGCCGACGCCGGCACCATATACGTAAAGCAGAAACTCCACGACGGAGAGAAACAGTCGGACGTGCTCCTCATAAAGTACGCGCAAAACGACACCCTGCAAAAATCGATCCCCCACGGGCAAAAGGTCAACTACTCCATCTTCGCCAAGCCGATAACCATACCGATAAACGAAAAGTCGCTAGCTGGCTACTGCGCCCTCACCCGGGACATCGTCAATGTCCCCGATATGTACAGCATTCCCAAAGAGGCGTCGTACTCGCACAACTCCGCGATAGACAAGCAGAGCGGCTACAAGACGACCTCCTCGCTCACATTCCCGCTGATCTCCGCCGACGGGCTGCTTCTCGGCGTGATACAGGTGCTCAACGCCATGGACGACGAGCGGCACGTAGTCCCGTTCTCCGCCGAAGACGAGTTCTTAATCACGCACTTCGCCACAAACGCCACGATAGCCCTGCAACGCGCCATCGAGAACCGGGACATGATCATGCGCATGATGAAGATGTCCGAACTGCGCGACCCGAGGGAGACCGGCGCCCACGTCAACCGCGTCGCCGGATACGCGCTCGACATATACGACCGCTGGGCGTCAAAACACCAGATACCCGCCATCGAACGGGAGCGCTTCCGCGACATACTGCGTATCGGCGCCATGCTCCACGACGTAGGCAAGGTCGCCATCTCCGACACCATACTCAAAAAACCGGCGCGGCTGACCCCGGAGGAGTTTTCGGTTATGCAGGGGCACACGCTCTACGGCGCGGCGCTGTTCGACGACCCGCACTCCCCCACCGACATCGTGGTTGGCGAAATAGCCTTCACGCACCACGAAAACTGGGACGGCACGGGCTACCCGGGCTGGATCGACCCCATCACAAACCAGCCCATAAAGGTTGACGAAAACGGCAAACCCGTCGGCAAAAAGGGCGAGGAGATCCCGCTCGCCGGAAGAATCGTGGCGATCGCCGACGTCTACGACGCGCTCTGCTCAAAGCGCGTATACAAGGAGCCGTGGGGCGAGACCGAGACTCTTGAGGAAATGAGAAGAATGTCCGGAACCAAGTTCGATCCGGAGCTTGTTGACATTTTCTTTGAAGTTCTGCCAAACATTAAGCAGACGCAAAAGCAGTTTACCGAAGCGGAAGACAGTATTTGATTCGCCGTTTTCCGCAACGGCGCGGAAATTACCTTTCGGAGCGCGGCGTTATGAACGCACAAAAATATTTATACCTGCCGACAGCCGCGTTAATCCTAATTACGGCTCTGCGCCTCGCCCCGGCCGCCCAAGCCGCAACCAACGACAACGAGGACTTCAAATGGCAGGAGGCCTCGAAGGAACTCGACGCGTTCCCCTTTTCCCAAGCGTTTACAGACTCAATCAGAAAAGCGCACGCCGGAGCGCTGGCGCAGCAAAAAGGTCTGCGCGCCGTGGAACCCGGACGCTTCATAACCGGCGAAACGCTTGTTTTCGACGTAGGATGGACGGTCTTCAAAGCCGGCTACCTCATACTCTCCGCCACGCACATACGCAGCCGAGGCTTTCTCCGCGTAGGCGCCAAGGCCATGACCGGCAACGCCGTAAGCGCGATCTACAAAGTGCGCAACTACGAAATATCATGGATAGACGCCGACGGCCTCTACCCCGTCCTCTTCGAGCAGCACGTCCGCGAGGGCAAAAAGTACAAAGCCGACAACTACGTAGTCTACGACAATGTCAACAACAAACTCTTCCTCAAAGGAGACAAGGTATTCGAAACCCCGAAGTTCACCCACGACTACATATCCGTAATGTACTACGTGCGCTCTATGCCCCTAAACCCGGGCGACACGTTCGAGGCGTCCCTGTTCTCAAAACCCAAAACATACCCGCTGAAGTTCAAGGTGCACGACAAACGCGAAAACATACACGTGGGGGGAAAAGACTACAACTGCGTAAAGGTAGAAATCGCCATGGTCGGCGAGGGGCGCGTGTTCACCAAAAGAGACAAGATGTTCGTCTGGGTAACGGACGACAAAGACCACTATCCGGTAATGCTAAAATCAAAAGCCAAAATCGGGTCGCTCAACGCGAAATTGGTTCAGATCACAAAATAATCACCCCAAAATCCCAAGCACAGCCTCGATCAGCCCGACCGCCTCGTCGTACCTGCCGCCGAGCGCGCATTGCAGGATGGTGTCCACCTGCGCGGCGACCGGGTTGTTGGACGACGCGTACGGCTGCAACTCTTTCATCGCCGCCCTTATCTCGCCTATAGACACCGTGGAGATAGCCTCTTTCAGCTTATTGAGCGTATGCTTCATCGCGTTGACGTCGACGGCGGCGGCGCTTTGCGTTTTGTCGGCGTTCGCTTTCAGGAAATTACCTAAGTTGAAAAGCAGCAGTTTGAGATCGTAGACGAGCCTCGGCGTATATTCGTTTATGTAGGCGCGGTTTCCCTCCTTGCCCGCCGTCTCGAGGGCGAGGGCGATTTCCGCCAACTGCGCGGCGCCGATGTTGGCGGAGGCGCTCTTCAGCGCGTGGACGTAGGTGGTGTATAGGCGGATGTCGCCGACGCTGAGAGATTTGTTTATTTCGGCGATTTTGTCCTGACCGTCTTTGTAGAACACGCTTAGCACACGCAAATAGTTCTCCACATTGCCGCGCACCGTAGACAAGCCCATTGCCGCGTCAACGCCGTCTATTATTATCTCCGTAACAACTTGATTGTCAACAGCCGTGGCCGACCTTGTCGCGGCGGCCGCCTCTTCCGACAACTTCACCTGCTTATCCTTCGGTATCCACCTTTCGAGCACGGCGTTCAGCTTCGCGGTGTCTATCGGTTTGGAGAGGTAGTCGTTGAAACCGTTGCGCTTGAACATCTGCTTCATGCCCGATACCGCGTTGGCGGTGAGCGCGACGATCGGGAGTTTTGTGTAGCGGCGTCCGAGGTTGCGTATGCGCATCGCGGCCTCTATGCCGTCCATCTCCGGCATCATGTGATCCATGAAGACAAGGTCGTAGTTTTCCGCTTTCACCGCCTCTATCGCCTCAGCGCCGCTAAGGCAGGTGTGCACTTCCATACCGTAAAAGGAGAGCAGCCCCTGCGCCACAACCAAGTTTGTTTGGACATCGTCCACAATCAAGGCCTTAGCCGTCGGCGCGGTGAACACGGCGGCGGCCGCCTCGTCGGCGAATTCCTCTTGTTTGCTGATCTTCTGCGGCAGAACGACCGTGAACACGCTGCCCTCGCCGTACTTAGAGCGCACGTTGATGGCCCCGCCCATAGCCTTCACGAGGCTGCGCGTGATGGCGAGACCTAAGCCCGTCCCCTCTATCCCCTTGTTCTTGACCAAGTCTATCTGCACGAAATCTTTGAATAGTTTGCCGATATCCTCCTGCTTTATCCCCCTGCCGCTGTCGGCGACCTCTATTCTGATATTTACCATTTCGTCGTCGAGCCGGATACCCTTTACCGTCAGGGCGACAAAACCTTTCGATGTGTATTTGACGGCGTTGCTCAACATGTTGAGTATGATCTGGCGTATTCTCACCTCGTCGCCCACAAGCGCCTGCGGTATGCGTTCGTCCACGCTTACGCGAAATTCAAGTTGCGATTCGGCGGCCTTTATGCCTATTATGCTGGTTACATCTTTTATGAGCGATATAAAGTGGTAGTCGGCGGGGACGATGTCCATCTTCCCGCTCTCGATCTTCGAGAAATCCAGGATGTCGTTTATGATAGAGAGCAGGTTCATGCCGGATTTCCGTATTGTCAGCACGTGCTCCTGAGCGCGCGGCAGTTCCTTTTCGCGCATGGCGAGTTCCGCCATGCCGAGTATGGCGTTCATGGGGGTGCGTATCTCGTGGCTCATCATGGCTAAGAACTCGCTCTTGTACCTCGCGGAGGTTTCGAGCGAGTCCATAGTGCGGCGCAAAGACTTGAGGAAGCCGGCTATGAAGATGTTGAATATGACTATTATCAGCGCAATCAGGACGAGCATCACCAAGAACACCACCGCCACGGGGCTCTTGTAGTCGCTTATGGTATCGGGCATTATCGCGAAAGCGTACCAACCGAGGGCCGGGACTTGGCATATCGCGATCTTGCCGGAGGGGGAATCGTAGGTTAAGATCTCGCCCTCTTTGAGCCTAAGCGCGCGGGTCTGGACGCCCACGCCCGCCTCGCCCAAAAATTTCTCTATGTGCTCCTTGTTTATCACGATATCAACGTTGTGCGCGCCCGTAATCTCCCCGTCCGCGTTGAAGTAGTAAAGTTCAGCCCTGCCCTTGTACTGCTCGTACAGCCCTTTTACAAAGGCGGTGATGTCTATTCCCACGCCCACTATGCCCAGCGCCGCCGTCCGCTCCTTGTTGACTACGGGCGCGTTGATCCACAGTTTGGTCATTTTGAGCGCGGGATTATAATTGATATTGAAATTGTACGTCTTTGTCTTGTACAGCGTCTTGTTGTACCAATCGTTTTCCGGCGCGTCGGGATCCACCGCGTATGAGGCGTCGCCGTACATGTTGAATATCTTGTCCTTGTCGTTTATCCAGAACACCGAAGTCGAGAGCGTGGAGCCGCGGTAGGCCGCTATCTCCTCTATCGCCATGGATTCAAGTTCCGCGTCGTAAGGTTTCTCTAAGTAGCGCTTTATGAGCGGCGACTCCGCCATTTTCATGGCGATGGTGATTTCGTTGTTGACAAACGTCTCCAGCTTTATGCGCTCGTTCTCAAGCATCCGCAGCAATTCGTTGCCCTTGTTCGCCCTTATGATCTGCCGCATGGAGAAAACGAAAGCGGTGCCGCCCGCCACAAGGATTATCAGGAAGAGCATGACGGAGAACGCTATAAACTCATGTATGGAACTTGCGCCGCGCTTACCGATTGCCATAGGGTCAAGCGCTTTCTTCTCGGCTTTCGCCTTGTGCTTCGCCACGCTGTTTCCGTTTCTCATATCGCAACCACGTTCCTAAGTTCGCTTGTGGGTTCCGAGAGGGCGTTGGCGATCTTCGCGAACTCGTCGGACACGCTTATAAACAGGTCTACGAGGCGAGGGTCGAAGTGCCGCCCGCGCCCCTCCCATATAATCTTTACGGCCTCCTCGTGGGGATAAGGGTCTTTGTACGGCCTCGCCGACCGCAGCGCGTCGTAGACGTCGGCTATCGCCATAAGCCGCCCGAGCAGCGGTATCTCCTCGCCCTTAAGCCCGCTAGGGTAGCCGCTCCCGTCCCACTTCTCGTGGTGGGTGAGGGCGAAGATCTTCGCGTACTCCAAAAACGCCCGCTCGTTTGTGTTCCTGATGATCTTCTCTATGAGCGCCCCGCCGAAAGCCGCGTGCCTCTTTATATCCTCAAACTCCTCATTGGACAACTTGCCCAGCTTGTTCAAAATCCCGTCCTTCACCGCGATCTTCCCCACATCGTGCAACTGCGCCGACTGCAACACCAATTTGATGTTCCAGGTAGACACCTCCTCCATGAACAACCCCTGCTTTTTCATCGCCTCGATCAGCACCGCCAAATAACCGCGCGCCCTCTCTATGTGCCTGCCGGTAACGTCGTCGCGGCACTCGACAAGCTCCGCCATCGCCATGAGGAGCGTGTCCTGCAACTCCACGACTGTCTTAATCTTGGCGTCGACCATCTCCTGCAGGTTGTTGTTGAAGCGGACAAGCTCGGCCTTCTGCGCCATCAGCTCCCGCGTCTGATCCTCAAGGAGCAGGTGTATCTCTATGCGCTTGAGCAAAAGCGCCGCGGAAAACGGCTTAACGATGTAATCAACCGCCCCGAGCGACAACCCCTCAAGCTCGCTGCCGCCGTCGCTCTTTGCCGTGAGGAAGATGACCGGAATGGCCGCCGTAGCCGGATTGCCCTTTATGCGCTTGATGGCCTCGTACCCGTTCATCCCCGGCATATTGACGTCGAGCAGTATCAAATCCGGGACGCTCTTCCCCAGCATCTTGAGAAGCAGCTCGCCCGAACTGAGCGTTAGGACGTCGTAGAGCTCCTCAAGGGCGGATATGCCGACGGTGAGGTTGGTCAGGTCGTCGTCGACGAGAAAGACGGTCTTTCGTTTTTGAGCGGCGTTCATTGGGACGTCTCCGATGCTATGGCTTTTTCTTTAACGGGCGGCAGCCCCCCGTCTACTCAAATATATATCGCGCCAAAGCCGCCCGCAACAAAAAAGGCGGGGACGAGTCCCCGCCTTTTCGAGCGTCCGCGCCGGATTGCCGTTACTGCCACGCTTTAACGTGTTTGTCGTTGACTACCACCGCCTCGCCGTTGAGTTTTAGCGTTCCGACACCGTTCTGCAACGCTTCCTCTTCAACGCCGCTCTCAAAAGACATCCCGCCGATTCCCAAGTACACCGTATACGCCGCGTACATCGGGAAAATCAGTTTGAATCTCGGCAGTTGCACCGTCAGCAGGCGGTCGAGGTCTTTTTTTCTCACCCGGTATTTCGCCTCGACAATCGCGACGGACGTCGAATTTATAAGCACGACGTCGTATTCCCCCTTGATATGTTCGCCGTTCGGAAGATCCAGATCGCCTTTCATACCGCGGCTGACGCATCCGAACTGAACTCCGCCGAACCGCTTGCTTTCATACAGCGAGTCGTATATCGCGTCCTCGGCGAAGAAGCCGTTGCTGTCGCCGATGCCGTTCACCTCCTTGCGCATATCGGCAAACTTTCGGTCGCGTTCCTCAGATTTTTTGGCGCTTTCAGTCATTATCCTCGCGGCCTCGACCAACCACTTCTCGGCCTCGGCCAAACGCTTGTCGGTTTCCTTTCCGTTCTCGATAAGTTCCTTAAGCGCAACGGCATTACTCTCCTGAAGCGCCCTGATCTCCTCAAACGTCATTGCTTTTTCGCCCACAACCCCCTCCTTTTTTTATGGTTTTATTCTTAATGTTCCCCAACTCACCAACACCGACTAACATAAAATAATATCCCGACCCGCGCAAAGTCAAATTTATACGGTTGGCTTCGCCGAGATAAATATGTTGGCTTCGCCTGCCGCAATCCTGCGCGTCAGTCCTCTACGCAACGCACAGAATACCCGATGCTCTTGTCGAAGTCGTCCTTGCCCACGTAGTCGCCGTCGTAGCCCATGCCCCGGAGGTAGGCGCTACCGCTATCGTACTCCGTAGCCGTCCACCAGAAGCCGAGGTTACCGGCATAGTTGAACGAACCATCGGAGTAACGGCGGCCGCCGGGCAAGGCCGAAAAGCCGTAATCATCCATACCATTACCTTTTTTGTTCCAACTGCTTTTCGCTTTCAGTTTCTTACCCGCCTTCCTATCCCCGCCCGCCGCCGCAACCAAATTATTCCACTCCTGACGCGACGGCAAATGAAATCCCGCCGGACAAACCGTCATCGCCGTCTCCCAATCATACAACCTACCGTACTTATCGCAGTTGGAATTATCGTTATCATAACACCAAGACCCGCTTGACGTTTGATAATTAAGATTCTCCGCCATCCATCTCTTCCCCCCAATCACCACCGTCTTGTAAGTCTTCCCGCCGTAACTGACAGACTGCTGTTGCGGCGTTGATACCGTTGTTTGCGCGTGTGCGGACGCCGCAAACAACACCGCCACCGCGACCCGTCCCCACCGTGTAAGTATCCGCATAGAATCCCCCGTAAAGCAAAAGTGTCCGTTATTCAGCCGGTAACCGGCGTCGGGCGGTTGATACCCGTCTATCCAAATACATATCGCGCCCAAACCATCCCTCAACAAACTACTTCCCCCCCGCCCCGAAGAACTCCCCGATGTTGGCGAGAAGCGACTCCAAGCCGCTTATGAACTTCGGCGTGCGCTCGTCTATGTATTCGCGGTTTTCCCCTCTGCCCGCCATCTCCAAGGCGAGCGCCGCCGCCGAGAGTTCGGTCGCGCCGATGCTCGCGAGAGCGCTTTTGAGGCCGTGGACGTATGTGGTGTAGAGGCGCATGTCGGAGGCTTCGAGCGCGCTGTTTATCTCGTTGATCTTATCCCGACCGCCTTTGTGGAAAACGCCCAGTATCCGCAGGTAAATTTTCGCGTCGCCGTTCATCATCTCCAGCCCCTTGGCGGTGTCCACGCCCTCTATCTTTATCTCGGCGGGGGCTTTCGCCGCGGCGCTCCCCTCTTTCGTGCGCGCTGACCGCTCATCTTTGACGGCAACCGCTTGGGCGTCCGCGGGATTGCCGGTAACGGCGGCGGCAATTTCCTCCTGCGTCTGCCTGATCTGTTTTTCCTTGGGGATCCATTTCTCCAAGACGGCGCTGAGCGTCGCGATTTCTATGGGTTTGGATATGTAGCCGTTGAAGCCGTTGCGCTCGAACATCTCTTTCATGCCGGAGACGGCGTTGGCGGTCAGGGCGATTATCGGGAGATCCTCGTAGCGGCTGCCGAGGGCGCGTATTTGCGCCGCGGCCTCTATGCCGTCCATGCCGGGCATCATGTGGTCCATGAAGACGACGTCGTAGTTGTGCATAGCAACGGCCTCTATGGACTCCGCGCCGCTTAGGCAGGTGTCGACCGCTATATCGTAGATGGAGAGCAGACCCTGCGCCACCGCGAGGTTCGTGGGGACGTCGTCCACGACAAGCGCCTTTGCCGCGGGGGCCTTGAACAGCGCCGTCGCCGCCGCCTCGTCTACTATGTCGTCCCGCTTGCTGACCGCCTGCGGCAGTTCTACCGTGAACACGCTGCCCTTGCCGTACTCCGACCGCACGTCGATCGTGCCGCCCATCGCCTTGACGAGGCTGCGCGTTATGGCGAGGCCCAGGCCCGTCCCCTCTATACCCTTGTTCTTGACCAAGTCTATCTGCACGAAGTCTTTGAAGAGTTTGCCTATATCCTCCGGCCTTATGCCCCTGCCGCTGTCGGCGACCTCTATTATGATGTTCACCACCTCGTCGTCAATGCGGTTGCCCCTCACCGTGAGCGCGACAAAACCCTTGGCGGTGTACTTGACGGCGTTGCCCAAAAGGTTGAGGATGATTTGGCGGATTCTCGCCTCGTCGCCCACCAAGGCCTGCGGTATGCCCTTGTCCACATCCACGCGTAACTCTATCGGCGTGTCGGAGATTTTTATGCCGATGATGCTCGTAACGTCTTTGATGAGCGACATGAAGCGGTAGTCCGCGAGGACGATCTCGAGTTTCCCGCTGTCGATCTTAGAGAAATCGAGAATATCGTTTATGATGGAGAGCAGGTTCGCGCCAGATTTCCGTATGGTGAGCACGTGCTCCTTCGCGCGCGGCGGCAGATCCTTTTCGCGTATGGCAAGCTCGGCCATGCCGAGTATCGCGTTCATGGGCGTGCGTATCTCGTGGCTCATCATGGCGAGGAACTCGCTCTTGTACCTTGAGGAGGTCTCGAGCGAGGCCATGGTGCGGCGCAGCGACCTTAGAAAGCGGGCGATGAATATATTGGAGACGACGAATATCAGCGCTATAACAAGGAGCATCACCACGAAGACGGCGACGACGGGGGTCTTGTAGTCGCCCGCTCTGTCTGGCAGAATGGTCATCGCGTACCATCCCAGCGCCGGTACCGCGCAAACGGCGGTCTTGCCGAACGGGGTATCGTAGGTTACGATCTCGCCCTCGCTTAACTTCCGCGCCCTATTAAAAGCATTGACGCCGACGGCGCCCAAAACGTCCTCGACGCGCTTTTTGGCCACCACGTGCCCGACGTCGCGCGAGCCGGTAATCTCCCCGCCCGCGTTGAAGTAGTAGATGTCCGCCCTGCCCACGTGCCTATCGTAGAGTTTGTTTATAAACGCGGTGATGTCCACGCCCATGCCCACCATGCCCAGCGGTTTATCCCGCTCCGCGTTGAAGACCGGCGCGTTGACCCACAGGTTGGTTACGTTGAGGTCAGGGTTGTAGTTTATGTTGAAGTTGTACACCTTGGTTTTGTAGAGCGTCATCTTGTACCAATAGTTTTCGGGGGCTTCGGGATCCACTACGTACGGCGCGTTGTCGTCCATGTAGAACTTTTTATCCTTGTCGCTCACCCAAAAGACCGAGGCGGACGGCACGGCGTTACGGTAGGATTTCAACTCCTCCACCGCCACACGCCCGAACTCGGAGCCGATAGGGTCTTCTATGTAGCGCCTTATGAGCGGCGACTCCGCCATTTTCACGGCAAAGGCGATCTCGTTGTTGACGAAGGCCGAAAGCTCTATGCGCTCGTTTTCGAGCATCCGCATAAGCTCGTCGCCCTTGTTGTTCCTTATAATCTGCCGCATGGAGAAGAAAAAGGCCGTACCGCCGACGACGAGGATTATCAAGAAAAGCGCGACGGAGAACGCCACGAACTCCCTTACGGAGCCGTGGCGCTTGGTTTCAGCCGCAAGCGCGTTTCGGGTTTTGGTGTCGCTGTCCATAGATATAGTAATATACATATTCGGCGCGTGGATAATCAAGGGGGGGGCGAAAAAATCAAACGTAAGCCCATGATATACATATTAATCGGTAGGAGATGGGGCGAAGGGTGATTTTTTTTACCCATCGACGACACCCATGATGTATATTAACTAGCAGGCGCAATATCGCGCCATAACACCGGCGGGAATCCGAATAGGAGGCAAAAAATGGCATATGTTGAATCCAGACCGTGGATGACCACTCGATGGCCTGTATTTTCAGGCGGCATCGTTATATCCTGTGGGTGGCCGCCGAACTACGAGTTCTACTGCCGCGTCCTTACCGGAGGTTGGAACAGCAACGGAAGTCCTGAATTCAAAGTGTTGGGACCATACGGTAATTACGAAGAGGCTCAGCGAACACTTATTAAGCACGGGAAAGAATTGATGGAGAAAGATAAAGCCGCTCTTGAAGAACGGGAGAGAATGGTGAACAATGGGGTATGCGGATAACGACCACCGCCGACCACACACACCGACAGGGACAGCGTGGAAGACGGGGCGGACACGATTGGGCCGCCCCGTTGAACACTAACTCTCACGAAAACGCAATCATTCATCCTTAACGCAACGTACAGAGTAACTATATTTATTGTTCCTATAGCCCGTGACAATATTGTTGTAGCCATTTTCCATGCCACGATAATAGGCGTTATTGCTTCCGTACTCCGTAACTGTCCACCACCAACAGCGTTCACCTATATAGTGGAAAGTACCGCTTGAGTTCCGGTTGCCGCTAGGCAAGGCAGAAAATCCATAATCGTCCGTACCATTATCATCATTGTTCCAGCCGGTTGTTGATTTCAACTTCGTACCAGCAAATCCAACCGACTTTTCCAATATATTCCAATCCGCTGTATCAGGCAACTTCCATCCAGTAGGACAAACGGTCTTCGCTGTCTCCCAATCATACAACCTACCATATTGAATACAATTGGATTCGTCATCATCAGAACACCAGCTATTACCTAATTCTATGTTCAGATTCTGCGCCATCCAAGTCTGACTGCCTATCTTGACTGTCTTGTATATTTGACTGTTCCTATCGTCGGTAAACATACCTTTAACCACAGTGTTAGGGTCAACAACATCGCCGCCGCCGTTGCAAGCCGCCCCCGTCAACTTCGGAATCGTCCGAGTCTCTTTATGGCTCGCGTCCAGTTTACACGTCCTTGTCTCCACACCCTCCGCGTCGCAAGTTGCAGGAGTAGTAACAGTCCAATCGCCCCAATCGTGGGTATGCGTCGCGTTACCGTTATTGTTCCCGCTGTTGTTAGTGTTACCGCCGTTGTTATCCCCGCCCGACGGATTATCATCTCCGCCGCACCCCAACCAACAGACCGAGCCAACCGCCACAACCGCCGCCAACAACAGCGTACGTCCCAACTTCGTTAAGGCAAAGAAATTCATACGGTACTCCCCTTTCATTTGATAGTTAGAAAAAAGTTAGTTAAAAGAAATAAGTTAAACACTGTCTGAATTAGGATTATAGGATTACAAAAACAGATTATAGGATTAAACGTCAAAGGCAACACCTCGTAGATAGCGTTTAAATCGCTTCTACAGCGCGTTATTTTTGGGGAGTCAAAAATGTCTCCCCGTGGTCTAAACGTTGATTTACGGGGCATATAAGCCCCTTTTAAGGGTATTATAAAGACACAACGAATGGGGGGGGGGGGGGGTATTTCTCATTTTGTCAAGCGTACTAGTGTCGCGGCGCGCGCGACGGCTGTTCGGCGCGGTCGAGATTGTCGGTGTCGTCGCTGGTAAATCCACGGTTACTAACGTCATCAGTTTATCCTTTCCAAAGACTACGTTATTTTCACAACCAGGCATCCCCCTAAAGATTAAACATCACCGCCAAGGAAATCATCAACCTATCCCACGCAATCTTAATCTTACCGCCCCGAGTTTCCGGAACTTCAACGAAAACTTCGGGCTTGATTTTTTCGATGATTTCGTAGGCGGCGTCGAAGCCGTTTTTAATTGTGCCTACGCACGTGTCTCCATGATAATAGCCGGCCAAATGCAACGCGCCATACTCTGATTTCAGGCGCGACAATAATTTTTTATCTAATCCGGCAATCGTATACTCGTAATAATCTATTGATTTTTGCTTTTTTTTGCCCGTAAACTCCACGCCTTTCATTAAAAGCCACGCGTCAAGGGCGCGTAAAACCCCCAAATGCGCGATTCCGCAGGCGGATCTGACGTACTTTTCGTCCCGATAATACCCGTCGTCCTGCTTTCCCGCCCTTTTCAAGGTCTCCTTGGCGTTGTTCATATAGCGGATCGCCTCGGCGTACTCCTTCGACAGAAAGGCGTTTTGTTCGTCCGGCGTCATTTTGTTCCCCCTTTTGGTCGTTTTTGACGGCTAACCTAATAAATATAGTATAATTCGCCGCCAAAAGCAACTTTTTAACAAAAATAATGCTCTATGTCAAAAAATTTTGACTTTCCGCGCCCATATATTATATTCATTATATTGCTGTGGTAACACCCGAAAATCATCCACGTTAAGGGGTAAGGGTATCTATTTTATGGACGTACGCAAGGATAAAATAAAGGTCGGCGTATTGGGCGCGACCTCTTACACGGGGGCGGAGCTTGTCAGGATGCTCAGCTTTCACCCGGGCGCGTCGATTCGCTACGTCTCCTCGCAGAGTTACGACGGGAAGGCGCTCTCCTCCATATTCCCCGCGCTCGCCGGGATATGCGACGACGTGCTGATACCGCCGCAGGAGGCCGCCGCCATAGACGCGGACTGCGTTTTTTCGTGTTTGCCGCACGCGGCCAGCGCGGAGCTTTTGGTGCCTATCATAGATAGAGGGATAAAGGTTATAGACCTCAGCGCCGACTTCCGGCTCAGGGACGCTAACGTGTACAAGGAGTGGTACTGCGACGAGAAGCATCCGGCCCACGCGGCGCCGCACCTGCTTGAGCGGGCGGTGTTCGGGCTTTGCGAGCACTACCGCGATCAAATCGCCAAGGCGTCCATTATCGCCAATCCGGGCTGTTACGTGACCAGCGTGCTCCTGCCGCTTCTCCCCTTGTACAAGGGCGGGGTGAAAATCGAGTGGGTGATCGCCGACTCGAAGTCAGGGGTGAGCGGGGCGGGGCGGGGGCTGAAGCAGAACACCCACTTCCCGGAGGCCAACGAGAACTTCAGCGCCTACTCCATAGGGCACAGGCACCGCCACACGCCGGAGATAGAGCAGGAGCTGTCGGTCGCGGCGGGGCGGCCGGTTACTATAACCTTTTCGCCGCACCTGCTGCCGGTGAATCGCGGGATATTGTCCACGATATATTTAAAGACGGAGACCGGCGCTAAGGAGTGCGCCGACATCGTCAAAAAATTCTACGCCGGTTCAGACTTCGTGAGGATACGCGAAGCGTCTGAGTTGCCGCAAATATCCTCCGTGGTCCACACGAACTATTGCGACATAGCCTTTACCGGAGGCGGCGGCGGACAACCTGTAATCGCGGTGTCGGCGCTAGACAATCTGGTGAAGGGGGCGAGCGGGCAGGCGTTGCAGAATATGAATATTATGTTCGGATTAAAGGAGACGACTGGGCTTTTGAGGTAGAATTTATCACCACAATAATATAGGGGATAAGATTTATGGCGTCAGGTTTAATAGGAATGGCGGTAATAAAAATCGGCGGGTCAACGGTGGACGCTCCGGGGCTCTTGGAGGAGTTCGCGCAGAGCGTTAAGGGGTTCTATCGCAACCACCTCCCGATCATCGTGCACGGCGGCGGCAAAGACATTGCCCGGCAGCTTGACAAGCTGAACAAGGAGTCCGTCTTCGTTGAGGGTATGCGCGTTACCGACGAGGAGTCCGTGCGGGTCGTGCAGATGGTGCTCTCCGGCGACGTCAACAAGCGCATAGTGCACGAGTTGGTAAAGAAGAATATTCCGGCTCTGGGTTTAAGCGGGGTCGACGGCGGGCTGCTGATAGCCACCAAACTGCTTGTGAACGGCAAGGATATCGGTTTTGTGGGGGAAATAGGAATCGTGAAAGACGAAATCATTCACGCCCTATTCGCGGCCGGTTACATCTCCGTAATCTCGCCTGTTTCGTGCGGCTTGCACGGCGAGGTCTACAACGTCAACGCCGACTCGGCGGCGAGCGATATCGCCAGGGCGATGAAGGCCGGCGACCTGATCTTCATTTCCGACGTGCCGGGCGTGAAGATCAAAGACAAAGTGCGCAAGGTCATACGCATATCGGAGATAGAGGGCCTGATAGACTCCGGCGACGTTACCGGCGGCATGATCCCGAAACTGCGTTCGGCGGCGGCGGCGGTTAAGGCGGGGGTGGATCGGGTGCATATATGCGGGTGGCACGGCCCTACGACGTTAATGGACGAGATGGACGAGAAAACGGCGCAGGGAACTACCATTCAGAAATAATTATCGACCAATAACCCATATACAATGAAAGGGGGTTAAGGCGTTATGAAAGCAAAAACGGCAAAGGTGAAGAAGGCGAAAGCCGCGACGGCAAAGAAAGCGGCGGCGGCGAAGAAGAAAAAACCGGCGGCGGCGAAGAAGGCAAAGGCGGTATCGGCAAAGAAGGCGAAGCCGGCATCGGCAAAGAAAACCAAAGCGGCCGCGGTAAAGAAAGCTAAGCCGCCGAAGATAATGCTGGACGCGTCCCCCGATGAGATATTCGTCCCTACTTACAAGCGCGGCGGCGCGCCGTTCGTCAGCGGCAAGGGGATGTACGTTTACGACTCCGACGGCAAGGAGTACTTGGATTTCGGCGCGGGCATAGCGGTGAACGCGCTCGGCCACGCCCATCCGGAGCTGCTTAAGGCGTTGGGCGCTCAGGGCAAGCGGATTATACACACGTCCAACCTTTATTACAACGAGCCGCAGATTGAGTTGGCGGCGCGGTTGGTCAAGCACAGTTTCGCCACAAAAGTTTTCCTATGCAACAGCGGGACGGAGGCGAACGAGGCGGCGATAAAATTCGCGAGGAAGCGCGGGACTAAGGCTTCGGCGCAGAAGTT
>Ga0268262_10001869_pt1 | contig 25167 bp, 22 predicted proteins | sample TergutNc150P3_FD_190354 | JGI IMG/M metagenome (GOLD analysis project Ga0268262, IMG submission 190354) | Nasutitermes corniger P3 segment gut microbial community from laboratory colony in Florida, USA - Nc150 P3 (SPAdes) (version 2) | ecosystem: Host-associated > Arthropoda: Insects >... | reverse complement strand
GTTGTTAGGCAGGTTTGTCACTATTTCGCCGTCCGCCACTCCGGGGATTACTGTGCTGCCGCCTGATGTGCCTACGGCAACAGTGACTTGATGATTGGTTGTAATCGGTCGGGAAGGGTCAATGTTCGGGCCGCCTTCCGATGATGTGAGATTCAGTGTGTATGTTCCGGTGGCTACGCTTGTCGCGTCAAGAACCAAATGGATTTTGTCGCTGGTTATTGAGGCGGCGCTGGCGGGGAAAGTGCCTCCGCTTGCCACTGACCAGGTCACTGTGTCGCCGTCCGCGTCTGTAGATGGCAACTGGAGTTCGCCGGACTTCGCGCCCGCCCTTACGCTGAAACTTTCGGCGGGCTTGGGAGATGTGTTGGCCACTACTGTGTATGTGGCTACGCTCGTGGCTGTCGCGTTGTCAGCGCCTTTGGCCGTGAATGTGACTACGTCACTGCCTACCTGGGCTGGTGAATAAGCGAAACTGCCTGATGTGCCTGAGGCCGCTAAAGTGCTGTTCTTGTCTGAACTGGCAGTATAACTGACCGCTCCGGTTGAAAAGACGTTGATGTAATAACGATGCCCTGTCAGCGCGTTTCCGGAAAACTGGGGAACCGCAACCGGTGTGCTGGGCGCTAGGTTGCTATTCACCTCAGATGTATTGTCACTGCCACCGCAAGCCAACTGCGGTGGCAAGCAAATTATTGTTGTTTTATATCAAAAAAACACATTGAAAAATAAAGACTTTAGAGGCATGATGTTTATTTTATGCAAAAGAAAAAACAAATTATTAATCTTGGGGGAAATATGTGGGAAAATGTGATCTGAAAATTCACCACTTTTACGACAAAACAGCCCGCGGAAATTTTTTGCGTGTTTCAGCAAAAGCCTTTATACATGGGAGTCTTAGTACACCAAGTCACTCAAAAACATCTTTCATATACCGATTGTTTTTCAGGGGAAATATGTGGGAAAACGCGTTTTAAAACACTGTTTCGCGACAAGGCTAAAAACATATAAAACAAGCAATAACATATATTTACAATTTACAAGTTGGAAGGAAAATTGAAAATCCCGTGATTTCTCACTTCTACAGTTAGCAATCGAATGTGAAAGATAGTGTGATATGGTGATTGATTATAAAATTGATGAGGGTTAGAATTGGGAAATTGGTCAAAAAATGCCCTGAAAATAGCATCTGCTATGTCTGGATTTGCTTGCAGGCAGGTTTTGCCCACCATAAGCAGGGAATAAAAGCGAAAAATGCTATATTGGAGCTTCTTGCAAAACTTTGCGGTACGTCTGCTCCCGAGTTTCCGCCGTCTCTGGCTTGATTTCGCAACTTGTTTGCTGGCAATGTTTTATACCAAATCCCATTGCTATTGTTATATAGCAGTTTTAGTTTTCGTAGTCCAAAATGTGCAATACATTCATGCGAAACATATTGATAAAATTGGATTCAGAAGCCATGACAATGGACTACGCCATCTAAAATTGCTATAAAAACTTAGAACGCAATATGCTTTAAACAATGATGTTTATACGATCATTTGTTGCATCAGAATCAGGATTTGATATTACGCCAGAGACTGCTCCGGTCGGGCGCAGGCTACAAACTCCGTTGGACTTGCAAAACTGACGTTTTGCAAGTGACTATTTTCACTACCCAATGCTCTGGGGTTCCTGCTAACACGCTATCTCAATAATATGACAGGCTTGGCGCGCACCATCGCAGCATGTCAGGTGCATAGCTCGCTGTATGGGGCTATGCGGGCAAGGCGGAGGCTGTTTGAATCAGGTTTTTTGTATATCAAAAGGAGATCGGGCTTGACATGGCATTCTCCATAGCCCACCCAGTCGCCAATCAATACGTGATCCTGCGTTTGTTTCGGGAGTTCTTTATCCCAGGCAAGCAAAAACAGGATTTGCTCCAGCAACTCCAGGGCGTATTCATCGCGCTTCATCACATTGTAATCGCGTTTGAAAGATGCTGAGCGTTCTATCTCGCGTTCAATTGTTCTCATCTAATTCTCGGTATAAGTCTTTTAGGTTTTTACAATGCAGACCACGACCGGATTCCAGCTCTTCTATCGCTTCCTCCGTTTCCTTGTTGGGGTGTCCTGAAGGTTTTTCGCCCGGCGCCTGTTTTGTATCCGTATTGGTCGTTAGCATAAAGCCGTCTCCCTTTGTGTATTATACTTTTTTGGCCGATAGCGTGTAAAGAGAATTGATCGTCAGGTATTGCCTGTGGTAGTACCATGCCCGCCGTTGTGCAAGCAATACAAGCGCAATCGGAATATTGTTAAAAATTTGCAACTTCTTATACCAATTTGCATACCTGCGAATGCAAATTGGTATAACTTGGAGCTTCTTGCAAAACTCTGTTGCACGTCTGCTCCCGACTTTCCGCCGTCTCTGGCTGGATTCCGTAACTTGTTTTCTGGCAATATCTTACGCCAGAGCCTGCTCCGGTCGGGCGCAGTCTACCAACTCCGTTGGACTTGCAAAACTAACGTTTTGCAAGTGGCTCCTTGTACACCACGCCGCCGGAGCCTTCTGTAAGCAGGCCGATAATCCAGGGCGTTTCTCCGCTTGTCTTCAGGCGCTCCATCACGTAATCGCAATCCCCGCTCTTGACAACGATGACCATTCCAACGCCCAGATTGAAGGAGCGGCGCGCGTCTTGTATTGGCATGTCGGCTTTTTCGATGATGAAGCGGAAGAGAGGGGGTGTTTCCCAGCTTGATGTGTTGACAACAAAATCTAAATTTGACGGCAGTACGCGGGGTACGTTGTCTGTGAGACCACCTCCGGTTATATGGGCCATAGCCAGGAGTTTTTTGTCTTTGACCAGTGGCAATAGGTGCGGCAGGTAGCTTTTATGAACCGCGAGAAGGGCTGTGGCGGCGGATTGGTCTGTTCCCGGTATTTCATCGTCTATGCCCAATCCGGCTATTTCAAAACAGACTTTGCGGGCCAGGGAGTATCCGTTGGTGTGAAGGCCGGAGGATGGCAGGGCGATAACGATGTCGTCTGGGGACATTTCTTTTGAGCGGGGCAGTAAGTCGTCTTCGTCTACAATGCCGATTATGGTACCGGCGACATCCACTTCGCCTTGGGCATATACGCCTGGCATTTCGGCGAGTTCTCCGCCTATGATGGCGCATTGGGCTGTTTTACAGGCATTGGCCATGCCCTGCACTATTTTTTCTATTACAATCGGCTCCAGTTGCTGGGCCGCGATGTAATCAAGGAAAAACAGGGGTCTTGCGCCCTGAACCAAAATGTCGTTGATACAATGATTCACCAGGTCGGCGCCGATTGTGTCCCAGATGCCGGCCATCCGGGCGACTTTCATTTTTGTGCCGACTCCGTCCATGCTGGCTACAAGCAGTGGTTTGGATTCTGGGAACCGCGCGTTGAAAAGACCGCCAAAAAGTCCTATGTCACTGCGGGCGCCTGGGGTTTTGGTCGTCTTTACCAGAGGCTTTATGCGAGCCAGCGCGTCATCCTGACGGTTTATGTCCACGCCGGAGGCGGCGTATGTGACGGATTGTTTGACCATTGATTACACCGTAGCTGGCTTATTACTTATTTACCCAATATCTCGTTCACGAGATGACCGGCTTCCATGACTTTGCTGAGGGCTTCGAGTATGCCGCGTGAGTCAACGCCTATGGTGCGGTTTATTGTGCCGTCAAAGTAGTACGTGCCGGCGAGGCTATGTATGTTGCCGTCAAAGGCCAGGCCGACCAACTCGCCCTTTTGGTCTATGATTGGGCTGCCGCTGTTGCCGCCGGTTATGTCGTTGTTGGTTATAAAGTTATAATGCGTGCTTAGGTTCAGTTGGGATCGCTTGTCTATCCAGCGCTGGGGGAGGCTCCATGCCCCCCATCTGGCTTCCGGCCCCCAGGAATCGGCGCGGTCGTACAGACCGGCGAATGTTGTATATGGCTGGGCCAGGGTGCCTTCCATAGGGTATGTCTCTACGCTGCCGTAGGACAGGCGAAGCGTGAATGTCGCGTCTGGATAGACATCGTGCCCATATACGTCAAATCTTGCTTTGGCTATTCTGGCGGCGTTGTCGGCTATGATTGAGTTGTAGTCGTCGCTTTGCCTGCGCATACTGGTCATGTAAGGTTCTAATTTGTAAGCGACTTCAACCATCGGGTCTTTGGTTCTGGAGATGGTCTTTAATCCGCCTTTCACCAGTGAGTTACGGAACGATTTGTCACGCAGCCTGGTTGTTTCTATCAGGAGTTTGGCGGCTTCCGCTGGTGTTTTGCCATTGAGTATGGTCTTTACAAATGTATGGGAGTCGCCAAGCCCTTGTCGGGCGACTGTCAGGGCGGCTGTGAATGCGGCGATTTCTTCCGCGGTGTTTCCTTTGGGGCCTTCAATGAAGTTTTCTCTGATCTTCGCAAGTTCGCTGTCGGTCTGGTAGCCCTGTAGTCTGTCGTCCGCGGGTTTGGCCGCTTCATTGAGTGAACGGATGTAGTTCATAGTCAAAAACAGGGTGGGGGAACTGGCAAGATTTGTGTATTGCGCGTCTCTTGTATGATTCTCGCGGTCGGCAATGGCTTTTTCGATCTTGGTCCAGCTTTCGCCTGCTATTGCCTTTAGCTTTGGATCGGCGTTGACTTTCGCCCTTAACTCGTCCTCGGCCTTTTGGACTCTGGCCATTGCTTCTTTGTCGAGCAGACCTTTGTGGTAGCCTGTGATCGCTTTAAGGCTGTTTTCAACTAGCATTAACTGGGACGAAACCTGCCGCTCGCCCTCTTTGCTCTCGCGGGCTGTTTTTCTCAGCTGGGCGGCTCTGGCTTCCAGCGACCTGAGTATGGATGGATACCGTATATCACGGTCGTAGTTCATCTGGGCAATGGTGTTCAGGCGGGAAGTTGAGCCGGGATGGCCGGAGGTGAATGTCAGGCTGCCGATTTTGGTGCCCGCGGTACTCCAGGTGAGATGGTGCTTGGGCTGATAGGGCTTGTTATTTTCATAGACGCGGAAAAGACTGAAGTCCAGGTCGTGACGGGGCCATGTGAAGTTGTCGTCTTCTTTGCCAAACGCGGCGACCTGATATTCAGGACAGGCGACCAGGCGCACGTCCTCAAAGGTTTTGTAGGCGTAAATCCAGTATTCGCCGCCCTGATAGAGGTTTACGGCTTCGCATACCAGACCGGTCTTTGCTGTGTGGAGTTTGACGGCGTTGTTTATGGCCGCGATACGCGCTTTTGTGGCGGCTTTTTCATCCGCGCCCTGAGGCACGGCTTTTTCAACATCGGAGGTAATATTGATGGTTTCCTGAAGCATCATGAGCTTGAGACCAGGGACTTTTATTTCCTTGTCGCGGGAGGCGGCTACAAATCCGTCCCGAACATAGTCGGCGTCTTTGCTCACCGACTGAATTGAGTCGTGCGCCACGTGGTGGTTTGTCAGTACCAGCCCATCGGCGCTGACAAAGGAACCTGAGCCGCCGGGAAAGCGGAGAGAGGACATGCGAACATGCTCCAGCCAGGCGCTATCCGGCGACCATCCGTATTTTTCCGTCAGCTTTTTGACGGGCAGGTTGTTGAAAGTCCACATTCCTTCATCGGAACGTAGTGCCGGCGCGGCCAGCGCGACCAGTAAAATTGTTGATAGTGTTAAGCGCATGTGTCCTCCTAGAACAGATAATCCATTATTCAATCAACGTCCCATCTGCTCAACCAGAAAAGCGGCGTCGTAGGCGTTGTTCAGGGCTTCTATGACTGATCTCATGTCCACGCTGACAGAACGATTCAGTTTTTCGTCGTAAAAATAATTGCCCGGCAGACCTTCATAGTTGCCGTCGAACAACAGACCGACAATTTCGCCTTTGGTGTTCATGACAGGACTGCCGCTGTTGCCGCCTATGGTGTCCACCGAGTGGACAAAATTGAGTGGGGTTTCCAAATTCAATTTGTTCTTTAGCGTCAGCCACTTTTCGGGCAGTGACCACGCGCCGTTTTCGGCGTTGGCGGCATTGCCGCCCCATCCGATGTGCCTGTCATATAGTCCGTAAAAGGTGGTGAATGGCTGTATTTTGGTGCCGCTGGCATCGTAACTTTCGACTGCGCCATAGGTGAGGCGAAGGGTTCCGGTGGCGTCGGGATATATTTCTTTTCCATAGACGGCAAAACGGGCTTTGGCGATGCGGGGAGCGTGTTCGTCAACGATTGCGCGGGCGTCGTTTTGAATTTTATTTACGCGCGTCTGTATGTCTCTGACTTTGAGTATGATCGCCAGCAACGGGTCTTTTGACGCATTGAGTGATTGTTTGCCGCCGTCGAGCAGCGCCCTGCGAGCGTCCCGCTGATCCAAATTTGTGCCGCTGACGGCTGTTTCCGCTACTTCCCGTGATGATTTGTTTCCAAGAACTGATACGACAAATTGATGTCTTGCGCCCAGCTCCGCTCTGGCGCGTTCAAGGGCCGCGGCAAGAGCTATGGTTTCTTTTTGCCTGTCAAAGGTAAATTCCCCGATGGCGCGCTCTTTTGTCTGGTTTTGCTGGGTTGTGACGCGCGGGTTGTCCGATGCCTGGGGGGGCTCGGTGATCAGGCCGGCTATGGTGATCAGGCGGCCGGCCAGTTCTCCATTGAATGCTGCGACTATCTGTTGCTCTTTGAACACGGAGATCAACATTTTTACGGATTCGTCTATCTTGGCAAAACTGTTGCTGGCCTCTGCTTTGAGCTTGGGATCGGCGTTTATTTTTGCCCTGAGTTCGTCTTCCGCCGCCTTGATTTTCGCCATCGCGGCGGTGTCAATCAGACCTCTGTAATAGCCTTGATTGGCTTTCAGGCTGTTTTCAACGCCGAATATGGGGGCCATGACACGTCTGCGCTCGTCTTCGGACGCGCTGGCGGCCGCTTCGGCAAGAATATTTTCCCGGCGCGCTCTGAGGTTGGCAATTGTGGCGGGGGCGGTGTAGTCGCGGTTGTAACACATCTGCGAGTAGGTCAACTGGCGCTCTGTGCGGCCCGGATTGCCTATGACAAAAGTCAAGTCGCCGGCTTTCAGGGGCGTTGTCGGCATTTTCAGGAAATTTGATGGCCTGTATGGCTTGTCGTCCTCATATACGCGAAATATGCAGAAATCCAGGTCGTGACGCGGATATGTGAAATTATCGGGATCACCGCCAAAAGCGCCCAACTGCATTTCAGGTGCGGCAACGAGACGCACGTCGCCATGCACTTTGTTCAGATATACCCAGTGCTCGCCGCCTCTGTAGAGTGAGACTTGGCGAGGCTCCAGACCTGTCTTTTTGCCCAGCGCGTCGGCGATACCGGCAAATGCCTTCTGACGAGCGGCAACGGCCGCGCTTGGCGTCATGCCCGGCTTTACCGCGGCGTTAACCGCGTCTGTCACGTTTTCCATTTGTATTACTGTGCGTATTGTCAGACCCGGGACTTTAAGCTCTTCATCAAGTGATCGGGCGATAAAGCCGTCCCTGATGTAGTCGTTTTCTTTTGTTGACAGGCGCTGGATCGTGCCGCGCCCGACATGGTGATTGGTTATACACAATCCGTTGCTGCTTATGAATGACGCGCTGCCGCCGCCAAAGTTGATTGCGGATAGCTGAGCGTGTTCAAGCCATTGCTTGTCCGGCGCAAAGCCATACTTTGCCAGCATTTTTTTGAGAGGCAGGTTGTCGAAAGTCCACATCCCCTCGTCAGCGGTCAATACCCCTGACAAAAGTGCTAGGCAGACAGCAGAAAACACCGAGCGCAAAATCAAAGCCATGTTTCCCTCCTCGTGGGTTTCAATGTTTTATACTACTATAGCAATTTTCGCTTGCATTGCTTGTTTACGGCGGGCGAAGCCCACCTGCAAGCAATACGCGGCTTGAATTTGCTTTGCAAATCCAAGCATAGCAGTTCCGCTATAAATAGTTGAACTGCTATGTGACTTGGATGGGGGAAAGCTGGGCGAATGTTGCTGGCGGCCAAAATGGAAGACAATGCGAGCTTCTTGTAAAACTCTGCGGTACGTCTGCTCCCGACTTTCCGCTGTCTCTGGCTGTATTTCGCAACTTGTTTGATGGCAATATTTTACGCCAGAGCCTGCTCCAGTCGGGCGCAGCCTACCAACTCCGTTGGACTTGTAAAACTAACGTTTTGCAAGTGGCTCAATGCTTTAACGACGCAAGTAGTGCGGCACAGTTTTGTATAGCATTTCGATTTGTGATACCAACGATTTGGCGTTGTTGTCCCTATAGAAAAGCGAATAGATGAAACGGTCGAGCATGTCTTTATCGCCTATGTCCTTTGCCGTTATTACAGCGCGCAGAAAAGGGCGAACTCTTCATTAATAGCTTGATATTTTGAAGAGATTTGACTGGCTGGCGGTTTTGCAAATATTGATGATATAGGCTTGAGTTTAGCAATCCAGTAAAGCAAGTAACCAGCCTGTTTATAGTGGTCGAGGTCAGACGAGTTGTGAAATTCTCCGTATCTTTCCAGGTCTGTTATCCATGAAATCACTATAGTCCGAACTAAAAGCGGGTCTATTTTGACATTGGAATAGTCACCCCTAAGACAAAAAAGATCGAAAGAATTACATGTACCAACCGCAAGGTCTTCGACCAGGGCGTGGTCTATTGGAGTGGGCATTTGTATCTCTCTTTATATGCTTTCGGCATATTCAGAGGCAAATTCATCGGACACATTGAGCATCCCAGGTGTTAATTGCGTACCGTTATTGGGTTGCGTACGCTCCGCCCAGTTGTCATCGTGAAGCGAGCCTACCGCTTCTCTGATTACAGTTCTATAGTCAATCTTCTTGCTTTCTCCCTTTGGATTCGGCATCTCGCCTCCCCGTGGTTGGACATGTGAATGTTTATTTTAGGTAAATTTCTTTCAGATGTGGGGAAATTATTGAACCAATCAAGCAAATTCAGTTATTATTCCATTTTTAATTCAAAATTGCGTCCATGCAATTTTGAAAATGGCTATCCATTTAGCTCAGCAAGGGTAATCCAGCTAGTGTAAAGGCAAGTATTTACTAGCCTTGGGGAAATACCTTTCGAGAGGAATTATCTATGGATGGCAACAGAAGCTATCAATATCCATCACGAAACATCATGAAGCACTTTCTCCTGATCCTGAGCTAATCGAATAGCCATGATTTTGAATTATTCGGCTACTTTGATGCGCGGTTCGCCCTCTTGGTATCCTATGTTCCATCGGATACACAAGGCCGCTCCGTTGGACTTTGCAGAAGCGTCAGCTTCCCCCAATTTTTCGTCCGATTGCATATTTCAGTTTCGTTCTGCCTCACGAAATGCTTCGCATTTCGGGCGTAACGTCCGTGTCGCGCATACCAATTCCAAATAAAATCAATAGTTATTGCAAAACTAAATTTTGCAAGTGGCTCAATCTACTGAGGTAATTACAATATCAAATATTGCTTTCCGCAATTTTGGGATGGAACGGTTATAATTCTTCTCTGGAGTTTCTCATGATCGAACAAATTCCCTTGGCGATTGTACCGACTTTGGAATTACACGGGCTTGATTATGCCCTGTTGATTCTGTATTTCATTTTCGTAATAGCCATAGGTGCTTTCCTGAAGCGAAGCATGAAATCCAGCGAGGATTTCTTTCTGTCGGGGCGCTCTATTCCGGCGTGGATAGCCGGTTTGGCTTTCCTGAGCGCCAACCTTGGGGCGCAGGAAGTGATTGGCATGGCGGCCTCCGGCGCCAAGTACGGCATTTCCACGGCGCATTTTTACTGGATAGGTGCCGTGCCGGCCATGGTTTTTGTGGGCGTTTTTATGATGCCTTTTTACTATGGCTCTAAAGCCCGCTCTGTTCCTGAATACCTGAAACTGCGCTTTGATGAAAAAACAAGAGCGTTCAACGCTTTCAGCTTTGCCGCCATGACGATTTTTTCCAGCGGGATTTCCATGTACGCTATGGCAAAGCTGTTGAATCTGCTCCTGGGCTGGAATTTTGATATGTCCCTTTGGATTAGCGCGGCGATAGTTTTGGCCTATATCTTTTTGGGTGGCCTGACTTCGGCCATTTATAACGAAGTCATGCAGTTTTTCTTAATCGTGTTCGGCTTTGCCCCGCTGGTGTTTCTGGGGCTTAAAAACGTGGGCTGGTGGCCCGGCCTCAAGGAAAAACTGGCAATAGTCGCCACTCAGGGCCAGCAGACTCTTGGACACGCTCAAAATTATGGCCCCGACGCTTGGACGAGCGCGTGGGGTTCCCTGGGTTCGTCGGCCAATAACCCGATGGGCGTGGAATGGTTTGGAATGGCTATGGGCCTGGGTTTCGTGTTGTCATTCGGCTATTGGTGCACGGACTTTCTGGTTGTGCAGAGGGCGATGGCCGCAAAGGATGAAGCCAGCGCAAGGCGTGTGCCTTTAATCGCCTCCGTGCCCAAGATGCTGTTCCCGATACTGGTGATTGTGCCGGGCATGATAGCCATTGCGCTCACAGCGACCAACGGCGGATTCTCCATACCTGTTAAAGAAGTGGTGAATGGCTCGGTGGTGTTTGATTATGACATGGTTATACCGAGTATGCTGGCCCATTACTTTCCTTCGGGGCTTTTGGGACTCGGGCTTACCGCGCTGATGGCCAGCTTTATGAGTGGTATGGCCGGAAATGTGACGGCTTTCAACACGGTTTGGACTTATGACATCTACCAGAGTTACCTTGTCAGCGGGAAGAGCGACAGACATTACTTGTGGATGGGCAGGGTCGCCACAGTCGCGGGAACGCTCATATCCCTGGCCGCCGCTTACCTGGCGGCGAGTTTTAACAACATTATGGACATGCTCCAGTTGGTGTTTGCCTTTGTGAACGCCCCTCTGTTCGCCACCTTCCTGCTTGGGATGTTCTGGCGCAGAACAACCGGTCATGGCGCGTTTTTTGGGCTGATTGCAGGCACGCTCGCCGCGTCAATTCATCATGGACTCACAATGCCTTTTGGCGCGGCGGTGGGCATCAAAGGCGGCTGGCTGATTTCCGGCGCGCTGCACAATTATTCATCCGAGATGGCGCAGAATTTCTGGACAGCTATCTGGTCATGGAGCGTCTGCTTTGGGACAACAATACTCGTGAGCTTGCTGACCAGGCGCGCCAAGACTGACAATGAACTGCGGGGATTGGTATTTAGCCTGACCGAGCGCCATTCCGACGCTCATCTGGCATGGTATAAACGTCCGGCAATCCTGGGCGCGGTCATATTGGGCTGCGCTGTCGTCCTGAACCTGATCTTTGCTTAGAGGCGCTAATATGCAATTCGATCTACGCTTGCCAATAGGTTTGCTCTTTGCCGCTTTCGGAGTGATGCTGACAATATATGGCCTTGTGACCCCGGAGGCCGTATATCAGAAGTCGCTGGGAGTAAATATCAACCTGATATGGGGCATAGTGATGCTGGTATTCGGCGGAATCATGCTCGGCCTGGCACTGGCCCGCAGAAGCAAAGGCGCCGCTTCATGACCACTGAGTTAATAGACAGAGTCCGTAGCGCGTTTGAAGCCAGCTTTGGCCGCGAATCCGTCTTGGTCAGAGCGCCGGGCAGAGTCAATCTCATTGGGGAGCACACTGACTATAACGAAGGTTACGTTTTGCCCGCGGCTGTGGATCGCGCCATCTATCTGGCGATGAAACCCAGCGGAGACAAACAATGCCATTGGGTTTCGCTGGATCTGAATCAGACCTTTGATGTGACGCCAGGTTCATTCTCACGCTCCGAATTGCGCTGGCCCGATTATTTGCAGGGCGTTCTGGTGGAATTCGGCGCAATGGATATTACTGTCCCGCCCGTTGACGCCGTTTTCGGAGGCGACATACCGATTGGCAGCGGCATGAGCAGCAGCGCGGCGTTGACGACGGGTTTCGCCTTTGCCATAGACCGCTTGTTCAATCTGGGATTGGATCGGGTGTCCATCGCCAAATTGGGGCAGCGCGCCGAAAACAATTTTGTAGGCATGAAGTGCGGCATCATGGATCAGTTCGCCTCAGTCCTGGGGCGTGAAAAAACACTGCTGCAACTGGATTGCCGGAACCTCTCCTGCGTCTTTGTCCCATTCAACCGCACTGACGTCCGCATTGCGCTATGTGATTCCCAGGTCAAACACGCCCACGCAGGCGGCGAATACAACACACGCCGCTCCCAGTGCGAAACCGGCGTGGAAATTGTCAGACGCCATCATCCGAAAGTAGTGAGTCTGCGCGATATTACCAACGACATGCTGGAAGCCGCCAGACCCGAAATGGAAGATGTGGTATATCGCCGCTGCGCGTACGTGCTTGCCGAAAACCAGCGCGTCCTCGCGGCATGTAACGCTCTGGCTGGCAATGATCTGACGGTATTCGGACTCAAAATGAACGGCAGTCACTATGGCATGAGAGATGAATACGAAATAAGCTGCCCTGAACTGGACATTTTACAGTCAGTGGCTGAGGGTACCGCCGGAGTCCTGGGCAGCCGCATGATGGGCGGCGGCTTCGGAGGCTGTACTATCAATATGGTGGAAGAAGCGGCTCTGACGGACTTTCAAAAGGTGATGAGCGAAGCTTTCCATCGTAAATTGGGCAAAGAACCGATAATTCACGTATGCCAGCTAAAGGGCGGAACTGAAGAGCTGGGCTGAGGGTGCAACGTGCTTGACAAACCACACAGAAGGCTTAACCCTCTCACAGGCGAGTACGTGCTTGTGAGTCCTCACAGAACCCAACGTCCCTGGCAGGGCAAGGTGGAGCGCGTTCAGGAAGCGTCCCGCCCCGAGCATGATCCCAAGTGCTACCTGTGTCCCGGAAACGAGAGGGCCGGCGGAGCGCGCAACCCGAAATATACAGGTACTTTCGCTTTCGACAATGACTTTGCCGCCCTGATGCCGCAAGAAAGCAGCGGTCATGTGAATGATGACCCGCTCTTTTGCGTCGAGCCTGAATATGGAATTTGCCGTGTAATATGCTTTTCGCCCCGCCACGACTTGTCACTGCCTGAACTATCAACGGAAGAAATTGATGATGTGATTTCTGTCTGGACAGACGAAACCGGGATTTTGAGCCGGAACCCAAATATCACCAGTGTTCAGGTCTTTGAAAACAAAGGCGAATTGATGGGGTGTTCCAATCCGCACCCGCACAGCCAGATTTGGGCCACGCAGAGATTACCCAATGAACCGGCGAAAGAGCTGATTCAGCAAAGGGCATATCTGGCTAAACACGGCCGCCCTATGCTTGAAGACATAGTGCTGCGTGAACTGGAGCTAAACCGGCGCGTTGTCGTAAAAAACGATCATTGGGTCGCCCTGGTGCCATTTTGGGCGACGTGGCCCTTTGAAACAATAGTACTGCCGCGTTTCAGTACGCGTTCCCTGTTGGATCTGCAATCAACACAGCGCGTGTCATTGGCGGATATTTTAAAGCGGCTGACGACCAAGTACGACAATCTCTTTGAAGTCAGTTTCCCCTACAGCATGGGTTTTCACCAATCGCCATTTGATTCTCAGGAACACCCCGAATGGACGCTGCACATGCACTTTTATCCCCCGCTGCTCCGAAGCGCGACCATACGCAAATTCATGGTCGGATTTGAAATGCTGGGAATGCCGGGCCGCGACATCACGCCTGAATCAGCCGCCGAACGTCTCCGCGAATTGAGCGAAGTCCACTACAAAAAAGCGTGATAAATTAAGAAAAAAACGAAATAGCGAAACGAGTGGCGAGAATTGAGGCAATAAGGTATCAAAGCGCAAGATATATTCTGGAACCAAGTATGAAATTCCTCAAAGCCGCGATACTTCTGATTATCGCCGCCATTCCAGCACACTCCCAGTCGGACATGGAATATGCTCTGTCAAGGCATAAGAGCAACAAAATTGTCCTTTTGGGCGAATGGAGCGCGAATGACTCGGCCAAGTGGAAAAATATAATTGGCTCTCAGGAAATCTATGACCACGGCTTTATATTAATGAGCCGCCAAAGTTTCAGCGGAGCAGAAGGATTACTTCATTACGGCATAAAAAATATAGACGCCTTTGAGAGCTGGCTCAGGCAGCGATACGGCCTCAGCGCCAGTGTCAGATGGCTGGCTCTGGACAATGAAAACAACCCGATTCAATCTGGAATCCAAATCCCTGAGCTAAAAGAATTTGACAAATTGCTGGAGGCCAGGGGAATAAAAACTCCTCTGAGGAAACTGAGGGACTTTTTGAGGGAAAACCCGGGTCATCTGGACGCAATGGCCGACTTGTTGAAAGAAGCCCGCCGCCGCGCCCTGCGCCAAACGCCGGACGGCGCAACGGGAGAGCTTGACGATGAAACGGACTTGAGGACATGGGGAATAATGGCGGCGGAGACAGACAAGGTTTTCAGCGACTCCTGGCTTGGAGCGGACATAAGTTTTTTCAGACTGTGGGAGCCGGTACCGGAGCGCCGCAGCAAGCTGATGAAGGCCGTTTTCCGCAAGCACATTTCAAAGGTGGAATCGGCAGTCCGCCTGGCTCCGACCAACATATCACTATGGAATATCTGGGTCTGGATGGCCTCTGGCATTGGGGACTACAAGTGGGAAAAATTCATTGATGGCATTGAGCCGATTATATTTCATGTGACAAGCGGACTACATTCCACTATTTCGGTACCCTCAGCCGAAGCATGCGCCTGGCTGGTTCAGGAAGCCGGCAACCGCAAAGAATGGAGTATTGTAACAAGATTGGCCAATGTGGCCAGACGGCCTGTATTCTATCAGCTAAGTTTAAAGACTGAATGGCTGCCAGGACATCGTGGAATGACCTCTGTGTCGCTCATCTTGCCAGAGGGCCATCCGGTGAAAACCGTATATGTTCCCCACATTGAAGCGCTGCTGAGGCTGGGGGACATTGACGAAGCAAACAAAGTCTATGACAGAATGATAAGAACAGAGGGCGTGGATGGCATTGCCGCCATCGCGGACGTGGCGCGTTCTTTAGGAATGGAAGATTTGGCGCAAATCTGGGGGCGCGGAGAACAAGTAAATCCCAAGCCATCAATAGTTTTTAAAGTGCGTGAAAATTATGGCAGAACCAGTTTGTTGGTTTCCAAAGGCTATGATAGTGACATTTACCGTACACTTTTTGAATATGTTTTTAATTTAAAAAAACATCTTTCAATTTTCACATCGAATGCAATCGACAATACAATTGGCTGGCAAAAAGACGAAAACAGATGGGCGCTTATTTCCGAGGATAACAGTATTTTATACCAGGATTCATCCATACCAAGTCTGGACGAGTTTCAGGCCATACTGAATCGCTTTGATATAATAGAAAGCAGTATTGACGAACTATACCGAAAATATATCAAAGACAACGGAACTTCGCCTGGGATAGAACTATCCCTTGGCTTTCATAATATTATTGGCATCATGTATGCTGGGGAAAACGCGGATACATCCGACAGCAGCCGCAATGAGGCGCTCGCGATTGAAGCCAGGGGATATCTGAACAGAGTAATGATGGACAACCCGGATATTCTTGTATATTTGCCCGAAGTGATATACACACCCATATTGCCCGAATCGCCCGATCAAAATTCGGCAATCGCCTTGATAACTCCGCTTGCCAGGCCACTATTATCAAAAATAGAATCTCTGATCGAAAAAAAACCATCGGCGGAAAATTTATGGGGGCAATGGCTGTTCTGGAACCAAGTCGAAGGACAGGAACGCTCGCTGGAGTCAATGGTAGAACGCATTAATCTCAGTCCGCTTTCAGACAACGGCATTCTCGGTCTGCGAGGTGAAGTTATTAAACCATATCTGGAAGACTGCAAAAAAAATGGCAGTTGGCATAAAGTAGCCGCACTATTAAAAACCGCGTGGGACAGGGAATATCCCAGATTGCAAGACCATACTGAGAGATTGAAAGATGATCCTGAAATTTGGACCAGATTATCCAAGTACGAATTGGCCGATGTACTTGGCCTCCCATTGATCGAGGCATATCTTCAGGATGGCAAGCCGGTGGAGGCGGATGAAATATTCAAAGCGGTGATGGATTTGGGCGGCAGCTTCAAAGACCTGAGCAAGATAATTGAACTGGCAAAGGCAAAGGGCAATGAGAACCTGGCCACCAGATGGCAGACCGCAATAAATCGCTGATCAAGCGCCTCAGTATGTAGTTCCCGCCAGAGAAATGGGTGTAATATTGGTTTATGCTTAACGCCGGCAATATAGCAGTTCAACTATTTATAAGAGACAGCGAAAAGTCGGGAGCAGACGTACCGCAGAGTTTTGCAAGAAGCTCGACATTGAGCGCAACTTGGCATAAAATGAACAAGTGTACATGGGAGTTTCCGATGAACCTGAAATCAATATTATTATCAGCCTGCCTTTTCTGTCTGCCCGCGCTCATCGCTCAGGAGCCGTCGGGACTGGCCGTAACACACGGCCCATACCTGCAAGAGCTGACATCCGATGGCGTCACCATTGTTTGGACTACCGGCAAGGCTTGCGTAGGACGTGTTGAGTACGGAATCGGCGAATTGGCAAAAACCGCTCAGACAGTCCGTCACGGCCTGGTTAACGCCAATACCAAATATCACGCCGTACGCATTACCGGCCTGAAAGCCGGACAAAAATACCAGTACCGCCTTGTCAATACGGAGATACTCAAATTCGGAGCCTATAATACCGCTCTTGGCCAAAACATTAATAGCGGCGCGTACGCGTTTACAACACTGAATCCGGCTCCGGCTGAGTTCAGCTTTATAGTCACGCAGGACATCCACAGTCAGGCGGATAAATACGCGTCACTGCTTGATAAAGTCAAGCTGAGTGAAGCCGCCTTTGTGGTTTTGAATGGCGACATGGACAACGACCCGAAAAATGAAGCCCAGATTTATTCGGGCCATCTGGATCTGTCCGTAGAAAGGTTCGCCAAAGAAAAGCCATTTGTCCTGGTGCGCGGAAACCATGAAACCAGAGACGCTTTCGCGCGCTATTTGTTTGATATGTATCCCCATAGTTCGGGCAGGTATTACTATAGTTTCAGTCACGGCGGTGTGTTTTTCCTGGTGGTGGACTGCGGCGAGGACAAAGAAGACACTCACCCCGTCTATGCCGGACTGAACGCGTTTGACGAGTACCGCGCGGAACAAGCGCGGTGGATAGCCAAAGAATTACAGAGCAGCGCCGCCAAATCGGCGCGTTACCGCATAGTGCTTTCACACATGCCCCCTACAATCAGCACGGAGGTGGCGCGCGAAAGGCCAGGATACACAATGAGGATGATAACAGAGCAATGGGCGCCCCTCTTTCGCAACGGCAATGTGGATCTGGTAATTTCGGGACACACACATCGCGAGGGCTGGCTTGCGCCGGGTTCAAAAAAAGGCGATTTCGCGATATTTGTCGGCTCCAACCAGGAAATCGAAACTGTCAAAGTGACTGAAAAAGCCATTGAAATTCACGCTCAGAGCCTGAAAGACAGCGAGAGGAAATATCAGATTCCAAGGCGTTAGAGCCATTTGCAAAACCTAGGTTTTATAAACGGATTTCCTGGAATAAAATAGACACAGTCATATATGGGAGTTTCAGATGAGTCTGAAGTCAATATTATTATCAACCTGCCTTTTCTGCGCGCCCGCGCTCATAGCCCAGGAGCCGTCGGACAACGCCGCTCTGACAGTGACGCATGGCCCGTACTTGCAGGAGCTGACCGCCGATGGAGTAACCATCCTCTGGGTTACAAGCCAGCCCTGCCTCGGAAGGGTTGAATACGGCGCTGACGAGTTGACGAAAACAGCCCAAACAGTGCGTCATGGTCTGGTCAACGCCAACACGACGCATCACACAGTGCGCCTCACTGGCCTGAAGCCCGGGCAAAAATACAAGTACCGCCTTGTCAATACGGAGATATTGGATTTTAAGCCCCATATACCGACTTTGGGCAAGGTCATTAACAGCGGTGTCAGTACCTTTACGACTATGAATCCCGCCCCGTTTGAGTTCAGCTTCATAGTCACGCAGGACATCCACAGCAATGCAACCAAATACGCGTCGCTGCTTGATAAAGTCAACGTCAGCGATGCCGCGTTCATAGTTTTGAATGGCGACATGGACAGCGACCCCAATACCGAGGACAAAATCTATTCCGGCCATCTGGACGTGGCCGTAGAAAGGTTCGCCAAAGAAAAGCCCTTTATCCTGGTGCGCGGGAACCACGAGGCCAGAGGGCATTTTGCGCGCAGCCTGTTTGAAGTATATCCCCATAGTTCGGGCAGGTATTACTACAGCTTCAGCCACGGCGGAGTCTTTTTCCTGGTGGTGGACACCGGCTCGGAAAGGGAGGACAGCAATCCCGAATATTCAGGGATGAACGACATGGAGGGCTACCGCGCGGAAGAGACCGCATGGATAGCCAAAGAACTGCAGAGCAGTGCCGCCAAATCGGCGCGCTATCGCATAGTATTCAGCCACATCCCCCCTACAACCGATGTTGATGTGGCTCATGAAGATCCAGCTTTCACGATGAGGTGGACGACAGAACAATGGGCGCCCCTTTATCGCAGCGGCAACGTGGACTTGGTCATGTCAGGACACACGCACAGCGAGGGCTGGCAGGCTCCGGATTCAAAAAAAGGCGATTTTGCCTTGTTCATTGGCTCGAACCAGGAAATACAAACTGTCAAAGTGACAGAAAAGGCCATTGAAATTCACGCCCAGAGTATGAAAGGCGGCGAGAGAAAATATCAGATGCCAAGGCGTTGAGAAAAACAGCCCGTCGGCGGCTCTCTTGGAATAAAATATATACAGACGTATATGGGAGTTTCAGATGAGCCTGAAGTCAATATTATTATCAACCTGCCTTTTCTGTACGCCCGCGCTCATAGCCCAGGAGCCCTCGGACAACGCCGCTCTGACAGTGACGCATGGCCCGTACTTGCAGGAGCTGACCGCCGATGGCGTGACCATCGTCTGGACTACCAGCCGCCCCAGCGTGGGACGGGTTGAATACGGCGTTGACGAATTGACAAAAACCGCTCAGACGGCGCGTCACGGCCTGTTCGACGCCGATACGACACGTCACGCCGTACGCATTAGCGGTCTGAAACCAGGGCAAAAATACCGGTACCGCCTTGTCATCACGGAGGTGGTCAGGTTCAGGGACGCGAACACGATTTTCGGCAGTACCATTAACAGCGGCGTCCAAACTTTTACAACACTGAATCCTGCTCCGGCTGAGTTCAGTTTTATAGTCACACAGGACATCCACAGCGATGCGGTAAAATACGCGTCACTGCTTGATAAAGTCAACCTGAGCAACGCCGCGTTTGTGGTTTTGAACGGCGACACAGACAACAACCCCAAGACTGAAGCCCAGATTTATTCAGGACATCTTGACTTATCCGTTGACAGGTTCGCCAAAGAAAAGCCCTTTATCGCGGTGCGCGGAAACCACGAAACCAGAGGGACTTTCGCGCGCAGTTTGTTTGATATATATCCCCACAGTTCAGGCCGCTATTACTACAGTTTCAGTCATGGCGGAGTGTTCTTCCTGGTGGTGGACTGCGGCGAGGACAAGCAGGACAGCCATTCCGACTATTCCGGCCTGAACGCTTTTGACGCTTACCGCGCGGAACAAACGGAATGGATAGCCAAAGAATTACAGAGCAGCGCCGCCAAATCAGCGCGCTACCGCATAGTGCTTTCACACATGCCCCCCACTGTCAGCGCTGAGCTGGCAGGCGAAAGACCCGGTTACACAATGAAGATGATAACAGAGCAATGGGCGCCCCTTTATCGCGGCGGCAATGTGGACTTGGTAATATCAGGACACACACATAACGAAGGCTGGCAGACGCCTGGGCCGAAAAAGGGCGATTTTGCCATATTTATCGGCTCTAATCAGGAAATAGAAACCGTCAAAGTTACAGAGAAAACCATTGAGATATACGCCCAGAACCTGAAAGACGGCGAAAGGAAATACCAGCTTACAAGACGCTGAGTAGTAGTGGTTTGTGTTTGGCGGTCAGATTGAAAGAATGGAGTCAGATTACTCTTCTTCCTCGTCTTCTTCTTCCGAAATACTTTCAAGATATTCCATAAGGCGCTTGCCCAAATCCTCGTCTTCCAGCGGAGTGAAGCGTTCGCCATTGACCTCAAATATCTCTATGCTCAAGTCAAGTTCGGCGTCTTCATCTTCGTTCTCGTTTATGGCCTGAACTTCAGCAAGCGGAGCCATAATTACGAAATGGCGCTTTTCAAAATCCAGTTCGTCAAGAATGGCAAAGTCTTCCTTTTCGCCATTCTCGTCTTCTAATTCAACGACCTCAATATCCTGTTCTTCGCAGCAGTCGCAATCCGGCTCACAATCGCAATCATGATTCTTTCTTTTTTTCTCGTCGCTCACAATAAGCTCCTTTGCTGATTACTTCAGCCTACATTGATGCCAAGCCGTTTTCAACAGGATGTAATTCGACATGGAATCATGTTTGTTTGCCTGATTAGCTGTTTTCGCGGATATATTTGGCAACTTTCTTGTCTTCGTTTTTGATGTGGCTGACAAGCCAGTCGCCTACGCTTGAATTGACTTTTCTGACGAGCGCGGTTGTCGGGCCTTCCTCCATGAGATGTTTTGCCAAATCTTTTACGGTGACTTTGAAAGCGTCGTGCAATTTTTTGTGATTTTGATAATCGGGATAGCGGCATTGCATCTGCAAACTTTCCTCGTCCGCGAAATGCTTTTCGGCGTAATCAACCATAAACTGTATTGTCGGATCGAGTTTGGCGTGTCCTTGTCCGCTGAAACACGCGTCAAGCATATCGTTCATTGCTTTGATCAATTCCTTGTGCTGCGCGTCTATCGCCGCGTTTCCAGTAGCCAGATCTTCACTCCATGTGTATGCCATAATCTTAACCTCTTAACCATTCTATACGATTTTACACATCGGAGTTATTTGAAAAAACTTTAATTTTCCAAATTCAATTGATAGCCCACACCATATTGCGGCTCATGAACTTAATTAGACTGTCAGAACACAAGCATCCGCATTGTTTCCCTGACTTCCGCCATGGTGTCAGCAGCCACCGCGCGCGCGCTCATGGCTCCATCTTTGAGTATCTCCTCCAGCCTGGATGTATTTGTCAGGTGGTCTTCTATGCGCGTCCGCAGAGGTTCAACGCGTTCAATTATTTTTTCGGCCAGGCGTTTCTTGCAGTCAAAACAGCCTATACCAGCCTTTTGGCACTCCCGGCCTATTTCATTGACAGTTTCATCAGCGCTGAACAGCTTGTGGAAGTTAAACGCGACACACGCCTCAGGATTGCCCGGGTCTGTCCTGCGCGCCCTGGCAGTATCAGAAGCCATCTGGCGCGTACACTTTTGCAGTATCTGTTCCGGCGTATCACGAAGATAAATCCCATTGTCGTAAGTCTTGGACATCTTGCGCCCATCAAGGCCCGGAACCCTGTTGGCTTTGGTCAGCACAGCCTGGGGGTCGGGAAAGACATCCTTCCCATATAAAAAGTTAAAGCGGCGGCCAATCTCCCTGGTCAGTTCAAGATGAAAGACCTGATCCTCGCCCACAGGCACCTTATGTGCCTTATATAGCAGTATGTCAGCGGCCTGGAGTATGGGATAGCCAAGAAAACCGTAGCTTCCCAAGTCAGCTTCACTGTTTTGCAGTTTCTCCTTATAGGTCGGAACCCTCTCCACCCACGACAGAGGCGTGATCATGCTGAACAGCAAGTGCAGTTCAGCGTGTTCTTTAACCTGGCTCTGGGCAAACAGGGCGGACTTATCAGGATCAAGGCCGGCAGCCAGAAAGGTCGCCGTAACTTCATATATGGCCGGCATTATCGAATCAGTGCTGTCGAATCTGGATGTGAGAGAGTGCCAGTCGGCAATCATGTAATAGGACTTGAATTCATTTTGCAACTTGACGTAGTTTTCGATAGCGCCAACCAAATTGCCAAGATGGAGCGAACCGGAAGGCTGAACTCCAGATAAAACAGTCTGCATGAAACACCCCGCCAATGGGCGAAAAAGTCGGAAAAAATCAAATGAACAGCCGCATCAGAGGTCTGATGTAAAAAGCGTCGGCAAGGTCGAAAAGCGGGTAAAGTATGTGTCGCAGCCCTCCGACAAGAAAGAGTATAAATATGACAATGGTGAGTATAGGCTGAGCTTTGTCAAAAGGCGGGAGCAAATCCTTGGGCAGAACACCGCGAATAATACTCGCGCCGTCCAGCGGGCCGAAAGGCAGCAGGTTGAATATCGCCAATCCTATATTTATGCTTATCATCCTGCCCAAAAGCGTGATCAGAAAAATTGAACTCATGTCAAACGGAAGGGTGGATAATCGCTCCACCGGAGTGTACATGGCGGCCATAAATACATTCTGTTTGTCATACGAGCTTGCCCCATGTCCAGAGAGCAGGAAATTAACGGCAAAGGCAAGGAGAGGTATGCAGATCAATGACAGGAGCAAGTTTGACGCCGGGCCTGCGCCGGCGACCATAGCCATTCCGACCCTCTGGGAAAATTTCGGGTTCAGATTGCGCGGGTCAACAGGCACGGGCTTTGCCCATCCAAGCACCCGCCACCCGGTGAACATGCCCAACAGCGGCAGAACGACGGTTCCCAGCAAATCAATGTGCGCCAAAGGATTGAGCGTCATGCGGCCAAGACATTTTGCCGTGTCGTCATTGAGTCTGTAGGCGGACGCGGCGTGAGCGCACTCATGAACGCTTAGACTTAAAAGCAGAGCCAGATAGCTCACAAGAATGGTTTGAATTGGTATGGATTCAGGCACAGGATTCCCAGCAAAATTCAGTCACAGCGGTCAGTTTCATTATACTAAAAAAATCAACCATGTGTAAAATAATGTGTCTCATTCCAATTCCAAGTAGAATCAGGACTGATTTTATTTGGAATTGGAATTATACTAACTTGCAATCAAAAGATTGCGAGTTGGTATAAGCCCATTTCTCCACACTGTCCTTGGTTATTACGTCGGCTGGGTCAATGTTTAGATTTTTTGTCAGGAAGCAAAGGCGGCGTGAGTTCTGGAATGTGATCTTTGACGAAGTTGCAGATACTCGCGGCATCTGATAAGGCCGCTTTCATGTTCAATTCCGACAAATCATCCTTTTTCATGGGATAGCGAGTTTGTTTTGAATAGGAATTCAACCGTTCACATTCACTTCGCAATTCCACGAATGAGCTGTCTGTTTTTTCGCATTTGATCAACAAATCTACAAGGTTATGCGTCCGAGGAAAATCAACCCCACTAGAGAGCAGAAACGCTTTCAGCGCTTTCTCGGCGGCTTGTTGACAGTGATAACAGGAATGCTCAAGCTTCGGCGGATAATGGGATGACAATATTTGAGCTGAGTCAAGGTCGTCATCGGCAAAAGAAATCCACTCTCTTACGTCTCTTGAATCATCCATACAATACAATTTAATTCCTGTGTCAGCAACCTGTCTTTCTATAAATGAAATATAAGTCTTTGAATCTTCAAACTGATCTTTCGTTCTAACAATCAAGTCAATACTACGATCTATGCGCCTTCTGGTTTCACGAAGGGCTGCTTGGATCTTCCATTCAGATTCAATCGCCCGCATTCCGCCGTCTGGGATCACGACATAAAAATCATAATCACTGTCCTCTCGTGGTGTTCCCTTTGCAAATGAACCAAAAAGATATATCTCCAGAGTTGGAACTGCACTCAGTATTACGTCAACAATGTCCATTATTTCATCGCACCGCTCCTGCGCCACGATTTTGAGTAACTTGGCAGCATCCAAACAACGAGCATGATCAGTCCACTCGCTGGTAATCTGATCAATGTCTGGTTTGACAGCTTCTGCTATGGTATTTCCCACTCTCAAGAATCCTTTCCGCTAATAGATAGTATCGGCATGAAAAAGTTGGAAATCAATATAATGAAAGACCCTAACAGATTATTATTGCGCTGATTATCAAGGCCATATTTCATCTTATTCCATTTTTAATTCAAAATTGCGTCCATGTAATTTTGAATTATTCGGCTGCGTCGCGATGTCCTGTCGCGCATTCCAATTCCAAATAGAATCAGCACTGATTTTATACGCACCAAGCCCGAATCCCCGCGAAAGGATGACGGGAGACGAGCAAACTTACACTAAAGCGATTTCAGGTGGGCTTCTTACAAAACGTCAGTTTTGCAAGTGGCTCAGGTGAATCGCGTAATAGAGGCCACTTTCTACTGATGTGAACCCTCTTGCAACTCAATCAGATGGGCGTGAGCCTTGGCCGCGGTAGCCTCGCAATGATGAATGTAGTGTTCGTCATGGCTCTTCGTAGCGCCCTGTAAATAAGCGGCGATAGCCTCTTCAGAATCAAGGTTTTTATTTACCACAGCATCGAACTCGTCCATTGCAACCTCCATAATTGCGCGTCCGCAAGGCTTGGATAAAAGATTAGCATTTGATACGGACAATGGCAATAAATTTTTATTTTTTGAGCCGGTTACAAAAAATAAATTTTGCGACCGGCTCAAAAATCAGGTTCTATTTACAGTATCGCAACGGGATGAACGGGTCAATCAACCTCGCCATAAGATTCGCGGCGAATCACAGCCCATGCCTGACCTGGTTTACTGATCTTTGCCCTCTGCCGCGAGCAGACGAGCGCGGGCTTTGGCGGCATTGACCTGGCAATGACGAAGGTAGGATTCATCATTACGCTTCAAAGCGCCTTTTAAGTAAGCGGCGATAGCTTCTTCACTATCAAGATTTTTTTGATATTCAGCATCTGAAATCTTCATTTTGAACTCCTTTAGCGCGCCCCATTACGCGCCTGTTTAGAGTTTAGCAGGTGAAATCCAAAAAAGTAAAAAAATTGTAAATTTTTATTTTGACCTGAATATCGTTTGCTTTCGCTTAATTTTCTCTAAATCCCAAACCAGGCGGCAATTTAATATTTATGTTTAAGCTACCACATACTTGCAATTTGAATCAGTTTTTCATTATTTCCCAATTCTAACTCTCATCAATTTTACAATCAATCACCATATCACACTATCTTTCACATTCGGTTGCTAACTGTAGAAGTGAGAAATCACGGGATTTTCAATTTTCCTTCCAACTTGTAAATTGTAAATATATGTTATTGCTTGTTTTATATGTTTTTAGCCTTGTCGCGAAACAGTGTTTTAAAACGCG
>Ga0268262_10001868_pt1 | contig 25169 bp, 28 predicted proteins | sample TergutNc150P3_FD_190354 | JGI IMG/M metagenome (GOLD analysis project Ga0268262, IMG submission 190354) | Nasutitermes corniger P3 segment gut microbial community from laboratory colony in Florida, USA - Nc150 P3 (SPAdes) (version 2) | ecosystem: Host-associated > Arthropoda: Insects >... | reverse complement strand
TCCAAGTTACGCGATCCGTTCCGCCCCCGCCGATCCCGACGATTCAATTTACTGCGAGCGTCTCGGCAACGCCGCCGCGCACGCCGCGATGGCGGGAAAAACCAAAATGATTATCGGGCTTGTAAACAACGAGTTTGTGCACCTGCCGATAAAAGTGGTAATTTCTCACCGCAACAAAATTGACCCGGAAGGCAGCATGTGGCGCGACACGCTGGACGCCGTCAATCAGCCCGCGAGAATGGTCAACACGTTTAACGCGTACGAAGAGACGTCTATCCCTCAAAAATAGCGTGAAGGAAGAGCGCCGCCGCCTGAGAAACATTTAAGCTGTTGATATTGCCTGTTCCCGGAATACGGAGCAGGCAAGAGCACTGGTCTTTCACATTTTGCGGCAGGCCGGTCTCCTCGTTGCCAAGAACAAGCACGGTCCCCTTTCTGTTTTTCCCTGTTGATAAAATGCTCTTCAAGTCGCCGATACGCCGTCTTGCCCTTATATCCGTCCCTATTGTTAAGAGCGATTTAGACGCGTCTTTCAAAAAGGCGGCCGAATTTTTTATCTTACGCACGGCAATGTGCTCAAACCCGCCTTCGGCAACTCGGTAAGCGCTGGTTGTAAGCCGCGTCTCTTCGCCGTTAAAAGCCGCGTCTTTTTCGTTCAGTATCAAAAAACTAACGTCAAAAAAAGCGGCCGCCCTGGCTATAGCGCCCAAATTATGGTCGTTCCCTATTGATTCAAGAATAACGCCCGTTTTTTTCTCATTTGCCCACAGAGCAAGGTCTTCCTCGCTTAAAGACTCGATTACAGGCTCATTAATCATCGCGACAACGCCCTGGTGGTGGACGCTTTTGCAGACACGCTCAAGTTCCTCGTCCTCACAAATTTTGTAAGGCCGCTTCCGTTCCGCAAGCTGCTTGCAGATCCCGGTAAAAGATTTAAGCCTGTCCTCCCGCAGGAAGAGCCGGTTAATCTCCTGCGGATGAAACTCCGCCGCCGCCAGCACCGCATTCATCCCGCAAATAGCAAGCTCGTCTGTTAATTTGTTACGCATTGAAATAGTATACATTAAATAAATGGTTCGAAGAAGAACCTCACGCAAAGGCGCAAAGGCGCAGAGGACGCAAAGCTTTCGTACGATAGCTCATCTTTGATCTAGATATACTATATTAATAACAAAGATCTTGAAAGGAATACGATAATTTCACAAACAACAACTTTGCGCCCTTTGCGCCTTTGCGTCTTTGCGTGAAGTCTTTTGAAATACAAAGCACCAGTTGTCGAACAATGCCTATAAAGGGTATTATATTATCGTGGCGGCACAGAAGAAGAACATTAAAAACAGCAAGAATCCTCCGCGCGGGGCGCAGGCTATGGTTATTTTTTGGCTGGTGTTTGTAATTGTAATAATAGCCGTTTTTATGGCAAACGCGCAGACGATTAAAAAAAACTTCAATCTTTTTAGGTCAAGATTAACCAGTTCTCAGGAAGCCGAAGAATCGCCGTATGAAGAGGAAGAAACCGCAGTTCAGGAACACCCGCCGGCAAAGCAGGAGACCACGCCGCAAAAACCGCCCGCGAATTCGGCGGGACAGGAAAAGCCCGCGCCGCTTCAGGAAAAACCGGCTGAGACTCCCAAACAGACTAAGCCTGAGACGCAGAATCCTCCCGCAAAACCGCCGGAGACAAGGGACAGAAATATTTATTTTGCCCAAATTGACAAAGACGGGCAGATTCTTCAATCGAAGGTTTCGCGAAAAATATCTGTTTCCGATTCTCCCATGCTTGATACGCTCAACATACTGCTTACCGGCCCTTCCGCAAGCGAACTGAACAAAGGCCTTCTAAACTTTATTCCTCAAGGCACGCGCATACTCTCGGCGACAGTCCGCAGCAACACCGCCTACATCAACTTTAACGAAGATTTTTTGTTTAACAAATTCGGGGTCGAAGGCTATGTCGCCCAGCTAAGGCAGATAGTCTGGACAGTAACGGAATTTTCCAATGTAAAAGACGTTCAAATACTGGTAGAAGGCCGGCGGCTTGATTATCTGGGCGAGGGGATTTGGATTGGGAGCCCGATTAACAGGCAGTCGTTTTAAGACGGAAAAAGAAAATCACCAATGATTGCGGAATATATAAGCTTTGGCATGTAAATAATTGACTTTTTGTTTTTTTTAGTCTAGTCTGATAAAGGAGGAGGCTCAAGATGCTGGCAGTCAATGGTATTTTTGAAAATGGCGTGTTTGTTCCCGAAAAACCTCTTGTCAATATTAAGGGCAGATTAAAGGCGATCTTAAACATTGATGAAACAGGTAAAAATGAAAAACAGGAACGCTTAAGCGCATGGCAGGAATTCAGCCGTGTCATAAGAACCAATGATGAACAATTAGAAGGCGAACCTGAACGAATTCGTTTTAGAACTTCTGAAGAAGTAGAAGCCTTATGAAATACGCTCTTGATACCAATATAGTTACCTATTATTTAAAAGGGAATGAAAAAATATTGGACAAGGTAGACATAGAGGCAAAAAATGATAATATAATAATTCCGCCCTTTGTATATTTTGAAGTCAAAAAATGGCTAATGGCAGTAAATTCAAAGATTAAATTACAGGCGTTTGAAAAATTGTTTGAAAAGTACGGTATAGACGTTATCGAAAAGGAAACACTTGATTTATCATTGTCAATTTATATTAAATTACGCCGAAACGGTATCACGGTAGACGATGGTGATTTACTTATAGCGGCGTATTGTATAAGAAATAAATATATCCTTGTATCCAACAATCAAAAGCATTTTGAAAAGATTGAGAATATACAGCTTGTTAATTGGGCGGACTGATAGACGAAGAATTATAACACCAACCACACGAAAATAAAATGCCGCCAATTTCTTGGCGGCACTGTTTTAAAATAACATTGTTTTAATTATTTGGTACTTCTATAAATTTATTAAACGCAATGGTAACATCTCCGGAAATAGCAAGTTTTGGCAGTTTTGTCATTGAGGTTTCATCTTCCATGTTCGTAATACCAAGTTGCGCAAGTGTTTTTCCTTCAGTATAGACATAATTTTTTGCACTTTCATCATCCGTACCAATCATCATATAAATAATAAATGAACCGCTTCCTGTCCAAGGAGAGTTATCTTCATTTAACAATGCAACAATTGCGGAACTGCCGGATAATGGACCAAGCCCCATTATCTCATCTCCATTTTCGCTCATGAGCCCAACCATTACCATATTTTGTCCGGTAAATCCGGTAATTCCGGTAATGGTAATTTTATTGCCTGTGCCGCCGCCGCCACCGCCACTGTCTTTGTCACCGCAGCCAACAACCATCATTCCGAATGCCAGTACCATTACCAACATTCCTAGCCAAAATCTTTTTTTTGTCATTTTTTTTCCTCGCGGTCTTTCCCGCCGTTTAAATTTGTGATTAATGAATACCCAAAATTGCCTACCAATATGATAAATAATTCCAAATATTCTCACTTATAAATAAAATATATCCAAATATGGTATTTTGTCAATAGCAAATATACCGTTTTTGCTCTTTTTTTTAGGTAAAATTAGGGTATGGATTTCTGGATAAGGCTTAAAAACGAGATAAAAGCCAAAAATACGACTCAGGAATGGATTTCCGGTAAAATCGGCGTTCCTTTAAGCACATTCAGAAAGTGGATGACCCGTAAAACTTATCCAAACATTAAGGAAGGCGTTGAAATAGCGAATTTACTTGAAACCTCGGCGGAATACCTGGTGACGGGAATTGAGCCGGAGGGACTGAACGATATTGAGAGAAAACTAGTGGCTTCGTACCGGAAGCTGAGTTCCGGGGATCAGGAAAATGTCTTGCTTGCGGTAAACGCGTGGGCGGGGAAAGACTTGACGGCGAAATAATTTTAGAAGAATTTTACCACTGTTTTTCTATATTGACATCGAATTGTTTTTGACATACAATTACAATATGGCTAATGAATTGAACGAAAGATATTCATGGGATCCAAAAAAGAGGGAATTGAATTTAAAAGAACGCGGACTTGATTTTGTACCATTAGCCGATGAAATTTTGTCCGATCCCAATGTGGTTATAGAGATTGATCCAAAACCAAATACAGCGGGAGAAGAAAGATTTCTTGCATTTGGATTAGTTGATGGTAATCGACTTTGTCTGTGTTTTACGCCGCGCGATGATAAATTGCATCTTATTACCATTTTTAAAGTTCATGAAAAACTTTGGAGGAAACATTATGAAAAAGACAGCTAATATGACAAGCAAGAAAATGCGGGAATACGGCAAAAAAAACAAAACCAAAATAAAATCTCAGCTTGATTCAGCGCCTGAATTTGATGAACTTCCTTTTGAGGGGAAGCGGATTGGACGCGGTTTTGCGTCATTCAAAGAATATATAAATCGTCAGGGACGTCCGAAAGCGAAAGATCCAAAAGTTAGTATATCTATACGGATACCATTATCAAAAGCGGCAAAGCTTCGTAAAACCGGACCGGGATGGCAAACACGCACCAGTGATTTTATTGTTGATGGTATTGACCGAGGGATACTTACACACGGCTAACTGTAAATTTTTACCACGGACCAACACGAAAAAAATGCCGCCTCTGACCACTAAAAGTGGTCAGACTGGCGGCACTGTTAAGGTAACATTGTTTTAATTACTGTTTTGTAAGTATTATTTCAGGTGTACCTTCTTTATCAGCAGGTTGTTTTATTTTTGTACCATTTTGGTTTATCTTTGTACCAGCCATCTCTTCCAAAGTTATTGTATCCGATGGTATTGTTTGAGTAATTATAACACTGTGGTTTTCATCATCATAAGTGACAGTGACATCGTCTTCTTCCTCAACATCACCGGATAGAATGTATTTAAAAGCCTCCCAAATATCATCAATACCAACGCCTGAAACGGTCATTGTTGTTTTTATAGTACCTGTTGCTGTTCCCGAATTATCTACAGTTGCAGTAATGGTCATTGTTATTTCCGCTACATAATTTATAGTAAAGTCAACCCCTTCAATAGGTTCCGTGCCGGAATATGACCCTTTCCATGTCCCATTTAATTGTTTCAGACTCGTAATATCTGACCATTCTTTATCATCGTCGTCTTTACCGCATCCAACAACCATCATTCCGAATACCAGTACCAATACAAGCAATCCCAGCCAAAATTTTTTACTTTTCATTTTTTCTTTCCTCGCGGTCTTTCCCGCCGTGTTATTTTTGATAAATGAATACTCAAATTTTCTACCAAAAAGATAAAAATTCCAAATATACTTACTAATGTAGATAGTACATCCAAATAAAGTATTTAATCAACAAGATAACAAACAACCCCCTTTTCTCTCTTTGTGATCTTTGTGTCCTTTGTGTCCTTTGTGCCTTTGTGTGATATCTTCTTGCGAAAAATCAATTTTTTCCCCTGTTTTGCCCCAAAAAGCCCCAAATTTACCGGGTAATTTTTTCCAATTGACAATTCTAAACACTCCACTTATATTTATTGAATTGTAAGAGGGGAAAATGCTTAAATCAATAATCAAAAGAGACGGGATGAAACAGCCTTTTCATGAGGCTAAGATAACCGACGCTATTTTTAAGTGTCTGGAGGCGTCCGGGAATCCCGACCGGCATCTGGCTATGAAATTGTCTATGGACGTCATAGACAAAATAAAACAACATTATACCGAAGATAATTTTACCGTCGAAAACGTGCAGGATTTGGTCGAGGATGTTTTGGGCGAGAAAGGTTTTCAAAAAGAAGCCAAGTCCTACATTCTATACCGCGCCAAACGTTCCAGAATAAGGGACGCACGGAGCGAACTTATGAACGACGTTTCGGAAATTCTGCAGGAGACAAACCGCGACAACGCCAATGTAAGCAATTCGCCCTCGGCGAAGGTTCTGCAAATTTCGGAGGCGGCCTCGAAAAATTATTACTTAAAGCGCGTGATTCCCGAAAAAGAGGCAAGGGCCCATATAGACGGCGATATTTACATTCACGATTTGTCATGGTACGGAAAGACGATGACCTGCCTGCAAATTCCTCTTGACAAACTGTTACGCGAAGGTTTTAACAACGGGCACGGCTACATACGTCCGCCCAAAGGAATAAAAACCGCCGCCTCGCTCGCGGCGATTATCCTGCAGAGCAATCAAAACGATATGCATGGCGGACAGTCCTTTGCCTATTTCGACAGGGATATGGCGGCATATGTCGAGATTGAAAAACAAAGGCAGGAAAAACAAATACGCGGCAATTTGAAAGAACTTGGATTGTCCGATATGGTTGACGAGGGAAAAATAAAAGCGCTTGTTTACGGCCTTGCCAAAGAAGAAACCTTTCAGGCGATGGAAGGATTTATTTACAATTTGAATACCATGCACTCAAGGGCGGGGGCGCAGGTTCCTTTTTCCAGCATTAATCTGGGGACCGACACAAGCGACGGCGGCAGAATGGTTACGGAGTGCTTTTTGCTCGCTTACGAAAAAGGCTTGGGCAGGGGAGAGTCGCCGCTGTTTCCCAACGTGTGTTTTAAGCTGAAGGAAGACGTTAACTTTGAGGAAGGCGATCCCAATTACGATTTGTTTCAACTGAGCATGCGCGTCGCCTGCAAACGGCTTTTCCCGGCGTATTCATTTCAGGATTCAAGTTTTAACAAACCGTACCGCGACGAGGAAGTGGCGTACATGGGCTGCAGAACGCGCGTTATGTCAAACTGTAACGGGCCTGAAATTACCAATTCAAGGGGGAATTTGTCTTTTACGACGATTAACCTTCCGCGTCTAGGAATACGCGCCGAAAGAGATTTGGCGCTGTTCTGGAAATTGCTCGACGAGGTTATCGATCTTACTATTGAACAACTGATAACAAGGTATAACGTACAGAAGAATCTAAAAGTAAGGGATTTTCCGTTTTTAATGGGGCAGAAATTGTATCTGGACAGCGAAGAATTGTCAGCTAACGATACGATTGAGAAAGCAATCAAACACGGAACGCTGAGCATAGGTTTTATAGGGCTGGCGGAATGTCTTACAGCGCTGATAGGCAGGCATCACGGGGAGAGCGCCGACGCCCAGGCTTTGGGGCTTGCCATTGTAAGCCACATGAGGCGAAGGTGCGACGAGGCGACAAAGAAACACAAACTGAACTTTTCGCTTCTAGCGACGCCGGCGGAACAGTTAAGCGGCAAATTTACCAAACTTGACGTTAAACAATACGGAGTGATTCCGGGAGTAACGGACAAGGAATGGTACACAAATTCATTTCATGTTCCGGTAGAGTTTCAGATTACAGCTCAGGAAAAAATCGAGAAAGAAGGGGTTTATCACAAATACTGCAACGCCGGGCATATTTCCTACGTGGAGCTTGTCGCCGCGCCAGAGGATAACATCGAGGCTTATGAATCGCTGATTAAGGCTATGGCGGAGGCGGACATGGGTTATGCCGCGATAAATTTCCCTATTGACATCTGCCATGACTGCGGACTGAACGGAGTAATTCCCGGCGACACCTGTCCCAAGTGCGGCGGAAAAGACATAACCCGCGTGCGCAGGATAACCGGCTACCTTTCTACGATTGACCGTTTTAACAACAGCAAGCTGGCGGAAGTAAAAAACCGGAAGATTCACATAAACTTTAACTAGGAATGTTATGCGAATAGCGGGCTTTGAGGAAGAAAGCATTGCCGACGGACCCGGTCTGCGTTATGTTATTTTCGCCCAGGGCTGTATTCACCAATGCCCCCACTGCCAGAATCCCACTACATGGGATGTCAACGGCGGCAATGAATATTCCATCAAGGAAATTAAAAGAAAACTGACTAAAGTTAAAAAACAATCGAAATCGCTGAAAGGCGTAACCTTTTCCGGCGGCGACCCGTTTTTACAGGCGGCGGAATTTGCCGAACTGGCGCAGACAATCCGTAAAGCGGGCTGGGATGTGGTAACCTACACCGGCTTCACTTATGAAGAACTGATCGGGCTTGTAAAAGACGGAAACGCCGGAACGGAAGCATTGTTAGCCGCAACGGACATTTTGATAGACGGGAAATATGTTCACGAGAAATATTCCGCGGATTTGCAGTTTCGTGGCTCTTCAAATCAGCGGATTATTGATGTCGCGAAAACGCGGGAGAAGGGGCAGGTTGTGTTGTGGAGGAAGCGGGGGTAACAGTTTTGGTGATTTGTAATAAATATTTTCTAAAAGACCTCACGCAGAGGCGCGAAGGCGCAGAGACGCGGAGTTGTTGTATGTTAGATTATCGTATTCCTTTCAAAATCATATTACTTTCATGATCTTTGTTTTTTATATAATATATCGTTGTTAACGAAAATTTATCGGACAGAAACTCTGCGCCTCTGCGTCTCCGCGCCTCTGCGTGATGAATTTTGCGAATAATGCCCGGTATCAATTTACCACAAACGTCTTTGCCTTCTCCGGGAAAAAGCGAATTAGTTTGGTACATCATTCTATGATAAACCAAATGACATAAAATATACTTAAAGTGGCAAAGAATGACAAACTACCCCGTATGGGGAGTTTATTAATTGTCGGCGGACAATAAACGAAAAGGAGACAATTATATGGCAAATCAATGTAAGGAGTGCCGGTTTTATGGAGGAAATCATTGCGATTTACAGGGAACTAACAAGAATCCAAATAATAGTGCTTGTAGTACTTTTGTAAACAGTACCGGTGATGATGATGACAAGCATTGCAGAACTTGCAGGTTTTTTGAAGCTCCAAATAAATGTAAAGAACAAGGAACTACCAAAAATCCAAGTAATTCAACATGCGGTAAGTATGCGCCTTTTAGATGAAGAATAGGTTCACGCTCGGAGACAGATACAGAATTTTCTGCCCCATCATGCTATGATTAACCAGTGAGGTATAATTGAAGTATGGAAACCAGAAAACACCTGCCGAGGGCGGTTCTTGCAAGGATTTATTTCATTGACAGGCAGATTGCCTCCGGGAAATACCCTAACGTCAATACTTTGGCGAAGGAATACGAAGTCGGGACGGCTACCATTTATAGGGATATAGAGTATATGAGGGATATGCTTAATGCGCCTATTGAATACAACGCAAAACGCAGGGGCTGGTACTACGAGGAAAAATCATTCCGGCTTCCCGCGCGTTACGCCGCCGCCGATGATATGCTTGCCCTTAGTATGGCTAAAAATCTTATTTCTTTATACAAAGAAACCCCGCTTTATGAGGCGGCGCAGCGTCTTTTGAATGATATTACAGCCCCTCTGTCGGCTGATGATGTTTCAGACGCGGAAAAGGTAGCATGGTATGAAAAAAGGATTATTGTTCCCCCTGTCGCCTCTGTTCCGATAAAACCTGAAATATGGGAAATGATAATTGACGCAATGAGGGAAAACAGGGTAATAGCATTTGAGTACAAGGGGGTATGGGACACCGAATATAAAACACGCCTTGTCCGTCCTTACCAGCTTCTTTTTGATAACGGAGCGTGGTTCCTGTATGGGTATGCGGAAGAACGATCCGCAATACGTCTTTTCTCTTTATCCAGAATGATAAACGTATCTTTGACAAATGAGCGTTTTAAATTGCCAAAAGATTTTAATTATCAAATAAAAAATGACGGCAGTTATTTCGGTGTTTTTCTCGGAGAAAAAAAGCGTTATAAAATCGCTTTTGCTCCAAATGCCGCAATCGTCATTAGGGAAAGAAAATGGGCTGCTGACCAGAAGATTAAAAGCAACGGAGACGGAATAATCATTGATTTTACCAGTACACAGGATCAGAAAGTTTTATCCTGGGTTCTTTCTTATGGCGGAAGCGCGCGGCCTATTGAGCCGCCTGAATTAGTAAAGGAATGGAAAAGTAATATTTTAGCTTTGTATGAGAAGGTTAAGGGATAAGCCACTTGCGTTTTTGAGGAAAGAATGAAGGAAAATAATTTTACCCCATCATTATATGATTAACCAATGAAGCTATAATAGTTTATAAAATCCATAACTTTATGGATGAAAAATGCATATGGAGGCAATTATGAAATTTTATACATTGAAGTCTGAAAAAGAATCTGAAAAAAAAGATGTATACACTAAAGTTGTATACACTTATAAAATGATTGAAGAAAGAGAATTAAAAGAAAAGTATGCCAGAAGTTTCTATAAAGATAAACCTGATGACTTTATAAATGAGGTAGTATCATCTGTATTTTGGGCGCTCTTGAAAGAGGAAGAATGCCTTGGATTATTCACCGTTGTTGAAGATAATGAGGATATTGCGCGAATTTCTCATTTCACAACTTATGTAGATTTACTTAAGACACATACTTCGTTGTTAGTATTTTTTTACATAGGAATTGAAAAATATTACATAGAAAGAAATTATAAATCAATTGTAGCAGAAATTCCGGACATTGATGTACTTCGTCCAATACATAGATTTTTCAAAAAGCTTAAATTTTCTCAAATTAATGTGTATACTGGAAAAGATGAGAGATATTTTTATTTTATGAAATCAAATTTAAAGGAATACTATACCGAAAAGGATGGTGAATTAATACCTAATATAATTTATAAAAACAAATAAGAGCATATATTAATTTTTTTTATAAATGAGGGGTGATGAATGTTTAAAGCCATTTCATTTTGGAAGTTTATAACAAATAAAAAAAATAAATATTTACCCAAAATAAACAGGTGCGACTTAATAAAGGCAAATGAATACTTAGGGATTTATCTAGGTCTTTTTATTACTAAAGATATGCGTCGTAAACATAGGAAAATAATGTCCAAATTAAACAGTTCACAGCAAACTTTTTTAACATTTGACCTTTTTGATTTCAGCATGACTTCTTATCATTCTGATTATTCTGATCCCAATGAAAAAATAAGTATTAAAGGAGGTTTTTTACAAGCGATATATAACGGATACGCTGAATATATTTTTGAAAAGCCATTCTCCGGAATAATTAGGACGTGGGGTGCGAAAAAAATAAGCGAAATTGTCGATAAAGCTAAAAGCATATATGTAAAGTATAAAGACAAAATAAAAAAAGTAAAAACAGAAAAAGAATTGTTTCATTTATATTCAGAAATAACAGATTTTGATATATTAGATGAAGAATATAGAATGATTAATGATTATGAAACAGAAAAAATAAAAGAGTATATTGAAAATAACATAAATGAATTCGCGATAATAGATGAAAATAATTTACAAGCCAGCGGTGTTGACGAAGAAATTAAGGAATGTGAAAGACTTAAAAAAGAAATTGAAGATTTTGAAGGATGGGGAATGTGCTCGACCGAAAGTTTTGAACAAAAATTAAAGGATTGGTTGAAACTAGATTTTGACAACCTTGAGGATTTGGAAAAAACCCTATATGTATTGCTGGAAAACACGCCTGACACACCCTATACGGTAAAGCTGAATATAGACGATACAGTCAATTTTGACGCTCTTTGCGGCATACTCATGACAACCAAAAAGTACGTCAAACTTGACCTTTCAGGCAGCGTCTTGACAGCCATTCCGGAAATGGCTTTTAAACAGAATGACTTTATTGTAAGAATAGATATACCCGAAAGTGTTACAAGAATTGGACAACAGGCTTTTAAAGACTGCACTAAACTTGGAAGCAAATAGCTCATCCGAATTAATTCATTTTATCCTTTCATTATCCATTCAGGAAATTTATTTTTAGCTTGCCTTTTGTACGATTTTTATGTTATATTTAACCAGACAAGGAGGCTGTTATATGGTAACAATGGTTGCGGAAAAGAAGCGTGTTCTAAATTTTCGAGAAGTAGAAGCCGAATATGACGGTCGTTGGGTTTTATTCGACAAAAGGGACTTTCCGCCGGAGGATGACATGGGATATGTAGTTGCCTACGGCGAAGGAACGCCCGAAGATAGAGATGCTCTAAGGGAAATTCAATGTAGCAAGTATCACGGCAAAGTAGTTCTAATAAAAGGATGGATACCCAAGGATGACGTATTCGACAGTGGCATTATCGAAATTGTTTGAGCACCGCTACAAATTCGATGCGGATGTTTATAACTTACTGAGAAAAGAGTTTGTTAAAAACACTGTGTTTTTAGATACAGGGTGTTACAACACAATGATCCCCAGAGACCTTGCGGAACAATCGGGACATTCTTTGGGATTTAAGGTAAAATACAGTCTCGGAGCCAGTCTTATAGAGGCAGAGGCATTTTCCATAAATAAAATTATGATCGGGGATTTTGTCCTTGAAAGGGTCATTGCGTTTGCAGGTGATTATAAGGGCGGTCATGAAGACGACATAATTCTTGGAACAAATGTAATTAACAACTGGGAGATGATCATCAGCAAAAAAGAGCATTCATTTCAATTCCGTGAAAATCCACCTGACAGTCTTCCAAACAAGATAAATATTTATCAGAATTACTTTAACAAAGAAGGTAATTACATCTGTGTCCAAGACAGCTAACAGAAAACAAAAGTAAAAAGTATTACTTGTTACCAAGCATCAAACAAACGTCTTCGCTTTCTCCGCCGCGCTGGCCGCGTCCGGGCTGTAGGCGTCCGCCTGTATTGCTTCGCAGAAGCTTTGCGTGACAGGCGCGCCGCCTATCATCACTTTTACGTTATCGCGTAAACCCGCTGTCTTTAGCGCCTCAATTACCACGCCTTGCTGGCTCATCGTCGTCGTTAACAGCGCGGACAGGCACAGTATCTGGGGCTGGTGCGATTTAACGGCTTCCACAATTTTGTTTTCATCTATATCGACGCCCAAGTCTATGACTTCGAAACCGGCGCCTTCAAGCATCATGCGTACTAAGTTTTTGCCTATGTCGTGCAAGTCGCCTTTTACGGTGCAGAGAACCACTTTGCCTATGGGTTTTACGCCCGCCTCAATAAGTTTGGGTTTTAATGTTTCGGTTCCCTTGTTTAAGGCCCTTGCAGCTACGAGAACTTCGGGGACGAAAACCTCGTTGTTTTTGAAACGCGCGCCAAGAAGACTCATGCCGTATAAAAGGCCTTTGTCGAGAATGTCTTGCGCGGATATGCCTTCGCTTAGGGCCTGCTGAATAAGAGCGACTACGTCTTTTACTTTTCCTTTTTGCAGCGCTGTTGAAATATCATCAATAATTGCCATCTTTCTCTCCTTAAAATTTAAGATCGTATTTTTTTGGATCCAGCTTTTCACAGTCGTCGATAACGTTCGCCGTCAATGTTTCTACATCGTCGGGCAATGCGGCGACGGCTTCCGTTAAATCGTCAAGCCATGTCTGTTCTTTGTCGTTTAATTCCAGTTCTTTATTATCGTATCCCTTCCTTATGTGTGTCAACGCGAGGGCGGCGGCTTTTTTTGACTGCTGGTAATAACCGTCAATTTTGACCAGTTCTTTGGAAATTTCAAGAACGATGTCGGGGCGCAGTACGTAAGCTTGCGGATCAAAGCGGCTGTCGCTGTCGGCGTGCAAGTCGCGGAGCAATAGCGCCTGCTGTTTTCCCTTCGCTGTCGCCTCGTTCATCAGCCGGCAGTCGTAGGCAAGCTGTTCGAAAGAGACGGTTGGGGCCATGCCTCCGAGAAGTTTGATGTTTTGGATTGACTCGTTGCTCCACAGATCCGCGACGCAGGCGGCTATGTTTCCTACCGGCGAAAGATGGGCGCAGGCCGCGGTTCTTCCTTCCATTGAAATGGGAGTGCCGGTTATGGCTTTTATGTAAACGCCCTCGTAGCCGCAGTCCTTGTGCGGGCCCTTCGCGCCGCATTCAAGGGCGACAAGGCTTCTTACCGCTGTTACTACCCTGACCGTCGCGGCGAAAACGCGGGGGATGTAGTTCCTCTCCGCTAGCACCATCGCTGTGTTGCCGAAGCCGCAGGCTGTGTCGCCGGAAGCGACGGTCTTGGTGCTGTCCGCGATGCGCACTATCTCTGTCCAGAGTTTTTCCATGTCGGCGCAGCCGAGGACAGACAGCGCGAAAATTGATTTCGCTATATCGCAGTACATGATTGCGTCGTCATGCACTTCTTTCCCGCCGACAGATTCTATCGCAAGAAAATCCGCGCCCGCCTTCGCGCAGCCTTCGAAGGTGCGCAGCATGTCGTCCCAGTGCCGGCCGCGCCACATGTGTTCCAGCCCCGCGCCTTCGCGTATGTCGTTGGGGGTTATCCTTACCGCGCCTTTTATGCCGTGCTTTGCCTCGTGCTCTTTGATTATGTCTACGACGACTTTGCAGACTTCGACTCCCCATTCGGGATTGAAAGTCATGGGCGGCAGGGTTTCTATTTCCGCGACAAAACCGGGAACATGCAATTCCCTAGCCCTGTCGCAAATTCCCGTAATGAGTTCGCGGTAGTTCGCGATAACTTCGGGCATAGTGCCCTTTTCTATTGACATCGTGGGCAGCGTAAAGTTTATTTCGGGATATATAACGCCTCCCCCTATAACCATGCCGTTTTTCAGCTTTACGGGATACAGGGCCTTTCCGTAAATGAAATCGTCAAGATTTTGATAGGCCGTTTTGGTGAATTTTTGTTTTGGCATATAACCTTCCTTAAAGAGTAAATCACTATGGCGGTTTACGATGTTCAGCCGAAGGCTGAATGTAGGGCGGTTGAACCGCCCGTAAACCGCTGAGATAAGCGACGTTTTAATGTCGCTTATCGCGTACGTATACGCCGTTTTAATGGCGTATACGTGTAATTATAACAGAGATATCCTAAAATTGAAAGCTAGTCTTTCTTGCTGATGGTTTTAGCCTTCTTTACCAGTTCTACAAAGTCCGCGCGATATTTGTATTTATCCAGCCCAATCGCGCTTTGCGCCATGTTAATGACGCTTGTAAATGTCGCGGTTCCTTTGTAGGGGCTGTCGCGTAACAACATCCCGAAACCGGCGACAGCGGCGGCAAAACGGAAATCAAGCGTCTCTTCGCCGGCGGGCTTCGCGGAATCCGCGGCGACGGGATATTCCAGCAGTTCGCTTTCGGTTTCGTGCGGCAGTTTGTATCGGACTTTCACGGTCAGGAATTCATCATAAGAAGGCTCCCAGTCGGGCGACGGGGGCGGCCCGTATTTTGAGGGCTCCTTTGGTGGCAGGGCGTCAGTTTCGGCGCCGGGCGGAATAAGCTCGTAAAAAGCGGTGACGGTGTGCCCCGCGCCTATGTCGCCGGCGTCCGCCTTATCGTCGTTGAATTCATCATCGCGCATGACGCGGTTTTCATATCCGATAAGCCGGTACGCGCCGACTGTAGCGGGGTTAAAATCAACCTGTATTTTTACGTCTTTCGCAATCGTAACCAGTGTCCCGCTTAACTGGGACACAAGTATTTTTTTCGCCTCTTCGATATTGTCTATGTAGCCGTAATTGCCGTTGCCTTTTGTCGCAAGCTGTTTCAGCGTCCCGTCACGGAAGTTGTCCATGCCGAAACCCAGGACAGTCAGGTAAACGCCGGTATTTGCCTTTTCGGTAATTAAGTCGATAAGGTCGCCGCGGTTGGTGACTCCCACGTTAAAATCGCCGTCGGTACACAGGATGACCCGGTTCACCGCCTGAGGGACAAAGTTTTCTTCCGCCAAACTATACGCGAGCCTGATTCCCGCTCCGCCCGCGGTGGAGCCGCCGGCGCTCAATTTGTTTAACGCCGCGATAATTGCTTCCTTGTTATCACAGCTTGTCGGCGGCAGCACTGTTCCCGCGGCTCCCGCGTATACGCAAATGGCGATTTTATCGACGCCGCTTAATTCGTTGACAAGCATTTTCATGGACTCTTTTACCAGCGGCAGGCGGTTCGGAGGAGACATTGAGCCCGAAACATCAATTAAAAACACAAGGTTGACAGGAGGCCGTTCACCGGCCGGAAACTCTTTGCCCTTTATCGCGATCCGCGCGAGAAGGTGTTTGTCATTCCATGGGGCCGCCGCCACTTCGGTATGAACCGCGAAAGGTTTTTCATCGTCCGGCGGGGCGTAGTCATAATCAAAATAATTAATCAATTCTTCTATTCTAATTGCCGATTTTGGGGGAAGTTGATCGTAGTTGATATAGCTACGGGTTATCGAATAACCGGCGGTATCAACATCAATAGAAAAAGTGGAGAGCGGAAAGTCTTGAGCGCGCCTGAAGGGGTTGTCCGTTATGGCGTCAAAGTTACCGGGATCAAATTCTTCATTATCTTCCCAATACTCGTTACCGCCGGGTGAGGGAGAGGAAGGATAAGGATACCCGCCGCCGCCGTCCGCTCCGCTGTAATACATAGCCGAACCGCATGAAAACAGGGAGATAGACAGTAAAATTAAGACCGCAATGGTAATAAAATTAATCTTTTTCATACATATAATATAACACAAAAAAAAGAAAAGACAATTTTTAATTTTATAATTTAATTTACTGAATCATTGAAAAAATCAAATTAAAAGAGTATCATATCCCAAGTCTTTTATTAAATGGAATTAAGAAATGAATAATAAAATTAAACTGAGTATCATGATAATCATCATTATCGCGGTTGTAGGGGGCGGGATAGCCTTAATCCAACTGTCGCAGGCGTCCGCTATTGCCTTGAATCTGGCAAGGCAAAAAACCATGTACATGGCGCGCCAGTACGCCTTAGTCTGGGACGGTAAAATAGACGGCTATATAAAGGTGTTACAATCGGTATCCAGCGTAATGAACTTTTATGAAAACCTGTCGCCCGAAACTAGGCGGCGGGATTTTGAAAATACAATGGAATCTGTTTTTGAGGACATACCCGAATTTGTCCGGATATTTACTGTCTGGGAACCTAACGCCATTGACAACATGGACGCGCGCTTTATAGGCAGAACAGGGTCAACGCCGGCGGGGCAGTTCGCTTTTGCCCTGACGAGGGAAAACGGGCGGATAGAGAAACAGACCAGCGACGTTGTTCAGGCGGCAATGGAGCATTTGTCAGGGCCAAACAGTAAACAAGTTGAAATGGCCGATCCAACAATTATTAAGCTGAGTGGATATGATACCTGGTGTGTAAGAATAATGGTCCCCATTCTGAACAAGCGTCTGAATAAATCGGTCGGGGTTATAGGCTGTCAGTTTAACATTGATCTGATACAGCCCTTAGTAGAGAAGGCTATCAAGAATCATGATGAAATTTCCAGTATGGCGATTTACACCAACACCGGGTTTATTTTGGCAAGTTACCTGCCGGATCAGATAGGAAGGCGGCTTATCGATGTTGGAACACAATACGGCGAAAATTTGGATTGGGTCATCAGGGCTGTTGAAAACGCGCATGAGTGCGAACTTTCGTGTTACGACCCCGTAATAAAATCAAACATGAACATTAGCATAGCGTCTATTCCTCTGGAGGCTTCTCCGACAACATGGTCTGTAATGATAGGTTCAACTGAATCTTACATTTTAAAAGACGTTAACGCTTTGAAGCGGTTTGTAATTGTTTTATTGATTGTAGCCCTTACCGCCGCGTCTGTGCTTGTATATCTTGTTATTAGCGGCGCCGACAGGCCGAATGTCAGACAGATACGTTGAAAAACGGTCAAAAAGACGAATAAGAACCTAGAATCCATTATAGTTTTTAATTTTAATACGAATTCTAAACCATTACAGGTCACAAACAGAAATAATAGTGGTATATAAGTATACAGAAATTATCTAAAAAACAATACTCCGTTGGAGTAAAGTCTGCCATAGGGGCAGGAAAAATTTTGTGATTTCCCGGTCAAAAGAGGGAGCGGGTATCACATATAGGAAGGTTTTTATGAAAAAACTAAAAGTTTTAGGAATTATCGCATTGGTAGCGGTATTAGGGATAATAGCTTGTCCTATTGAAGAGGAGAAGGTCCCCGTCCCCGAACTGTCGGGTGAAATAACAATCAACCCGGTCGGTCCGGTTGAAATATGGACTGAACTAACCGCAACATACAGCGGGGAAGAAGAAGTATCTTTCCAGTGGGCAAAAGACGGAACTGACATAGGGGAAACTTTGACGACAAACCCCTGTACATATACGCCGGAAATAGCGGGAAGCTACACCGTAACCGTAAGCGCACAAGGCTTCAGTGATAAAACCAGCGCCGCTGTTACTGTAACCGCTCCTACTGACGATTGGAAAACCGGCACTGTCTGGCTACAAACGAAAGAAAGCAAATACGCTATTGATGAAGACGAAGGGACAGTAGGTGAGGTTAAATCTGAGACGACTATTGAATGGAGTATTTATAAGTATGCAAACAATAAAAAATATGAACAAAAATATAAAACGACTAATCCAAACGGAAATTTTACAACTTATACAAAAAGGGACGGACTGAATGAAGAGACCTCTTTGGATTATTCTTTTATATTCAATGGGGAACCATTGGTGAATAAAACTAAGTCGAAGAAAGTATACGACTCCGATACCGGCTTAATGGTTATTAAATCTACACCTGTAGATGAGGACGGTGTGGAAGGTACGCCGGATGTATACACTGTTGAGCTGCTCAGTGATAGTAACGGAATAAAAACTTACAAAAATACACAGGGAAATTTTGTTTTTACGAATAAAATTCAAAACGGTAGAATTATAGAACGAAAAGTCGAAATGACTTCTGCTTCCTATACTGACGTATATACTTTTCCAACCAATGAAGTAATCCGTGCAAAGTTACCGGATTTCAAATTAGTAACTATGACAGGCGATGGTAAAATGTATGGTAATTCACGACAGGAAGTTACGGTTGTATCTAACGACGAATCAACGTTGGTTATTCAGGTAAAAACATTTTCAACAAGCGTTTGGGGTCCGGATAAAACCACTTATGTGCTTGATGAACAATCCGATTTTACCTACACAAAATTTACCTTCCCAATAGAGCCGACAACAGCGCCGTAAAAGACATTAACAAAATATGCCCCTTCTACCTGATTAATCCTGAATGGTCAGGTTGGGAGGGGCTTTTTTTACAGTTTTGTTACTTCGTGATTACGCTCTTAATCACTTCCGGAATATACCGCAATAAATCGCCCGCCAGCACCGAGTACTCGGTAAGGTCTAAACCCGCAAGCCGCCCCGCTTCTCCGTGCAGATACGCGCCCAGAACCGCCGCCTCGAAACATGAACAGCCCTGCGCGATAAGGGAGACAATGATGCCGCCCAGTACGTCTCCCGTTCCGGCTTTCGCGAGGGAGGAATTTCCAAAAGGAAGAATGACTGCGGTTCCTTTCGCGCTGACCGCCAAAGAGGGGCTTCCTTTCAACAAAATATTTACATTGTATAGCGCCGCGCAGTCCTTAAGTTTGTTAATGCGTTCAAGCGGATCTTCAGGCAGTTCGCCGAAGAGCCTTTTCCATTCTCCCATGTGCGGAGTGATGACAAGCTCGCCCTTGTGTTTCGCGAACTCAGGTAAAGCTCCGGCAAACGCGTTCAGTCCGTCCGCGTCAAGTACGGCGGGCTTGTCTGTTTTGCCGATAAGTTCCCGCACCAAAGACGCGGTCTGCGGATCTCTGGACAATCCGGAACCGACGCAAAGAGCGTCCATGCGCTCGCAGAGAGACAGGACTTCATTCAGCGCGGAAGCAGAGCAGGCGCCGGAAGCGGTTTCGGCTAACGGATGCAATACGGGTTCCGTTACTTTAACGGCCAATGTGTTGACAAGCGATTCAGGCACCGCCAGATGAACCATTCCGCATCCGCTGCGAAGCGCGGCCATGGACGCGAGCGAGGCGGCGCCGCTCATTCCGCGGGAACCGCACACAAGAAGAGCGAGCCCGTGATCAATTTTTGAACCGGCTTGCTTGCGAACGGGCAGAACGCTGCGGAAGAAATCAATGTCGGGCAAAAAAATTCCAAGGGACTGTTCTTCCGTAATCTCCGCCGGATAACCCAAGTCGGCGATATGCAACTCTCCGGCGTTTGCTCTGCCGGGGTAAAAAAATTGCCCCAGTTTGTAAAATCCGGCGGCTACTGTGCAATCGGCTCTTATGCAAACAGAAGAACATTTTCCGCTGTCGCAATCAAGCCCCGACGGAGTGTCAACCGCCAAGACAGAAGCCTTGCAGTTGTTTACGGCCTTAATCACATCCGCGTACAATCCGCGGGGCTCTCCATTCGCGCCTATTCCGAGCATCGCGTCTATTATCAAATCGTAATTTGTAAAATCGGGTATTTTTTCATTGCTTGTAATTATACGGACTATGCCGTTTTTTAATTCGATGTAATCCTTAAACGCCAATAAGGCTTCGCCGCTTAAATCGTTTGTTTCGCAAAGGGAAAAACAATCGACGTTGATACCCGCTTCCTTGAGCAGTTTCGCCGCGACATAACCGTCTCCGCCGTTATTACCTTTGCCGCAGATTACGGCGGCGTTTTTTTTCTTGTCCAGCATAGCCAGCGCTGTTTCAAAAACGCGACTGCCGGCGGCGCGCATGTAGGCGTACCCTGTGTCGAGATTGCCGTTTATCGCCGCCTGGTCAACGCGCTTCATTGCGGCGGCGGAGAGGACGTTGTTTATGGTTTTAAATTGCCTCAATTTTCCCTCTTGTGAACATTACACAATAATATCATACAAACTCATTTTAATGGTATAATGATATTTTATAATATGTGGTATACGGAAATCCCCCGGCTGCTTTTTAAGTGCTGGAAGACATTAATTAGCCTTCTTCCGTATCTTGTTGGGGGAGTACTTGTCGGCGAACTTTTAAAATTTACTTCGTGGACAAAAATTATTTATAAGTGGGTGTCAAAGTCGCCGGTGGTATCGGTAATATCCGCGTCAGTCATAGGCATAGTCTCGCCGCTTTGCACTTACGGGACTATTCCCGTAGTGATAGAGCTGTACAAAAGCAAGGTGCATATCGCGCCGCTTATCGCGTTCCTTGCCGCATCCTCGCTGATGAACCCTCAGCTTTTTATTATGACGGCGGGCGGAATAGGAATGGAAATGGCGCTTGCGCGCACGCTTGCCGTATTTGTGTTCAGTTTCGCAGTGGGAATGCTGTCGTATCTTATTCCCGAAAAATTTATGGTAAGAAAAAGTATAAATTTTTATGATAAGGGCTGCGAAAGAATCGCGAACCGCGAAAAAAAATCATTTATCGTTAAACAATACTGCGTCAACTGTTTGATGAATTTAAAACATATAGGGCTCTATCTGCTCGTCGGCATATTACTGGGCGTGATTGTAGAGATGTATATTCCCCAAGACCTGATATATACCGCTTTTCGGGCGGGACGTATACAGTCCATACTTGCCGGGGCGATATTGGGCATACCCCTGTCTCCCTGCGGAGGAGCCGCGATACCTTTAGTCAGCGCTATGATAATTAACGGCATGGGAAAAGGAACCGCGCTCGCCTTTTTCATTGTCGGCCCCGCCACGCGCCCGACTCCGCTTATCGCCATGGCAACCTTGTTTACCCCTTTGTTTTTGATCGCTTATTGTCTGTTCCTTATCGTTTCCGCGGTATTAATGGGATTGGTTTATGTGTAAGTTGGCGTTATTATTATGGAAGGAAGAATGATGTTATGAAAAAGATTATTTATTTTTTAGTTATTATTTGTATGATGTGTTTTTCCGCCTGTAAAGACAAAGCCGGCGCGAACAATAATGATACCGATGATACCGTCATTCCCGGGCAGGACGATTTTTTTGCTTATTTTGCCGAGACTCCGCCTGTAATAGACGGAATCGGCGATGATCCTGCATGGGAAAATGCCGAATGGCAGGATATTAATTACGCGTGGATGTATCAACCGCCGAAAAGTCTTTCGGGTACGCTTAACCCGGACGGCACTGTGTCGAAAACCGCGGATTTTTCGGGAAGGTTTAAAACAGTATGGACGGCGGACAGGCTGTATATTTTAGCGGAAATCATAGACGACATTAAATACTGTCCCGTTACTGATCCGACTCAAAGCCCTGAAAAAAACGACTGTCTGGAATTTTTTATTGATGAGAACGCGTCAGGCGGTGTCCGCAATTCTGACGGAGGAAATAACTTTTTTACCTATCACTTGAATTTTGACGGCGTTAACGCCGCGGACTGGATAGGAAACCGGATTGAATTACGAAATTCTCATGTTAACTATAAAATAAATGAAACTGCCGCTCCTTTATATGTATGGGAAATAGAAATGAAGGTATACAATAGTTCATATCCTTTGAACAGTACTCCGGCTGTTGATCCCGCCAATACACTGGTAAAATTAACCGAAGGCAAGAAAATGGGTTTTGCGGCAGCTTATTGCGATAACGATAAAAATGACCACAGCGGTAATTCAGCGCAGATAGGCGACCGCGATCATTTTATCGGCAGTATGTTTGTAAAAGGCAGTACGGATAATGATAGGAATACGGCGTATCTGAATTCCAGCCAATACGCGAAGTTATATTTGGTAAAATAAGTTAAGGAGAAGACGTTATGAAAAAACTGATGTTTTTATTGATCTTTGTTATTGCGGCCGGCTTTGCCGCTTGCGGCGGAAACAAGGATAGTTCACCGCCGGATGAAGAACAAACTTTTACGCCGCCGGAACCGTCAGTGGTCTCATTGGTGCAGTCAACAACGGTAACGCAGGCGTCAGACTTAACTTACGCTGATATAAAAGCCCTTGTTACCGAAGCGGTTGCGCTGGCGGGCGGTCTTGACGGCATCATAAAAACCGGCGACATAGTTGTGTTAAAACCGAATGTGCTAACCACTTATTACGGCTGGTCAACAAACGGACCCGCCATTCCCGAAACAGTGAACGGCGTCTGCACAGACTGGCGCGTTATACAGGCGACAGCCGAACTCGTTAGGGCGATTATCGGTCCGTATAATTCAGCTAACGGCAAAGGTAAAATCATGCTTATTGAAGGTTCATGTAACGGAAATATGGCGTCACAATTTGCCAACATAGGTTATACCTCCGCAAACCTGACAGAAGTAAACGAGATTATCGGTCTTGATACGGAGGGAGGCGCGTATTCTCCAGGAAACGGAACAAATCTTACGGCCTATGTTACACAGGTTACGCTGAGTAACTATAAATATAAAAAAGTTCCCGACGGTTCTTATTGGGGATCTTCGCCTTATAAGACATATTATAAAGGCGACGGTAAATATTGGGTGAGCAAAAAAATGTTCGAGGCGGACGCGCTTATTTCTCTTCCGGTGGTAAAAAATCACGGGAACGCGGTCGTTACCGGCGCCATTAAAAACATATCAATAGGCGCCGCTCCCCCGAAAATTTACGGAATTGCCAACGGCAGCATAGGGCGTAACGGCATGGTAAATCATGATTCGATTAATCTGCATGAATGGATTGCGGATTATTTTTCCTGCCTCCCCGCCGACTTTGTCGTGATGGACGGACTGCAGGGGCTTGATAACGGTCCGGGTACGGGCAGCAACCTTGCGGCTTTACAAGCCAAGCAGAAAAATTTGCGCAGCATACTCGCGTCAAAAGACCCGCTTGCGATAGACATTGTTGAAGCAAATTTAGAAAACTGGAATTACACCACTGTGCCTTATATGACATATTTAACATCGAAAGGAAGAGTAGGCGGGAAACCGAACGGACGGACAATATATCTGAACGGGGATACTAAAAATATTATCGTTCTTGGAAACAAAAAAGTTGATGATATAAGAACAAATTTTGCAGGCAATTTACCTCTGCCGGGCGGCGACAAACTCACAGCGGCGCAGTTGACAAAGCCGACGGTATCAATTACCTCCGCGGCATTTTCCGGGGCAAATCTTAATCTGGCGCTGGCGCTTTCATCAGGCGCTAACGATAAAGTTGTTAAGCTCGATGTTTATGTCGACGGAGCGTACAAAAAAAGTTTTAATACGGATATGGCGAAAGTTTTGATTGACGCCGCAGATCTTGCCGCGGGATCTCATGACGTAGAGGTGCGCGCGTTTACCGGGTTTATGGCGGGCGCGGAGGCGAAGGCTGCGGCGGTTAAGTGATAATACTATACAAAGTTTTATCTGTCTGCTAGAATAAGTTATGGATTATCAGTGGGATGAAAGCCTTGAAACAGGGCATGAAACAATAGACGAACAACACAAACAGTTATTCAACGCGCTTATTTCTATTATTGAAGCTTCCGGCGAGGGACACGGCAAGGATGAAATTGTCAGGACTCTTGATTTCCTTAGCGAATATACCGTTAGGCACTTCAAGACAGAGGAAGATTTACAGAAAGAATTTGACTACCCCGGCTATTCAATCCATAAAAAAAGTCACGACGATTTCAAAGCAACAATCAATGAGATGATCTCTATTCTGAAAAAAAAAGGGCCTAATAAAAAGTTGATAGATAACGTTGTCAAAACCACAGGCGACTGGCTGATTACCCACATAAAAGGCAGTGATCTTGAAATGGCCTCTTATCTGAAATCCAAGGGCGCTTTTTAAACCCGTGTTCTTTCTTCAATACATTGGACGCGCTTTGGTGCCTGATACCGCTTTTTCGTGGTGTCGTCAAGAAATTGGCGGCACCAGATATAGCGTAGGTAACTTTCTACTCATGAATATATCTTTCTCAATCACATGCCCTAGACCCCGAACCTTATCTATGGTATAATCATTGATATGGCGGAAGAGAGCGGCAAAGAAAAGCCAAGCATAAAAGAAAATATTGGGAAGGCATTGCTTGATATGGAGTAGTTTATGTGGGTAATTCTTTTTATGTTTGCAATCATTATTCCTCTAATAATTTGGGGCTTTGTTGCCGGTTGGCGTGAAAAACAATTTGACAAAAAGAACGATAAGGTGGCGTCGCCAAGTACCTGACATCTGAAACGCCACTGTAAAAATTCTTCCCTCCTCCCCCTCCCCTTACAATCATTGTAACAATTAATTAAAAATAGTATGATTATCTGACAAACGGCATTAACACCCAAAATGTTAAAGGAGTGTCAGTTATGATTACTGAGCCTGAAAGCCTAAAACTAGCGCTTGACCGAATACGCAAGGCGCAAGCAATTTTCTCTACGTTTACCCAAGCCCAGGTTGACAAGATATTTTTCGCCGCCGCCAAAGCCGCCGCAATGGAAAGAATCCCCCTCGCGAAAATGGCGGTAGCCGAAACCGGCATGGGCGTAGTCGAGGACAAGGTGATTAAAAACCACTACGCCTCGGAGTACATCTACAACACCTACAAAGACGAAAAAACCTGCGGCGTAATCGAGGACG
>Ga0268262_10001867_pt1 | contig 25183 bp, 19 predicted proteins | sample TergutNc150P3_FD_190354 | JGI IMG/M metagenome (GOLD analysis project Ga0268262, IMG submission 190354) | Nasutitermes corniger P3 segment gut microbial community from laboratory colony in Florida, USA - Nc150 P3 (SPAdes) (version 2) | ecosystem: Host-associated > Arthropoda: Insects >... | reverse complement strand
TCGACAATATTCATTAAAAATCTTTCATAAATTTTTCAAATTTTTCGCGGATATCAGCGGGAAGGTTTTTATATTCGGGATCATCAAAAATAAAATTAAGATAACCCTCTTTTACCCCGATTGTCTCCGAAATACCGTATTGAATTTTACCATTTAAAACATTTTCCAATATTTCCATTATAAGTTTTTTCTGCTCCATAATACCGCAGCCTAGTATGAAACCCGGAGCCATTTTATACGCGTTTGTGTTATACCAAACAATATAAGCGTGTTTATCAACCGCCGTTTTTACAAGCCCCTGCGCGGCTCCGCCCGCTATCGAAGTAAAAACATCGACTCCCGATTCCATCATCGCGGAGGCAAGTTCCGACGCCTTGTTAGCGTCCGCCCAAGAGCCTATTACGCGAAAATCAAGCTCTATAGCGGAATCAGCTTTTTTTGCCCCTTCAAGAAAACCGGGAACCATTTGCTTTGTCAACAGCGGATATTCCTGAGCCGCTAAAAAGCCGATTTTCTTTTGACTGTTTGCGTACGGCATATCGCTTGTTGTAACAAGTCCGGCAAGATAACCCAAAAAATACGACTGTTCTCTTTGGTTATAATTGTACGTTCTGATTTGCGGATTTCCTTCGTATTCGGCGTCCGCTATTATAAACTTTTGATTCGGGAAATTCTTCGCCACACCGGCGCAAATTTCAGGCAAAGACGGATTGGAACCGATAACTATGTCATAATCGCCGCCCGCAATCATTTCGCCTAACTGCTGTCCCCATTGAGACTGATTCATTCCCGCTTCATATATTTTTACGTTAACATTTTTATGGTTCTTTTCAAAATCAAGAGCGCCCTCCGCCATCATTTCATAGGTCGGGCTTCCGGCAATGACTCCGGTAATAAAAACAAGAACAGAAAGGTTGTCTTTTCCGGATTTAGTTTTTTTAGTACAGCCGACAGTAAAAAATAGTGAGAGAATTAAAAGACCTATTAATGTTTTTTTCATAATTGTTTATTCCTTATATTCTTATACTCATAAAACAAATTATTGTAAAGCTCGGTATTAGCCTGATTGGGCTTAAAAGTTCTTTCTATATGGTAGAAAGTTGACGAAGCTTCGGCGTAAGAGGCGAATTTTCCTAAAAAACAACTGCCGATTATGGCAAGCCCAAGAAGTTCCGCCTCTTTATGGTTCCCCTCAACAACTTCTATTCCTGTTATGTCCGCCTTTATCTGATTAAGACGGGAACACTCGGCAAGCCTTCCCGTCACGCATAGTTGTTTTGCTTTTACGCCTGTTTCTTCCATAACGGAAAGCACGTCCCTAACAGCAAAACCAATGCCCTCAAGTATTGAATTGGCAAACTCGCGCCGTCCCGAAGAAAGATTAACTCCGCTCCAAACGGCGCTTAAAGACGGATTCCAAACAGGGGCGCGCTCTCCCGCTAAGTACGGAAGAAAAACCAAACCGCCGCAGCCGCTTCTGCTCTCCCCTGCAAGCGCGATAAAATCTTCAAAGTTGAGACCGAGTAAATCGCAAGCCCAATCTATCGACTTGCCTGTGGTGTTGATTATCCCCGACAGATTCCAATACGGTTTGACAGGGTGTCCGTATGACATCAGGCGGTTATCGAAAATGCGGTTTTGCGTGCAGAGATTGATTCCTTCCGAAGAACCGGTGCGGTCGCAAGCCTGTCCTGCTTCCGTTACTCCGCTTCCCAAAATGGCGGCAAAAAAATCCGGACCGCCTGAAATTACCGGAATGTTTTTTGAAAAGCCGAATTGCTGAGCGGCAGAAGGAAGAATTGTACCAAAGGCGTCGCCGGGACGGATGAAGGCGGGCATTTTATTCGCGTCCAAATTAAGTTTATCAAGAACGCCGTTATTCCAAAACCAGCGGTCAAATCCGTCGCAAGGGAAAACATTGCGCGCGCTTCCTGTGAGAGCGTAGGCAAGATATTCGGGACAGCCAAGAAAATATTTTGTTTTTTTATACAACTCAACTTCGTCATTTTTGATACCCAATATTTTAGGAAGGAAAAAACCCGCATCCACAAAGCCGCCCATCAAACTTGAAACTTCTTCCTGATACTTGACGGCTCTGCGATCCAGCCAAAGTCTCGCGTTTTCAGCGGGAACATTGATACTGTTGTTAAGTGTAATAGGTTCTCCAAGTACGGGAACAAGACTGGGTCCGTTTCCGCTTATTACAATAACCTCGACAGAGGCAAGGTTTTTAATCTGTCCATTGGATAATAATTTCCCGCAGCAAGTTTCAAACGCGCGAAGCCACCCGGAAGGCTCCGCTTCATGTTTATCTTCGTCATTTATTACAGAAAGCGAAGCTGCGGCAAAAGACAGACGGTTTCCGTCAATATCCCAAAGCGCGGATTTAAGAGATGAAGTGCCTATATCTATAGTGAGCAGCATGATTTCCTTTATATCTTATTATCTCATATTTTCTTATTAAAATAAATCTCTCTAATTACATGATTTTTCGTCAGTCCCTTTTGCTCAAATTTGGTTATAGGTCGCCAAGTTTGAGGCGGGGCGAAACTTTCGCAGGCATTTTTCAGAGCGGCGGATGCGCTTAGTTCTTCAAGAGCGTGAAGGGCATAGTCTTCCCAGTCTGTAACCATGTACAAATAACCGCCCGGTTTTAAACAATTTGCAAGAGTTTCCGTGAAAGGACGCTGTACAAGGCGGCGTTTGCGGTGTCTTTTTTTAGGCCATGGGTCGGGGAAAAAGATATGGACGGCTTCAAGAGAGTCTTGCGGGAACATTTTTTCCACCGCGTAAACGGCGTCATATTCAATTATTCTTATGTTGGAAAGAGAACGTTTTTCAATTTCCCATAACAGCCTGCCAATACCCGGTCGGTGGACTTCTATACCAATATAATTTTTGTCGGGGTTTGCCTGCGCGATTTCGGCGGTTGTTACGCCCATTCCAAAACCAATTTCCAGCGTTACATTATTTGTATTGCCGAATATTTTTTTATAATCAATTTTTTCTTCCGAAAAAGGTATAATATAATTTTCAGCTAACAAGGCGTAGGCTTTCTTTTGAGCTTCCGTAAAATGACCGGCTCTAATCACATAACTTTTTAGCATTAGTTAACAGGAACCACATTTGTAAAAGCGCTGCAAAAATTATCCGCATCTTCCGCCCAAAGCGCGGCGGTTTTAGCGGACGACGGAAGCCTTAAATCTGAAACAGAGCCTGACTTAGAAGAAAGATTAATGGTAGAGATATAATTTCCCGCGTTGTCGTAACAAACCAAACGATTTGCAGGCCACGGTGAATTAACGTTGTACATACCGCCGGAAATAGAGATCTCCGGGAAAGGATAGCGGACATTGCCGTCGTAAGTAAAAGTACGCTCGGTGCTTTCACCGCCCTTGCTGACCAATACGGCGCGGAATGAGCCTCTTGGAAGATTGCCCTCTTTCATCGTAAAACTTCGAGTTCCAATCCATTCTTTTTCGTCCTGCGTGTAGCGCTGCCATTCATCGCTTTTTATATTCCAGCGAAGCTGTTCCCTGTCGTGGTAAAGGTATAACTCATCAAGATTATCGATACCGTCTTCATCTTCCGGCATAATAAAAAACGAAAAATATTCCTGCGGGCCGTCAATTCCCTGATAAATAACCAACTGTATAAAACCGTAATTAATTATGGGAGCGGTTTTTGTACAAGAAACTGATAAAACAACCGTTAATACGGAGAATATTATTATAAATAACGACCATTTAATTATTTTTTTCATAGCTGTCATTTTAAGTATAGATTGAAATCGGGAAAAAGTCTACAATTTCTTATGAATATTTGGTTTGCCACAAATAACACCCATAAAAAAACGGAGCTTAGCGCCATTCTTAATAAAGATTTAAAAATCCCCTCGGAAAAAGGTTTGTCTTTTAATCCCGATGAAACAGGAACGACTTTTTACGAGAACGCGCTGATTAAGGCGATGGCGCTGCAAAAGCTCATCGGCGGAAAGGAGCCTGTTATAGCCGATGATTCGGGGTTGTGCGTGGACGCTCTTGACGGCAGACCGGGAGTCCTGTCCGCGCGTTACGGCATGGAAAACGGACAGAAACCGGCAAGCGGACAGCAGAATATCATGCTCCTTGATGAATTGGGAGACAATCCAAAACGAAGCGCAAGGTTTGTTTGCGCTATGGTTCTTCTTTTCAGCAAAGACCGTTTTTTTCTTATTCAGGAAACGCTTGAGGGAGAGCTTGTAAAAAAGAGCGACATAAAAGGCGACGGCGGTTTTGGTTATGATCCGATTTTTTGGATACCGTCACTTGGGCGCACTCTTGCGGAACTTTCTATGGAAGAAAAAAACACTTTAAGCCATCGAGGGAAGGCGGGAAAACATATTGCAAGCCTTTTGGAAAATTTACTATCATAGTTTGAAAACGATTTGGGAGATACTTTGTCAAAACTCAACATTGAAACGGAATTAAATGAACCGCAGTTAAAGGCGGTACGCGCCATTAACGGGCCTGTTCTGATTATCGCGGGCGCGGGTTCGGGGAAAACCAGAGTAATTACATACCGCATAGCTAATATGCTGGAGAGCGGGATTCCGCAATCGGCGATTTTGGCGCTTACGTTTACAAATAAAGCGGCGCGTGAAATGGAACAAAGAGTGAAGGAACTTACGGGGAAGAAACTGCAAAGCCTTACCGTCAGCACGTTTCACGCCTTCGGGCTAAAAATCATAAAAGAAGAATGCGAGATTCTTGGTTACAGAAAAAATTTTTCCGTTTACGATGAAACGGACAAAATGTCGCTTATCAAGGAATCGTTACGCGAATGTAAAATGTTTTCTCATAAGACCGATATTTACGCTCTTAGCCAGCATTTTTCAAAAATAAAAACAGGACTTGCAAAATGGACGGAAGACGCTACTATGCAGCCTGTTTATGAGGAATACCGGCAGGCGTTAAAAATTTACAATTCTGTCGATTTTGACGACCTGTTAACTATTCCGCTTGAGCTTTTTGAAAAACACAGCGATATTTTGGACAAGTACCGAAAAAAATACCGCTATATTTTGGTAGATGAATTTCAGGATACAAGCCTTATTCAGTATAAATTGTTAAGGTTTCTGGCGGAAAATGAAAACGCTAATATTTGCGTAGTAGGCGATGATGATCAATCTATTTACTCATGGAGAGGCGCAAATTACGAAAACCTGCTGATGTTCGAGAAAGATTTTCCGGGACGGATTGAAATCAAACTTGAGCAGAATTACCGCTCAACTACCACAATCTTGGACGCCGCCAACGGAGTAATTTCGCATAATACCGGCAGAAAAGATAAAAATCTTTGGTCGCCGAAAACAGGCGGCAAACCCATAGAGTTGTTTTTTCCGCAAAACGAAACCCACGAAGCCGATTTTATCGCTTCCCAAATAAAACCATTAATGATAAGGGAAGATTACAAATACCATGATTTTGGAGTGCTTACAAGAACCAACTCTTTAGCGCGTAACATTGAAGAAGCTTTTTTAGCGGAAAATATCCCTTACCGCGTATCCGGCGGAACAAGTTTTTTCCAGCGAAAAGAAATAAAGGACATTATTTCCTATTTGCGCGTAATCGCCAACCCCGACGACGACGTAAGTCTTTTGCGTATCATCAACACGCCGCGAAGGGGAATAGGGAAGACAACTATCGCGGCGTTAAGCGAGAACGCAAAGAAAAACCATTCCAGTATTTGGAGTTCTATTTTCCATTTTAACAGCCGTTCTAACGCGCAGCAGGCGTTGTTTCAGGATAACAAATCATCATCGGACTTGGAAGAATTTTCCGAGTTAATCGAAAAAATGCGAGGGCTTTTCTTGGAAAAACAGACAGAACAAGGAAAGAAATGGTCGCTTTCGCAATGCGCGCGCACATTAGTCGAAAACATTGATTACTGGAGTTACCTTGTCCTTGAACACGGGAAAGACGAAAAAAAAGCGCGATGGAAATTCAGCAATATTGAATATTTTATCGGAATGATAGACAACTGGGAAACAGACCCCGACAACTTTGATTCGGGGCTTTATGACTGGCTTAACAGGATAAGTCTTATCACAAGGGACGACGGCGAAGACGACAACAAAGACAAAGTAAACTTAATGACAATTCACGCCGCAAAAGGGCTTGAGTTTCCGGTGGTTTTTATCGCCGGAGCGGAAGAAGGGCTTATCCCGCACGAAAAAAGCATCGGCGAGGACAACGAGGACGAAGCGGGAAGCATAGAAGAAGAACGCCGTCTTTTTTACGTAGCGATTACAAGGGCGAGGGAAAAATTGTACATAACAAGCTGTCAAAAACGCCGCACCCTGCAAAACACGAGGGACTGCTCCCCTTCCCCGTTTATTGATGAAATCCCCAATGAACTGATTAAAATCCACGAGCCGGAAAAAGAAACTGTTGACGAAGGTTCCGCCGACAGGTTTATGGAACAATTAAAGTCTATTTTAAAAGATTAAAAAATTAATAATTTTATAGATAATTTTTTATAAATAAATTATCATAACAGTATGATTTTAAAGATTGAGCAAAATCCGGCTCAAGAAGATATTGAAGTGTTCATTACTTGTCCGGTAAAGAATAAAATCGTAGAAAGAATCGCCTCGTTTATAAAATCGGTTGACACGCAGATAGAGTGCTATTCGGACGACATTGTAAAACTGGTAAATGTCTCTGATATTTATTACATTGAAAGCGTCGACGGAAAAACTGTCGTTTGCTGCGAAAAAGAAAAGTATGTTGTTAAAAGCCGTCTGTATCAAATTTATGAAAAATTAAGAAACAACGGTTTTATACAAATCAGTAAATACTGCGTCTTGAATATTAACAAGCTGGACAAGTTTAAACCATTGGACAATAATCGTCTGGAAGCGGTATTATTCAACGGGGTTTATTTATGTATCACCAGAAAATATATTGCGGGAATAAAACAGATATTAAAGGAGATGAATAAATGAAAACCATAAAAACTATTATTAATTTTATTATGTTTGTTACAGGCGCGGCTGTGGTAATACTGGCGTTATTTTCATTATTGTTCAAGATTGAAATTAATTTTGTTCCCACTGTTTTTCAAATTTTAGCCGCAAATATCGTTATTATTCTTGGTCTTTTTATACGCATGAAATTTGAAATCCGCATTATTATTTTGGAATATTTAATTGATATCAGCTATATTATCGCCGTTCTTATTGTATTCGGGCTTATATTTAATTGGTATTTCTCGATACCGATATGGTTTCTTGTCGTAATGGCGGTTGTAATCTACATATTTGCGACGATAATCACTGTTACCATGATAAGAAACGACGCGAAAGAATTAAACAAATTACTGCAAAAACATCAGGAAAAACAAACCGACAGTGCATCTTAACGTCAAATTTATGCATCTTGCTTAATTTTTTGTTTTTTCTCTGACATAAATTTTTATAATATCCGCATGGAGACATATATGTTTAAAAAATTGCTTTTTTTATGCGTTTTTCTTTTGGCTATTGGAAGTCTTTTTGCTGATAATATCCGCGCAACCATAGAAATTAACGGAATTACCGTTAACGGCGGCTTGGTATATGTAGCTGTATACTCAAATGAGAACGATTATAAAGCGGAAAAACCTTCCGAAAAATTTATTCTTAGTCCCGTAAACAGCAAAATTTCTCATGCTCTCGAATTACCTGACGGCGAATATGTAGTTTCCGTTTTTCAGGATACCAATTCCAATGAAAATCTGGATACAAATATTTTTGGTATACCGATAGAACCTATCGGCAAAACAAACTACAGCTTAATGGGACCGCCCGGCGGTTTTAACAAACTAAAAACGCCTGTAAATAACAACTCTACAAAACTGATTATCAATTTGGGAAAAGTGAAGGCGTTGGGGGTAATATGAAAAAATATAAACGGTGTATCTTCCCTTTTCTGATAGGAACTATTTTATCCGTATCAATGGGTTTAACTATGTGGGTTGGGTTTTTCTTTGTTTTTCTTCCGATTGGATTAAGCGTATCAATAGGTTTTTTCCTTAGTATTCGTTTCAATAACCCGGACTTGGGCAGAAAGATCAGCCTGTCGATAATTTCGCTTGTTTTTCTGGTTTTCCTCGGGATAATGCAGCGCGAAAACATGCAGATAGAAGAAACGGTAATTTATTTAGCGTATTTTATTACCACAGGAGTTTTTACCCGCGTATTAATTCATTATGCGATAGCGAAAGTTTTTGGACCGCTCATTTGGGGCAGGGGTTATTGCGGCTGGGCATGTTACACCGCGGCGTTACTAGAATGGCTGCCTATAGAAGAAAACAAACCCATACCCAAAAAATATACATACATAAGAATACCCGTTTTAATTGTATCGATATTAATTCCTTTTATTCTTATTCAAACCGGATATGATTATATGACAAAACATATAGATTCTTCCATTACTTCTTTCATAGAAAGCAAAAAGCTCGATCAATTTATCTGGTTTCTTGTCGGATATATACTGTATTACATAGTGGGAATAATTTTGGCGTTTGTATTCAAGAAGAAGCGCGCCTTCTGTAAAATATTTTGTCCTGTCTCGCTTATCATGAAACTGCCGACCCGTTTTTCGCTGACAAAAATAAAACCAAGCGGAAACAAATGTATAAAATGCGGAAAATGCAACGACGTATGTCCTATGGACGTAGACGTAAGAAAATACATTGAGAACGGGAAAAAAGTAACGTCTACGGAATGTGTTTTTTGCAGGAATTGTATAAATATATGTCCTGCTAAGGCTATTGTGTGACAATTTGTCGTATCAAAATCGATATGAAAAAATTAATTTTTGTTTTTTTGTTATTCGCCCTGCCGTTGGCAAGTAATATATACGGACAGACGGTATTGATACGTCCCGGCGGTTCCGTAGGCTACTGTAAAGCCGATGACATGGAAGGATTGTCATATACCTACGGGCTGAAAATACTTCTTATGTCCAATGATTTCCAGCGTTACGGGGTTAAGGTTGACCATTTAAATATTTTAGCGGATGACAAACATTCATATTTAAGCACAGGATTATTTATTGAACAGGTGGTTTTTAAGTATTTTAACATGGGAATAGGAACGGTTGGATATATTAATACCGTACAATGGGGAGAAAATCCGTTCGGGGTGTATTCCCATTTGGGATTTGAATACAATTTTACAAAATGGTTCAGTATGGTTGCCGCGTATCAAAGTGAATTTATTTTCAGGAAATCGTTTACTACGAATAACGCGTTTTTGCTGGAAATTGGGTTTAAATTTTGAACCACGAACCACACGAACCAATGCGAACCAAGAAAGATAAGCGATTAACTACTTAAATTAACGTAAAAGATAGCGAATTAAGGAAGAATTAAGGAAATAGTAGGTTTTCTTTTACTTGACAAAAATCTCCAAAAAACGTAAAATAACTCAAAAGAGTGTTTTAAAATAGGGGGTTGTTATGAAGAAGAAAAGTTTTCTTTTTGTATTGCCGGTTTGTCTGTTATTTTGCTTAAGCTTTACTACCTGTGAAGAAGAATATAAACAAGTAGACGATTTATGGCTTAATTTACGCAATACCGCATGGACAAAACCAGGAGATAACCAAGTCAATACGTGGGAATTTAGAGACGGAAAAGGAAATGTGTATTATGCAGAATATACTTTAATTTCAATTACATACGGTTTTTATGGAGCAAACAGAGGTCCCTATCCCTACAATAATGCTCCCTATATTGTAGAACACAGAGTTGACCGGGTTATAGGTAGTCTTCCCAGTAATGCTCCTTGGGATATGAAACCCGAACGGTCTTTCAACTCCCAAAGAGATAATTTTTTTATTGACAGAACCGGAAATGAAATCTTTTGGGTTTTTCAAGGGATTGATGAGAAAGGTAACTTCTTCGAAGAAACATATGCCAATAGGGTTTCTGTTAATGGTAATATACTGACCATTAAAGAAGGGAAAAAATCTTATCCAATGCTGGACACAGGTACATATACAAAAATTTCAGACGATCCAAATTATAAGTGGGACTAATTAAAGGAGACTATTATGAAGAAATTTTTCTTTATTGCGGTATTATTTATCACGTTTGCGGTTTCTGTCAGCGCTCAAGATATGATCGTTTTAATAAATGGAAATATAATCGAGGCGAAAATTTTAGAAATCCTCCCTACGGAAATCAGGTACAAGCGTTTTGATAATTTAAACGGTCCAATACACGTCATTTTAAAAAGAGAAGTGTATTCAATCAGATACGAAAACGGCATTGTGGACGTTATAAACTCTCCGGCTAGCGTTGGGAATGTAAAACAAAAACCCGACGAACAAACAATGCCGGCGATTGACCCCGACAAATTATATTTCAGCCTTTCCTTTGAACCGTCGGGCTTTTTGATGGGCGGTCCTTCCGTAACGGGAGAATTTTTAAAAGGCGCGAATTTTTCTTCGCTTTATATGAGTTTTCCTTCGCTTGCCGCAGACAGTAAAGCAGAACCGGGTTCCAGTTTCGGATTGGGGGGAAGCCTTAATCATATATGGATGAACAAAAAATTCAGCGGTTTTTATTTGGGCGGATTATTTGAGTGGAATACGTACCCTTATGAAGGGACTTTTAGCAATCCTTATGGCGAGTATGATCCTATTTCCGACTCTTATAAAGAAACAAAAGTTAATGAAGAAATCCAAGCTCATAATTTTGTTATTGGCTTAAACACCGGTTACAGATTTGGTACAAGTTCCGGCGTATATTTCCGCACGGGAGTTACCTTAGGCATGAAGCTTTCTAATGTAATGGATACGGAATTTTACTTTAAACCGGACGTATCAACAGGATATGTATTCGGCGGGAGCGCCGCGGCAAGAAGCGCTAAAGGCGCGCAAGTGTCAAACGTAAACGTAGGTGTAGCGTCAACCGGAGAGCCAATTAAAGTTGATCTTTCAAAATTATCGACAATAAACATTGATTCGGGCAGCAGCGCGGAAACCGCGTTGAAAGGCAGTTACACAAAGCTGGAAGGCGTAAGAAACAGAGCGCCCTTAACAAAAGAAGGAAGCGACGTGTTGATTCTCCTGCCCCCGGAAGCATTACCGTCAAACCTTTTAAAATATAACAGACTTACAATTACAGCCAAGTATTACGACGCCGCCAACAGGGAAATTCCGCAGAGCGATTCACAAGTTATGGTAACCGTTATTTACTATTTAAACAGCGACATCAGAGGTCCGTCAAATGGTCCCGGCACTAATACCCCGATTAAAGAATTTAACGTAGGCGGTCCTTCAGGACAGATTAACAAAGACAGCGGCATAAAGATAAACTTTAGACAACAGCCTGAAGCTATTATGCTCCAAAATACTAATCCAAATGTCGCTTTTATTGAACTGACAAGCATAGTTTTCCACAACGGAAATTACAAGTCTGAGTAGTTACTTTATGTTTCGCCTTTTATCATTACCTTCCAGAACTATTTTTTCTTATTATATTTACATTCTTCATTTATCGTTTCTCTTACAGTTTCTTTCACGATTTGTTTTATATTGTTGATGATAGATTTTTCTAAATGTAATATTGCGCTTTCAGCGGTAACCGAAGCGTCAAAGAGTTGAAAAGTCTCAATTTTAAGAGCGGCTGCAAGACGATCCAACATTTCAGGAGTAGGGAATTTTTTGGAAAACTCAACCATTTGGAACGCAGCAGCGCCTGGAGAGGGATCTTGGGCAGGTACTTATACCTTCAGCGGTAATACGGCAAACTTCGTTGAATATAATGGTAAGAATTTTGGCACCGCTACCGTTTCAGGGAACACAATGACTGTAATGTCATCTTACAGTAAGAGTCCGTTTATTCTCAACAAAATGTAAAGTAACCGCAAGGTATGCGTAACGATTGAGACTCAAATTTAGCAGCGCCGTCAAGAAATTGGCGGCGTTACATATAGGGCAACCTTAATTCAATTAAAAATCTATTTCTTCAATTTCGTCCAGAGGCAGTCCGGTGATCTCATGCACAAATTCAGGAGTTGAGCCTTTTGAAAGCAAATTCTTTGCGATTATCAGTTTTTCTTGTTTCATACCTGCTTCCCGAGCTTCTTCGCACGCTACTTCTAAATATTCTTCTTTATCCCATTCGCCCAACAGCATATTCAATACCTCCGAAGCGTTAGCTTCCAAATAGTCTTTCAGTATATTATTCTTTATACAATAGTTTATCGCATATCTTCCGGCTTTTTCAAGTGATTTTTCTTGCTTTTGGTATTCCCGTATCTTGTCTATAAAAACACTATAGCCGTCCAGTGTCTCGCTTCTTTTCAGTATTTCCGAATTATGCCCATGGTTTACGTTGTATACCTGTACTATTAGTTCCAGCGGTATTACATTATTGTCCGCCAATTTTAACCCCTCAATATCTTTGAATGCGTCGGAAAGCTTGAGTTCTTTGTAATCAGGATAATTCTCTTTGCCGTTATACAGAACGATAAACTCAGGCTTAGGGATTTTTACCAGTTTATTCTGATACCTTTTTCCTCTTTTGATAATTTTCTCATATAAACGGGCAATGTACATTAACAAACGTAGTGGAATATTGTTATTAACTGTAGACTGGTGTTCAATCAGCACGACAAGGCGGTTGTCGATTAAGAAGGACACATCGTTAATCTGCCCCATGTAGAATGCGTTTGTCAGCGTATTAATATCAATGGGAATATCCGGCGGAATAGGGATACCCTCGATAGCCGAGTAAAGTTCTCGCAGAACATCCGGTGTACTGAACAGCGAAGAAAAGACGCTGTTCTTGTGGTTACGGTTAACATTTTCCATGAAAATGCCTCCAAACAATAGATTTGTAACTTGAACCTTCAAAGGAAGATTCAAAAATTACATACCTATATATGGCGTGAAGGTGTTGTTTTGCTTGACTGAATTTGAAAAAAAATGAAATATTTTTTATTTATTTATTTTTAACCACGAACCTCACGAACTTTTACTCCGCATCTTGTTGTTGTTCGTGTTGGTTCGTGGTAAAATTCCTCTTAATAAATCATTTACAGCGTAACCTCGCCGAACGGCGAAGCCTGTTCCAATACTCTCGCAATCACACGATTATTTTCCAGTAATAGATCGGGATCATTCTCTAATATCGAAAACACATCGTTTCTTGCTCTTTCCAACGTCTCCATGTCGCGAATTGGGTCGGCTATTCCAAGTACAAGGTAACCCGATTGTTCCGTACCGGCAATCTGTCCGGGACCCCTTAATTTTAAATCTTCTTCCGCGATTACAAAGCCGTCGCTGTTTTCCAGCATTACTTTTAGGCGTGTCTTGCCTTCTTCCGTAAGGTCGTCTGAATAGACAAGGAAACAATATGACTGCTCCTCTCCCCTGCCGACACGCCCTCGTAATTGATGAAGGGCGGACAAACCAAAACGCTCGGCGTGTTCAATTACCATGCAGGCGGCGTTCGGCACGTCTACGCCTACTTCTACAACGCTGGTCGCGGCAAGGATTTTTATTTTGCCTTTTCTAAAATCGTCCATTATCTGCTTTTTTTCATCTTCGGGCAGTTTGGAGTGAATAAGAGCGGTTTTTTGTTTTGGGAAAATTTCTTTTCCAAGCCTTTGCGCCATAGAGACTGCGTCTTTTATTTCATCGCCGCCTTCGATTAACGGATAGACAAAATACGCCTGCCTGCCCTTCTCAAGCTCCTTGCGGACAAAATCATAAACTTTTTGTTCGTTTGACTCTTTAGCGAGATGAGTAATCACGGGTTTTCTTCCCGCAGGCATATCTTTTATTACGGTTACGTCCATATCGCCGAAAACTGTTAACGCCAGAGTGCGGGGAATGGGAGTTGCGCTCATCATTAAAAGACCGGCTTCCTGCCCTTTTGCCATGATTAATGAGCGCTGCGTTACGCCAAAACGATGCTGTTCGTCTATAACAACCAGTTTTAAGTTTTTATACTCGACATCTTTGGAAAAAAGAGCGTGCGTCCCCGCTATTATGTCGATTGTTCCGTCGGCGAGGTTTTTCAGCAGTTCTTTGCGTCCCTGCGCTTTAATATTTCCGGTAAGAAAAGCGATACTGACTCCCAGCGGCTCTAAAAGACGCGCGGCGTTTTCCGCGTGCTGACGCGCGAGCAATTCCGTCGGAGCCATGATTGCCGCCTGTCCCTTTTCTTCAACAGCGCGTAACGCCGCCAAAAATGACACAAGGGTTTTACCGCATCCGACATCGCCCTGTAAAAGACGCGCCATCGGAATATTAGACGACATATCCCTGTTTATTTCCGTAACAGCGCACTTTTGCCCATCTGTTAAGGAAAACGAAAGTCTCTCTATAAGACTTTGTTGTAATTGCGAAATATTTTCGTTTTTATTTTCGTTATTCGCAAGTTCAGTCTTTATTTTGCTCTTTCGCTCTATCGCTCTGCGCAGAACCATAACTTCCATGTAAAAAAGTTCTTCGTAAACAAGAGTTTTTTTCGCTTTTTCAAGCATATCGGCGGAAGTTGGGAAATGTATCTCTTTTACCGCCTGCGTCTTTGATAAAAGGGATTCTTTTTCTATTATTTCATTGGGTAACTCATTTTCCAAGTCGTTGACATATTTTTTTATAGCGGAAGAAATAAAACGCCGCATATTATTTTGAAGTATTCCCGCCGTTAGCGGATAAACAGGCAGTATTTTCCCGAAACTCGCGCCTGAAGCTTCAGGCTCCGCTTCAAAAGCGCTTGACTGCAATTCGCCGTATTTGTAGTAAAAGCGTCCTGAAATCATATATTTTTGTCCTGTAACAAGCTGCTTGTCTAGCCAAGGGCGGTTAAAACATACAAGAGCGGCTTGAGTGTTTTCGTCTTCTATGTAAATTTTAAGCGTTTTCATTCTGCCGTAGCCTATCCATTCGCGCGCGAAAACTGTAACAACTGTGCAGATTTTGCCGGTTCTGTAATCTTTTAACGGAACAATTTTTTCACGGTCTTCCCAATCGCGCGGATAGTGAAGCAGAAGGTCAGCGGCTGTGTGTATTCCAAGACGGGTGAGTTTTTGAGAAGCGGAAGCCCCTATGCCGCTGATTTCAGTTACGGGTACGGACAAAGAACGAATAAACATTATATCGGCAGCTTATAAAGAATACCGGAAAGAATCATTATTACAATCTTTCCCCCGACAAGCAATATAATTAAAAATAATAACGATAAAAATATTCCCGCTAAGTAACTTCCTATTCTTTTGCCGAAAAATATTCTGTTCATTTTGTACAAAAGCGGCTGCGTAATAGAATCAATAAAACTCCAGAAAGGACTGTATATATCGCCGTTATGCAGATAACCTATAGCGCGTATGACAATTACAATAATAAAAAATACTATGATAAAAGAAAAAATATTCCATAACGATAATAATATTTGCGCAAGAAAGAAACCGAATGTTATTTTTTCCGATACTGAAAGAATTTGAAATATATTTTGAATAAAAGAAAGAAATACAACCGCCGGAATTACCGAAAAATCAAAACCTCCTACATTTAAACGCAGTTTTTCCCTCCACCAGTCAAGATACGGATCTGTAATTTTATTTATAATTTCAACAGGTTTTCCGTAAACCATGCTTCCAAACCATGAAAAAATTATTCGTATAAAAATTATTAATGAGTAAATACCTGTTATTAAAGCCAGAATTCCAAAAACAAAACGCATTATTTCCTCCACGCTTCCGCGACGCATTTACATTGTTTTAAACCTTCCATTACATACCCGTTACCTGACATATCCAAGCCTGTCGCCGCCCGCACAATTTTTTCTTCATTCTCAACGGGAATATGAATAAAAATGGTATTTGAGCCTGAATTTTCCGCAAGATAATCGCGTAACTCCAGCATTCCATCGCTATTCCCCGACGCGCCTTGATGAAGTCTTATGTGCACCTCGTCAAGACGTTTCTCGGTATTTTTTACAAGATCGGGCGCGGGCGCCTTTTCATCGGCGGCTGCTTTTTTCGCGGCGGCGCGGCTTAAAAACGGCAAATCCGCCATGCTGGAAACTCTAAAACTTACCCTGCCCGGTTTTTGCTCGTTTTCAGGGTCAATGCTTCCTTTTAAGGCGATCATTTCATCAAGTTTCAGCAAGTGACGGCAATCGGCGTAAACTTTAGAGAAAAACACTAAATCGATCTCTCCTTCAAAATCCTGCAATGTTCCAAAAGCCATGTCGTTTCCATTTTTATCTTTAAAATCTCTAAGCGATTTTAAATTGCCAATAACCGTGTAATTGCCTTTTTTCGCCTGTAAAATATACGAGCTTTTTAAATCCGCCATGTAGAGCCATGTGTTTTTATGCAATTTATTTTTTTCGTCAAGCTCCTTAACTTCTTTTACAACCGCCGGAACTTCATGTTTGCTTATAACGCCGTCCGCCAAAAAACTGTATCTGTCTTTATCTTTTTGATAATCAATTTTACCCTTTAAGATGACAACCGAATCATCAACAAGGTTCTGACACCTTTCCCACGGACCTGAAAAAAATGTAACTTCAATCTCACCGTTGTAATCTTCAAGGGTTGCAAAAGCCATCTTGCCGCCTTTCGCGGTAGTTATCGTTTTTATATTTTTAATTATGCCAACAAGAACGCAATTTCCCGTCTTGTAAGTTTCAATTTGCCCGAGATTTACGCTGACGACATCCTGCCATATTTCTTTATATTCGTCTAACGGGTGACCGGAAAAATAAAAACCGATTAATTTTTTCTCTTGGTTTAATCTGTCCGTTCTGCTTACAGGCGGAAATTCCGTAAACTTGAAATCGGGCATACCTGCTTCGCTTGAATCGCCGAACAGGTTTGTCTGTCCAAGCTGTTTGTCCTCTTTCATTTTTTGCGCGTACTCTATCGCCTTTTCCATATTGCCCGCAAGAGTTTCGCGCGACACATTAAAGTCGTCAAACGCGCCTGTTTGAATAAGCAGTTCTATTACTTTTTTACTTACGGCTTTTATATCTACCCTGTTCAGGAAATCCATGAAACTTTTATAATGACCGTCCTTTCTGCCTCGTACAATTTCATCGGCGGGCGCGTCGCCTACGCCTTTAATTCCCAAGAAACCGTATACGATTCTGCCGTCCACTACCGTAAAAAGTTTGTCGGAATAATTAATGTTAGGCGGATCGACGCTTATTCCCATTTTACGGGTTTCAACAATGCTGTATAAAAGCCTGTCGGCGCTTTTTATTTCGACTATCAATGTAGCCGCCATATATTCCGCCGTGAAATTCGCCTTAAGGTAGGCTGTTTGGTACGCCAATACCGAATAAGCGGCGGCGTGGCTTTTGTTAAACCCGTATCCCGCAAACGGAACAAGCATATCGAAAATCGCCCCCGCTCTCTGCGCCGAGTATCCCTGTTTTGCCGCGCCTTCCAAGAACGGGATTTTTTCTCCGTCAAGGATTTCTTTTTTCTTTTTTCCCATGGCGCGGCGAAGAAGATCGGCTTTTCCCATGCTGTAACCCGCTATTATCCTTGCCACTTCCATAACTTGTTCCTGATAAACTATAACGCCGTAGGTTTCTTTAAGAATTCCTTCAAGACTTGGATCGGGGTAAGAAATCGGCGCTTTGCCTGTTTTAGCGTCAACAAAGCGGGGAATAAATTGCATGGGGCCCGGACGGTACATCGCGTTCAATGCCGTTAAGTCTTCTATGGAAGCGGGTTTTGTCTGCCTTAAAATATCCTGCATACCGTCAGAGGCAAATTGAAAGACAGCGTTGCTTTTTCCTTCACCTAACATTTTAAAAGTTTTTTTATCGTCTTCGGGAATATCTTCTATATTAAAATTTAAATATTTGTTTCCGCGCTTCCGGATTAATTCTTGCGTATATTTTATAATATCAAGGTTTCTAAGTCCAAGAAAATCCATTTTAACAAGACCGCATTCTTCAAGAAAGTTCATGCTGTACTGCGTGGCTATATTGCCGCCCTTTTCTTCCCGTTCCTGAAAGAGAGGCACTAACTCAATCAATGGTTTTTTCCCGATAACGATACCCGCGGCGTGTATGCTTGAATGGCGGTTAAGCCCTTCTAGTTTACTCGCAATGGCAAATAATTCAGTAAAACGAGGATCTTTTTCCATATCTTTAAGACGAGGCTCGTCTTCTTTCGCTTTTTCCAGTGTAATATCAGGATTGAATGAGATAAGTTTTGTTATCATTTCCGATTCGGAAATTGATATTCCCAAAACTCTCGCCACGTCTTTGATAACCGCCTTTGCTCCCAATGTTCCGAATGTGATTATCTGCGCTACTCTTTCCTTGCCGTATTTACGAGTAACATATTCTATTACTTCTTCGCGCCCTTCATTGGCGAAATCAATGTCAAAATCGGGCATGGAAATACGCTCGGGATTTAAAAAGCGTTCAAATATAAGACCGTACTTTAGCGGATCAATATCCGTTATACGCAGAGAGTAAGCTACAATCGACCCCGCTCCGGAACCGCGCCCCGGACCAACCGGAATGTTTTGCCCCTTAGCGTAATTTATAAAATCCGCTACAATCAAAAAGTATCCCGTATAACCCATGCTGATTATCGTATCAAGTTCATAATCAGCCCGTTTTTTTATTTCTTCCCATTTATTTGAGTCGCTTTCTTTTATCTTCGCGTAACGCTTCTCAAGCCCTTCGGCTGTAAGATGCCTTAAATATTCTCCGGATTCTTTAAAACCTTCGGGAATTTGAAATTCAGGCAGATACTGAGGCAATTCTTTTGTCTCTATCTTCGGCACGTCGGCGTTGCACCTCTGCGCGATTTTTACCGTATTCTCAATAGCCTGCGGATACTCGGCGAAAATTGCCGCCATTTCATCGCCTGTCTTAAAATAAAATTGATCCCCGTAATACTTTTTCCGCTTTTCTTCCGTGCGCACTTTTCCCGTTCCAATGCAAAGAAGAACGTCATGTGAAATATAATCGTCCTTGTTCAAATAATGAACGTCGTTTGTCGCGACAAGAGGAATACTCGTCTTTTTGGAAATCCCTGCTACCGCCTCGTTAATGTCTTTTTGAGACAAATCGCTGCCCCTCAATACACCGGACGGAATGCCGTGATCCTGTATCTCGAGGTAAAAATTGGGGTTTCCGTCGGCGTCTTTGCCGAAAAGGTCGCGGTAATAAATAGCCTTTTTTTCAGCCTCGTCAATTTTTCCCGCCTGAATGTAGCGGGGAATTTCCCCTGAGGCGCAGGCGGAAAGAGCGATAAGCCCCTCGTGGTATTGAGATAAAATTTCTTCGTCTATTCTGGGTCTGTAATAAAAACCTTCCGTGTAAGCGAGGGAGCATAATTTTACAAGGTTAAAATAACCGACGCGGTTATAGGCAAGCAGAACAAGGTGGTAATATTTATTTTCGTTTTCAGAGCCTTTTTTCTCGTGGCGCGAAGCGGGAGAGACATAGACCTCGCAGCCGATTATCGGTTTTAAAGGTCTTTTTCGCTTTTTATGACCGCAGGCGGCGATAAAATCCATCGCGCCGAACATATTCCCGTGATCCGTCAGCGCAAGATGGGTCATCCCCAATTCCTCCGCCCTATCCGCCAGCGACATTACAGAAACTGACGCGTCCGCCAGCGAATAGTCGGAATGGACATGGAGATGTATGAATTCGGTCATTTGTTTGATAATACCCTAAAATGAGAAGATAGACAAGTTGTATACCATATAGTAATATTAGGTATATATGCCTGCTTATACAAAAATATGTCAAAAGAAGTGCGTTGTTTTGCTGTTGTTATTGACCGCCGCGCAGGTTTTCGCGCAAAACAGCCAAACAACCGAAATATCCACCGCCTCCGCGTGGCGAAGGTTCTACTCCGGCGTTTATTCCATCAGGCTTGACGAGTTCCTGCTGTATGTCGGAAATCAGTCGGAAATGACTGAGATGGAAGCGCGTAAATTCGATATGCCGGGATTTGAACCGTACTACGGAGGAGACCTGCCCGATCCCGCTGGTCGCAGTGAAAATTATTATGTGTTTAAAACTACATTTTCCGTCAGTATGGATTGCAAGGACAAGGATATCTCGCTTTATTTTAATCCGCCGTATACGCCGTTTATCATTAGGGTCAATAATACCGTAATCTATCAGTCAGGCATTTACTCAGACGGAGTTTACAGTACCGGAACGGCTCTTGCCGCCCATGTGCCGCTTTCAAGCGGTTTGATTTATTATTCAGAGGATAACTCTCCAATCGAAAATATTCTTGTAATTGAGGCGTTTCCTCAATACGAAAGAAACCCGCTGCCGGAATTTTCAATAGCTGAATTTAGTTTTAATGAAAAGAAAGCCTTTATAAAAAACCTTTTAACTTCTCACTTGGTACTTACGGCTCAGGTTCTTTCGCTTCTTATCGCGGTTTATCATTTTTTCCTGTTTTTTTCCAGAGGCCGCAAAGATATAAAGTATCTGTTTTTTTCGCTTCTGTGCCTTTCATTCTTCCTTGCCTATGTTAATGTAGGTTTTGTCTTTTCATCGGCGCATTATACGATGCTTGAGAAACTTAGCCGTATCGGACAAGTGTTCTGCTTCCCCTTATTTGCCGCGTTTATGCTGGAATCAATAGGCATGTTTGGCGGTAAAAAGAAATATATTATCGCTTGCATTCTCGGCTACAGTCTGTTATGCGCCTTATTTATTGCGCTTCAGAATACAAAACAACTGGTAAACGATATGTTCGGCGTCATGACAAATATCAATACAATCCCGTTTCTGGCGGGCAGTATTATTATCCTCTCTTACGTCGTTTTTTTCAAAAAAAATATCAAAATTGTGCCGCTGTTTATTATCGCGCTTACCGTCGCGGGTTCCAGTCTGCGCGATCTTTTTGTTCTGCAAAGCGGAACAGTGCCGTTGTTCTGGGCGGCGCCCTACTCTTTCATGATCATGGTAATTATCATTTACGCGATGCTGATAACCGAGGAAAATTTTATACAGAACGCGTTTTCACGCTACCTTGCGCCTGAGATTATTTCCGAAATTATCAAAGACCCCAACAAACTGAATCTGGGCGGCGAAAAAAGGGAAATGACCGCCATATTTACCGATATAAAAGATTTCTCCGCGCTTTCCGAACAACTCGATCCCGCCCATCTGGTACGGCTCTTAAACAAGTACCTTACGACAATGAGCAATATAATCATGGAGCATCTTGGAACCATAGATAAATACTGGGGCGACGCGATTATCGCATTCTTCGGAGCGCCTTTGTTCAATGCCGAGCATAGCTCCCTTGCCTGCCGAAGCGCCCTTGCGATTAAGGCGGCAGAGCGGGAACTAAACAAAACGATAGTTAACGAAGGCTTAAGCCCCGTGCCTATTTTTACCCGTATCGGGATAAATACCGGTGAAATGGTAGTTGGAAATATGGGCGCGGAAAAAAAGATGGATTATACCGTCATGGGGAACGCTGTAAACCTCGCGTCCCGCATTGAAGGAGCGAACAAACATTACCAAACCGGCGGCATATTGATAAGCGAATACACCAGGTCAAGAATAGGCGATGACTTTCTGCTGCGCCGCATTGACCGTGTCCGGGTGGTGGGGATAAATACGCCTCTGCGCCTTTATGAACTGTTATCAGAAAACAACGAACAGGCGGCAACAGATAACGAGCGCAGAGCGGTGGAAATTTGGGAGAAAGCGATTGACTTGTATGAACAAAGCAAGTTTAAGGAGGCTTTAGCCCTGTTTACTTCGCTGATAGAAAATCACCCGAATGACAATGTAGCCAAGTTTTACGCGCTTAGGTGTGAGGTGTTTATAAAAACTCCCCCGCCGTCGGATTGGGACGCGGTGAAAAATATGACTGAGAAGTGATATTTCCCGTACTTGACAGGACTCCGGCATAGGCTTTTTTTCAAAAAATATAAGATTTTATGTTAATTTTATTGTTTTTTTACTAATTTTATGATAAAATGTAATATGGCGTCATTTTATGAGCTTTTTAAGAAAATCAAGTCCGTACGCTCGTTATTTTTACAACTGATGTTTGTGGCGCTGGCATTTATCCTAATGATTTTATCAAGCAGTCTCTATGTCGGACAAATGCTGCATAATCAAATAAACAGAGACGCCTTAGATATGCTTACCCAAACCAGACTGAAGATTGAAGCCGAACTATTTATACATGAAAATACCCTTGCAGTAATCTCGGGAACGATACGCGAAATGATCATACGAGGCAATAACGAGGATATGGTGCGGGAATATATGCGGGACATCGTTAGAGAAATACAGCATAAAACAGATAAAGTAAAGTTTAACGACCTTTCAGGTTATTTTGACGTATTTAAAGGGAAATACATTTACGCCCCCGACAGAAAAATACCGGACGACTATAATCCCACAGAACAAATATGGTATAAGATTGCGGTTTCAACGGGCGAAAAAATAATTATTATGCCGATATATCCGAATCCGCAGACAAAAGAACAAAGTATTGACTATATATGCCGGATTTTTGACGAAAAAGGCGCTCCGTTAGCCGCATTACGCATGAATATACCTTTTGACTTTATTAAAACTTTTGTCGCCGATATGCACGTTACAAAAAACAGTTACGGAATTTTTATGGATGAAAATGTGAACGTGTTTTATTACCCGGATCCGAGTATCATAAGTAAAAACGCCAAGGAAATAAAAGGCGGGTTTTCGCTGTTTGCGGATGAAACTTTGAAGGGAATCGACATTACTGAACGCGAAGCCAGAAATTATAAAGATGAATTAATGATTTTCTTTACATCCCGGCTTGAAAACGGATGGGTTTTATGCCTTGCGATACCCAAAGCCGAGTATTACAGTGAATTACACTTGATGACGCTGATGCTTATCGTTCTTGGTACAATTCTGGCGGCGGTTTTGATTGTCATTTTAATACGCGTTGACAAAACAAAAAACAAACTGGATGATGAAAACCGGCACAAGAATACATTGCTGGCAACTATAGAAGCGGAACGAGAGGCGGATAAAATTACACAGCTTATGCTTGACGCCATGCCTCTAAGCTGTATGTTATGGGACGAGAATTGCAAACTTATATCATGCAATAAAGAGTCGATAAGACTGTTTCAGTTATCAAGCAAACAGGAATTTATAGACAGATTTTACGAGCTTTCTCCCGAATACCAACCCAACGGAAGGTTAACCAGAGAGTTGGCGGCTGAGTATATCAAAAAAGCGTTTGAAATAGGACATCTGCGTTTTGAGTGGGCGCATCAATCCTTAACCCACGAACCAATCCCGATGGATATGACGCTGGTGCGCATAAAGCACCGGGAGAAATACATCGTCGCGGGATACGCTAAAGACTTAAGAAAAGATAACGCAATGTTTGATGAAATGCAAAAAGCGCAAGATGAATTGCGCGAAGCGCGCGACGCCGCGGAAGCCGCCAATCACGCCAAAACTGTTTTCCTTGCCAACATGAGCCATGAAATACGAACGCCAATGAACAGCATAATCGGATTCTCCGAGTTGGCAATGGACGACGAAATCACCCCCAACACAAGAGAATACCTTTATAAAATCATGGAAAGCGCGGAAGGGCTTTTACAGATTATTAATGACATTCTTGACATATCCAAAGTTGAATCGGGAAAAATGGAACTTGAACATATTCCGTTTGACCTGCACGAGATACTTGGCTATTGCCAGACGGTTATTGTTTCCAAAGCCGTAAAAAAAGGCATTCATGTATATTTCTACGCCGAGCCTTCAATCGGGAAAAAACTGCTTGGAGACCCGACAAAACTGCGCCAAATACTGATTAATCTTCTTACCAACGCGGTAAAGTTCACGAACACGGGAACCGTCAAACTTTCATCTACTGTTAAAGAATCAACCGAAGACACCGTTACTTTATATTTTGAAATAAAGGACAGCGGTATCGGCATGACGCAGGAACAGGTATCGAAGGTAAACGAGCCGTTTGTACAAGGCGATTCCAGCATGACGCGCAAATACGGCGGTACTGGTCTTGGGCTTCCCATAACCAAAAATTTAATCGAACTTATGGGCGGCAGCATGGATATTGAAAGCTCTCCCGGAATCGGCAGTAAATTCAGCTTTACTTTGAAATTCGATACATCACAAGAAACCGATGAATTACTTGAACAAAAAGCGGCGCTTGAAAAAATTGAAAAACCGTCTTTTGAGGGCGAGGTATTAATCTGCGAAGACAATGCCATGAATCAAAGGGTTATATGCGAGTACCTTGCAAGGGTGGGACTTAAACCCATTATAGCGGGAAACGGCAAGGAAGGGCTTGATATGGTTCGCGAGCGCATGGAAAAAAGCTTTAAACCTTTTGACTTGATTTTTATGGATATACACATGCCGGTAATGGACGGACTTGAAGCCGCGTCAATTATTAACAAGTTACAAACGGGAACGCCCATTGTCGCTATGACCGCAAATATTTTGTCCACCGACAAAGAGCTTTACAAAAGAAACGGTATGCCTGATTATCTTGGGAAACCCTTTACTTCCCAAGTCTTATGGCGTTGTCTGCTGAAATATTTCAAGCCAATAAAGAAGGAAACCGTACAGGAAAACACGATAGACGAAGAAGAATTGGCGGTACAGCGGATATTCCAATTAAGTTTTATAAAAGAGAATCAAAAAAGATTTGACGAGATTGCCAATGCTTTAAAAACCAACGACTTTATTCTGGCGCACAGACTGACTCACGCTTTAAAAGCAAACGCCGGGCAGATTGGAAAAACCCGTCTGCAAGCCGCCGCGGCGGATATTGAACAGACGATTAAAAACGGAGAAAAAAAGGTAACAGAGGAACAAATAAAAACTCTTGAAACCGAGATGAATATTGTTTTGAAAGAGCTTGCGCCTTTGCTGGATGAGTCTGGATCTACGAATAAGTAGGCGCTTTCTCAGCCGCATGCATACTATAGGGAACTATCTCATTTAGCAGGTATTCTTTTTACTACTACAAATGTACTAAGAGTTTTCTCTTATGCGGGTAAACGCAAAACTGACGGCGGGAAAAGACCGCGTGCGGTAATGATTTGGGAATCGTCCGCAAAAGGAGTTTCTATGAAACTGGTAAGAAAACTTTTAGGAATTGCCGCAATTATCACTGCGGTTGGATTTATAA
>Ga0268262_10001866_pt1 | contig 25189 bp, 24 predicted proteins | sample TergutNc150P3_FD_190354 | JGI IMG/M metagenome (GOLD analysis project Ga0268262, IMG submission 190354) | Nasutitermes corniger P3 segment gut microbial community from laboratory colony in Florida, USA - Nc150 P3 (SPAdes) (version 2) | ecosystem: Host-associated > Arthropoda: Insects >... | reverse complement strand
CACTGGTTGAGGCTTTGGAATACAAAAATTTGAACCATCAAATCAGTTTTCACACGAAGAAAGGAATTTCTTTGCTGAATAAAGTGAGGCATTATGAAGTCAAGTGACGAAAAAACAGAAAAACAGAAATTATTTATGGTGGAATATATAACCGGTGCTATTGCCAATAATATTTCAAAAGATGAAAATATAAGCCTTTTGGAAGCTTTTGAAAATTTTTACAAATCCACTTGGTACAAAAGATTATTAAACTACGACACGCTTCTTTATAGGGAAAGTGCAGGTTATGTTTATGAATTGTATAAGGGGAATTAGAATCCAAAGGTTTTGGAATTTTTCTATATTTAAAACGGTTTGTTTATGATTAGTTTAATTAACTGCAATGTGCTAGATTTTAGCAAGAGAATAGAGAATAAGAGGCTGGCTTGCTTTGGAGCTGGTAGTGTTTTTGAATCTTTTTTAAGGGGTAATAGTGATTTCAATTTTGAGAATAGAATTGAGTTCATAATAGATAACAATGAAAAATTGGCAGGAACATTTAAAAGTTTTAACGGGAAGAATATACCGATTGTTTCGTACAGTCAATTCTTAAACTCCACACTAGATAATATTGCTATTTTAATCACCAATATGGTGGCTTTGGGTGAAATATTAAGCCAACTCGATGATGAGCCAGTTCTTAATGGTGTTGAATGTTATGTTTCTTGTTTGTTTGAATTTTATTATAACCCTGAAGCCTTTGAATTTACTAAAGGGGAATGTCCAAAAATTCCCAAAAAAATTCATTATTGCTGGTTTGGCGGAAATCCTATCCCTGCGCATTTGCAAAAATATATAGAGTCGTGGAGTAAATTCTGCCCCAATTATGAAATAATCAAGTGGGAAGAGAGCAATTATGATGTTAATAAAAATATGTATATGAAACAGGCTTATGAAGCTAAAAAATGGGGATTTGTTTCTGATTATTCGAGGATTGATGTTATTTACAATTACGGCGGCATTTATTTGGATACAGATGTGGAGCTTATAAAGCCGTTTGACGATTTATTGTATGATGAAATGTTTTGCGGTTTTGATTCAAATAGTCGTTACATTGCTTTTGGGCTTGGCTTTGGAGCAGTTATGGGACACCCTATTCTAAAATCTATGATGGAGCTATATGAGAAACTGAGTTTTCTAAATGAGGATGGTTCCTTAAATCTTACCCCTTGTCCTTATTACCAATCTGAAATATTAAGTCAATACGGATTTAAACTTAATAATAAATATCAAAACATCAACGGCGTTGCCACATATCCTTCCGAAGTATTTTGTCCAACTAATTTTTTTAAATGCGTTGAATATTTCACTGAGAATACCTATTCTATTCACCATTATGAAGCATCTTGGATAACAGACATAGAACAAAAAAGAACAGAAAGCGAAATTAAATTGAAAGAACTTTTAGAAAGGGGAAATATATAATATGGAAAATATATTTGATAATAAAACGCTGCTCATCACTGGCGGTACAGGTTCTTTTGGAAACGCAGTTCTAAAACGGTTTCTAGATACAAATATCGGAGAAATCCGTATATTTTCACGTGATGAGAAAAAACAAGACGATATGCGCAAACAATATCGTAATTCCAAAATTAAGTTCTGCATCGGCGATGTTCGGGATTTGGCTAGTATTAAAAACGCGATGTACGGAGTGGACTACGTATTTAATGCAGCCGCTTTGAAGCAGGTGCCTTCTTGCGAGTTTTTTCCGATGGAAGCGGTTAGAACAAACATTATAGGCACAGACAATGTGCTCACAGCCTCAATAGAGGCAGGTGTTAAGAAAGTGGTTTGCCTTTCAACCGATAAAGCGGCTTATCCAATTAATGCGATGGGAATAAGCAAAGCGATGATGGAGCGAGTGTTTGTAGCAAGGTCGCGAACCGTTGCCAATACGCTGATTTGCGGAACGCGCTACGGCAACGTTATGTGTTCACGTGGCTCAGTTATTCCGTTGTTTGTTGAGCAGATTAAAGCTGGTAAACCTCTGACAATTACTGACCCGAATATGACACGTTTTTTGATGAATCTTGACGAAGCCGTGGATTTGGTTTTATTTGCTTTTCAAAATGCACAGTCTGGCGATATTATGGTTCAAAAAGCGCCAGCATCTACAATCGGTGATTTGGCTGTTGCAGTTAAGGAATTATTTAGTGCCGATAACCCGATAAACCATATAGGCATTAGGCACGGTGAAAAACGTTTTGAAACACTTTTAACACGGGAAGAATGTTTACATGCCAGCGATTTAGGCGATTTTTACCGCGTTCCAGCCGATAACCGTGATTTGAATTACGAACAGTATTTTGAACAAGGTAAAACCACACCGGTTACGCTTGAGGAATTTACCTCTGATAATACAACAAGATTAAATATTGAACAGATAAAAGAGAAATTGCTGACCACAGATTATATAAAGCAGGAAATGGGGCAATGAAAGTTTTGATTTTCGGCGCGGGTGGCATGGCAGGACATATTGCAGCGTTAAGGCTCGCCGAACTTGGACATTCTGTTACTGGATTAGCACGGAAAAAATTGCCATTCTGCAATACCATTGTTGCCGATGTTATGGATATAGAGAAACTGAATATAGTTTTAGATTATGATGCGGTTATAAATTGTGTTGGCGTATTGAACAAAGCGGTTGATGAAGAACCTTATGATGGCATTTGGCTTAACGCCTGTTTGCCGCATTTATTGGCAAAACTCGCTAGAGATTCAAAAACAAAAATTATTCATCTGAGCACAGATTGCGTATTTTCGGGGCATGAAGATGGCAATTACAAAGAAAATAGCTTTCGCTCTGCCGATACATTGTATGGTCGTTCAAAGGCACTCGGTGAATTGAATGATGATAAAAATTTAACGCTTAGAATGTCTATTATTGGACCAGATATAAATGAAAATGGAATTGGATTGTTCAATTGGTTTATGAAGCAGAAAGAATCCGTAAATGGATACACCAATGCTATTTGGACTGGAGCCTCGACAATTGTGCTTGCAGATGCTATAAATGCAGCTTTGGAACAAAATTTAACTGGATTATATCATTTGGTGAGCGGCGAAAAAATAAGCAAATTTTCGCTTCTTGGGCTTTTCAACACTTTACGCAACGAATCTGTAACGATTATTCCATCGGATGCGGTTAAAGAGGATAAGTCTTTAGTCAATACCCGCAATGATTTTGATTTCATTGTGCCTACGTATGCGAAAATGGTAGCGGATATGGGCAAGTGGATAAAACAGCACGTAAATTTATATTCACAATATAAGTTAAAGGAGAATTAAGCATGAATAAATTAAAACTGATGACCATTATAGGAACAAGACCAGAGCTTATAAGGCTCTCAGAAATAATAAAAAAAGCGGATATGTATTTTGAGCATACATTTGTCCATACAGGGCAGAACTACAGCCACAACTTAAATGAAGTATTTTACAACGACTTAAATATTCGCAAACCAGATCATTATCTTGATGTTGCAGATGACGATTTAGGTAAAACTATGGGGAATATAATTGCTAAAAGTTATGCTATTATGCGTGAGGTTAAGCCCGATGCACTCTTGATACTTGGTGATACAAACTCCACGCTCTCGGCAATATCGGCAAAGAGGTTGAAAATTCCAATTTTCCATTTGGAAGCAGGCAATCGCTGCTTTGATGAAAATTTGCCAGAAGAAATAAATCGCCGAATAGTTGACCATATTAGCGATGTTCACCTGCCATACACAGAACACGCTCGGCGGTATTTAATAGCTGAGGGGATTCGCAAAGAATATATTTTTGTCACGGGTTCGCCTATGAGAGAAGTTATTGAGGCTAATAGAGAAAAAATCGAATCTAGCGATGTTATTAAGAGATTAAACCTCATAGAACGCAAATATTTTATTTTGTCTGCTCACCGTGAAGAAAACATAGATAATCCCGATACATTTGCAAGTTTAATGAATGCGATAAACTTAATTGCAGAAAATTACAAAATGCCTATAATTTATTCGGTTCATCCACGGAGTGAAAAATATATTAAGCAACGAAAAATTAAATTTCACGAACTTGTTAGAGAAATGCCTCCGTTTGCTTTCACTGATTACAGCAAGCTGATGAAAAACGCTTATTGCGTAATTTCCGATAGCGGATCGCTCCCAGAAGAAGCAGCGATACAAGGTTTCCCTGCCGTGAGCATACGAACTTCTACGGAACGGCCAGAGGCATTGGATAATGGCATATTTATTCTTGGCGGCATTGATGAGAAAACAATCAGCCAATCAGTTGATATGGCGGTGAAAATGAATGAAAATGGAGAGCGACAGGGAATTGTGCAGGATTACGAAGCGCATAACGTGTCGTCAAAAGTTACTAGATTAATACAGGGATATACGGAAACTGTGAATAACTTGATTTGGAGGAAATCAAAATGAAGAATAGCAACAATTTGCCTATTGCACTTTACGGTGCGGGAGTACAAGCCGTGTCAGCAAAAAAATATGTGGAGAGTATGATTGATGGGGAAAATAATATAATATGTTTTATAGATGCAGATGTGAACAAGCAAGGTACACAGGTTTCGGGCTTGCCTGTATTGAGTTATAAAGAAGCAAAAAATAAATTCGGAGATTTTTGCATATATATAACGCCTGCGAAACCTAAATATAGTATTATAAACGAACTCGTAGATTGGGGTTTTGAAAAAGAAAAAATCCTTAATTATGAAGAGTGTGAGCAATATACAAGTTGTAGTATGTTGGAATCGCAATTGGTTATGAATGAGGCAGGGCTATTTTTTTGTTGCCGTGTTAATGAAACTATGAACTCTTCCCCTACTATAAAATGGGAAGCGGATATGGAAACTACAGTTTCCAAATACATCGACCTCAGAGACAGATTAATTGATGCGATAAAGAATGGCAAAACGTGCGAATGTTCTGGTTGTAGCCTTATCAAATATGATAGTTATGCTTCCATAAAAAAATTAAAAAGTATTGCTTATGGCCTTAACTATCCTTGTCAACTGTCGTGTTCTTATTGTAAGGCACCAAATGCAAGGCAACCCCTGCAAGATCAAGAACGAAAGCATTTTATCCAAATGTTTGACTTTCCTAAATTTATAGAATGTTTGGAAAAACATGATTTGTTAGCTCCAGATGCTATAGCCCTGATAGCTGCTGGCGAGATTACTATAAATCGGCACAAGGATGCTATATTTGCCGCTTTAAAAAAATATAAATTGATTGTATATACTAATGCCGTTATATTTGAAGAGCAAATAGCAAAATCTGGAAATAACTTAGTTATCAGTGTGGACTCAGGAACACGTGAAACCTATAAACTAGTAAAAGGCATGGATGCCTTTGATAAGGTTTGGGCTAACATTGGAAAGTATTCGGAATACGGAACCTCAGTCACAGCGAAATATATATTCCTACCCGAAAACAGCAACGATGCAGACATTGAGGGATTTATTCAAGCATCTTTAAAAGCAGGCGTAAACTATATTCACATATCTTCTGATATTGATAGGCAAACACCGCACACAAACGAGCAAATAAAACTTATGGCTAAAATGCTTAATTTGTCTAAAGCAAATGGTATACTTATTACAGTGGACGATGGTTATTTGCCTAATGAGAAAGAAAAAATATATAAAGCGGCAATGGAGGCTAATGTATGAAGTGGTTGAATCACGGGCACAAGGCTAAACAATGAATTTAAAAAAAACCGACATGAAATCGCTATTGAATTTAGATAAAAAAATTGTTTGCTTTGGAGCAGGCAAAATACTTAATATGTGCTGCGAACTAATTGAAGCGTTTGGTTTTACAAAACGTATTTATCGCATTTTGGATAATAATAAATCTCATTTTGAATATAGGAATATAAATTTTTCAGTTTGCACGCTTGAAAATTTTTTGAAAGAAGAAACAGACTTGAATGACTTTGTGTTTTTAATAACCTGCATGGCATATCCCGAAGTGTTTGAGCAACTTCAAAGTGTACATCAACTGCAAAATATAGATTGTTACATTTATCCATTTGTCCGGCATATACCGCCACCTTATGAATTTCCAAAACACGAGTTTGGTTCTGTGCAAAAAATACCGAAGAAGATACATTATATATGGTTTGGCGGTAGCGAGATACCGGAAAAAAATCGCGAATGGATGAAAAGCTGGAAAAAATATTGCCCAGATTATGAAATTATCCGTTGGGACGAAAACAACTACGATGTGACAAAACACCCATATATGCGCGATGCGTATAAAGAAAAAAAATACGCATTTGCCACTGATTACGCCAGACTTGACATAATATATGAGCACGGAGGCATTTATCTTGACACAGATGTGGAGGTACTGGCGAACTTGGATTTATTACTTTACGACGAAGCGTTTTGCGGCTTTTCAAGTGAAGCCTATGTGGCAACTGGTTTGGGATTTGGTGCTGTTAAAGGATTTGATTTGCTCAAAAAATTAATAATTCATTATGATGGTGTTTCGTTTTACAAAAATGACGGTTCAATCTATTTAGATGATAACGGAGTACAGCAAACAACCGTTCTTGACAAATTAGGTCTTAGGCATACTAATTGTTCTTGGCAGTTCATAGAAGGTATGCGGATATATCCCACAGATGTGTTCAGCCCTATGGACTATATATGCAATCCTATAGCTTACACGCACAATACACTCACTGTTCACCACTATGACGCTTCAGGATTTGGCAAACGCGATATGTCTGAAAGGAATACTATGTTGCAAAGCAGCCGTGATTTTTGGAATAAATATTGCCAGAGCTGGGAATAAAAATATGAACAATCCAAGCGAACTTATGTGTGAGAGCCGTAACCGGCGACCCTCCAGTGTTAGGTAATTGGCGGCAATTTATTTTTATATATTTAATAAAGTCGTTTTTAGAAGGAAAAATATGAACAAAGCTCAATCTCTTGATGTTGCCAACGCAGAAGCGTTTAAATATTTGCTTGTTACGAGCAACGGCGTAATTGAAGCCGATAAGCTTTTAAACGAAGAGTTTCCAAATTGGAATACTTGTGAATATAAATCCAAGATGGAATACCTTGCTGAAAACTTCGAATTTTCACTTTCGGGTTGTCGTTTTACTCTTGAGAATGAACCAGAAAATATCGCCAAAGAAGACTATTTCGCAACTCTTCATTATTTGATAACCGAAGCGAAAAACCGCGGAATAAAATCTATCATAAAGAGCTAGTGAATGACTGAAAAAAGCAAAACCGCTGAACAAGCGGCTAATGATATTAGTTGCGAAGCAAATTCGCAAGTCTTGTCGCATTGCGTTATCGCATTGAAACAATACATCGAAGAAAAACTAAAAGGAAACGACAGCATAAAATCAATTTTTGAGGAAAAGGTAAGCGACTTGTATGGAAAAGATCCCTTAATGGACTGCAATTCTCATAAAGCGTATGTCAATTCGGGACTCATTGACGATTTGCAAACGCAAGGACTTCGTAGTTTTGCAAGAATGTATCCTAAAATAGACAAAGTGCTGAGCGTTAATGATAAAAATTTGTCGTATGCTTTTCACATAGATATAGCAGCTTATGCAAAATATTCTATTTCCTATGATAGTGACCGTTTTATTTCCGAAAATTGCGGAAGATTCGCTGTCGGGCATGATTCAGGTCATATTGTTATAAATTTAGACCGTTTGATAAACGATGCTACTATATCAGGAAATACTGATAGCAACGTGCCAAGACATTATGAATCCGATTTTTTCTCGTATATACAGTCCGATTTGAGGGACTTTTGTTTGCTTGGCTTGAGTGGTACCATGAATTTAGACGAAGCCTTTAACGATTACAAAACTAAAGGAAAAATTAAACTTAAAGACTCAGATGCTCTTAACAAAATCAGAGAAGTATTTGATAAATCCGCCGAATTATATCACAGTTCACAGAGATACTCTATGTCCCATGTTATCTTGGCATTGACTAACGTAATCAACACCGAACTACTGAAAAAACCAGATAAATTACGAAATGAATTGGCAGAATTGAGAAGGAAGGCAGCTGATTGTAAAGCGAGAAAATTAAAGTCAGTAGAACACACACTAACCAACGAAATAAATAATAAGAAAATGGAACTTGATTCATTGACGAATGAAGTTCCAAGGGTTAGCATACATTTAATCGTCAGAGAGCAGCATGAAGATTTGACCATTGATTGCTACAACCGCAGAGATGAAACTAGCAACAAAGATTTCTATTGCTTTGAAATAACCATAAAAACGTTTTCCAAAGAAGAAAGAGACGGAGTTTGTTATAAACTATGCGAAGCAATAGGATGTCTTTATTATGGTTACGAATCTATTATCAATGGATACAAAAACAATGAAAAAGGACATAATATCGGTACAATTGCTGAAATGCAAAAAAAAATCGGATTGAATAAGGAAGAAATAGATGCGTTTACAGAAAAATTATTTGAGTTAAGAAAAGAAAACTTCTTTGTTAAACAAGAATCGATAAAAGCAGATGAAAAACTTAAGGCACGTCTTAGTAGTTACATATCATGAATATTATGAACAATCCATTAGTCTCCATCATAATTCCCGTATATAACGGTGCAAGTTATCTTAGTGAAGCAATAGATTCTGCGTTGTCGCAGACTTATGGTAATTGTGAGGTTATAGTTATAAACGATGGCTCAAAAGACAATACAGAAGAAATTGCATTAAGCTACGGCAATAAAATTCGCTATTTTGCCAAAGAAAATGGCGGTGTTTCCACAGCACTGAATTTGGGAATTGAAAATATGCTTGGAGAATACTTCTCGTGGCTTTCTCATGATGATATTTATTATCCGAACAAAATTGAAAAGCAAATAAATGCTCTGCGTGAATGCGGCGATATGACACTGATTTCCTGGGGCGATTTTGATTTGTTTGACGAAAATACAAAACGAATTCACAAGATGCGTTTCAGCGAAATGGATAATGAAGCCTTGTTGATGGATTCTATATTTCCGTTATTAAAATCGTATATCGGAGGTTGCTCTCTTTTGATACACCGCTTGCAATTTAAGAGAGTTGGAATGTTCAAACCAGAATTGCGTTATACACAGGATTATGAATTATGGTTCCGTATGCTGCGTGGACAAAAAACAATTTACATAAACGAACCGCTATATAAACTGCGTACTCACAGTGAACAAGGCACAAAGCTAGAAATGTCAAAAATGAAGCCAGATGAAGCCAACCTTTGGCTTGATTTTACGCACTCAGTTACACACGAAGAAGCAAACAGAATGTTTGGCTGCCTATATGAATTTTATCGTTATATGTATATAAAAATGACAGCGTTTGGCGATGAAAATGCTATACAGACCGTGTACAAAATGCTTTTGTCAGAACCAATTCCAGCGAATCTATCTCTCCGTACCGATGCGGTATATCGTTTTTTTTCAGAGATAACTCACGGAAAAACTTGTCAATTGTGTATTTTTTGTGCTGGAGCTTACGGCAAAATGCTTTATTATGAACTTAAAACGCTCAACGTAAATGTTCAGTTCTTTGCAGATAACAATAGCGCAAAACACGGAAAAGATATTACCGATGGCGTAAAATGCTTATCATTTGACGAACTCTCAAATATGAAAGACAGCACATTGGTAATCGTGGCAAATTGGCAACCAGATGAAATAGCAGAGCAATTGAGCGAAGCTGGTTTTCCGTTTGTTACGACAAAACAAAAATTGGATTTGCGATTAAAGCCACAATCGTAGGGTCAAATCCATCAGCAAACATTGTTTCGCTGTAGTATTTCTATATTTGGAGTAAAATACGTGATTATAATCCCAATGGTTTATACAAATTAAATAGGAGATTTTATGCCACTATATAAAAACTGGAACGATTTTGACACATTGCGTGACAAAAACAAAGTTTTGGTTATTTACGGAGCTGGCTATATGGGATTGAGCTTGCTCAATGATTACGAGATTATTCCAGATTTTTTCTGCGATAAAAATGCAAGGATAAAAAAAATAGCCTATTGTAGTGGGGCTATTCCCTGTTTAACATTGAAGCAAATATTGGCAAAATTAAAAGAAAGAGATGCAGACATTTTAATTAGCAATATGGATGGAAAAGTTATCAAAAGTTTGCATAAAATTTTTGATAAAACAAAATTTACGGAAAATACTGTAATTTATTTTCATAATGATTATAATATAGCGAATAGAGATTTTATAAGCAGAAGAAATCCTTTTTTTAAAATAAATGGTATAGTAAGTGTGCCTGGTTTTTATGGAAACTATGATATATATAAGAGAAATTTTAATCCAGAAATTATACTTAAAAGTGCTTATTTTAATGTTCATTTTTCATCTATAGATGAATTTGAAATATTTAGAAAAAATAGAAAAGTCATAATTCAATTTCAAAAAGGAAGAATACTGTGTAAACTAGCATCTTCTAATATTTATGATGAACCTAAAAAATTAGTTTATAATAAAACAATATATTTTTTCTGCGATAGTAGATTTATGAATTCTTTTTGCAAAGACGATTATGGGATAGAATCTATGCTATTGTCATTACTAAATAATAGAAATTATAAAATTGAAAACTATTCTATCACTGCCGCTAATAATGAGAAAATAATATTTCAATTAACTAATGTTCCGCTTGCTCAAAATAGCATTGTTATTGTTAATAGCATACATGACCCTTATTTACTTACCGTAGCGAAACTATATTGCAAAAAATATAATTGTCGATTATTATTCTATTACGTTCCTACTATTTATTCAAGAAAAAAGACTACTGATTATGAGAAATGGTGTATTAGGCAATTCGCAAGAAGCGTAGATCCTAAGTTTTCGGACGAAAAATTCATAAAAAAAATAAAACTCGTTGCAAAAGCAATGAATATAGAATTTTATGAACCACCAGACATTTTTTTCAATTTGAACAAAACTATATTTTTAGATACTTGGCATTTTGGCGACTACGGCAATGAAATTATAGCCAAACATCTGAGTGATATAATCACAAACCCGCCAGTTAATTCCAACAATGAACTTTGCGAAAATTTTCATATTGAACCGGAAGAAAAAATAGAATACGCGGGCAGCGTTATACCACTTCTTGTTCCAGACATTCCAATTTACCTGAACGATTTAAAAAAACACAAGCAAAATTTAGAAAACTGCGGTGCAATAGTTATGAACTGCAATCCATTCACGCTTGGTCACAGATATTTAATAGAACACGCCGCAAGCAAAGCAGAACATCTATTCATATTTGTGGTAGAAGAAGATAAATCTGAATTCTCATTCAAAGATAGATACAAATTGGTTAAACAAAACACCGATGATTTGAAAAATGTCACCGTTTTACCTTCTGGCAAGTTCATCATTTCTTCCCAAACATTTGACGCTTATTTTGGCAAAAGCTCAGTCTCCGAAGAACAGGCCATAGAACAAGATGTAAGCTTTGACCTGCTCATATTTGCCGCAGCAATAGCTCCAACTTTGAACATCAAAACTAGGTTCGTAGGGCAGGAACCTTTTGACCCTTTAACAAGGCATTACAATGAAGAAATGAAAAAACTATTACCCGAATATGGCTGCGGTGTTGTTGAAATACCTAGACTGGAAAAAGATGGCGGGGCAGTTAGCGCAAGCCGTGTTAGGAAATTTTTGAAAGACGGCAATTTTGAGGAGATAAAAAAAATAGTGCCGGAAGAGACTTTTAGGTATCTTAAGAAGAATAGGGAAAATCCAAAGGCTTAACTGAGCGTGTTGGCGGTATTGGAGTGTATTTTTCTATATTAGAGGCTATGAAGGTTGTTATTTTAGCTGGTGGGTTTGGTTCCCGTCTCTCCGAAGAAACCGAGCTAAAGCCAAAACCAATGGTTGAAATTGGTGGTAGGCCCATTCTTTGGCATATAATGAAAATTTATTCACACTTTGGCTTTAACGATTTTATTGTTCTAACAGGTTATAAAAGCCACCTTATAAAAGAATATTTCTTGGACTACTACGCAAGATATTCAGATTTAACAATAGATATGCGAAGCCAGTCCGTTGAAATGCACAAAACCAGAACAGAGCCTTGGACTGTAACAATGCTCTATACAGGAGCTAACACGCAAACAGGTGGCAGGTTATTCAGGGCAAAAAAATATTTGGAAAGCGAGCCTTTTATGTTAACTTACGGAGACGGAGTTGGCAATATAGATATCGCAAAACTTTTGGATTTTCACAAGGCAAGCAAAAAAATTGTCACCGTAACAGCAGTTCAGCCCAAAGGCCGTTATGGAGTGCTAACAATGGACAAAGATGGTTTGGTGGAATCCTTTCAAGAAAAACCAAGCGATAGCGCATGGATAAGCGGCGGATTTTTTGTTATGCAGCCTCAAATTTTTGATTACCTAAAAAATGATGATAATCTTGTATTAGAACATGAATTGGACAAGGTTGCTAGAGATGGAAAATTGCAATCATACAAACATCGCGGCTTTTGGCAACCTATGGATACGTTAAAAGATAAAAGAGATTTAACCGATATGTGGATGACAGAGCACGCTCCTTGGGCAATGTGGATGTAGAATGAGTAAAATGTCTTTTTGGAATGGAAAAAAAGTATTTATTACAGGGCATACCGGTTTTAAAGGTTCTTGGTTGTGTAAAATATTGGAAAAATCCGGTGCAAATATTACAGGTTATGCTTTAGAACCTCTGTCGCAGCCAAATCTCTTTGATTTGTGCAAGCCAAACGTAAGTTCCGTAATTGGTGATATTTTGGATTTTGATTTGCTTCTTTCCGTTTTTAATAAAGTTCAACCAGAAATTGTAATTCATCTGGCTGCACAGCCATTAGTGCTAGATTCATACCGCAAGCCGCGATATACCTATAACGTCAACGTTATGGGAACGGTTAATATTATGGAATGTGTTAGGCAAAGTGATAGTGTTAAATCGCTCTTAAATGTGACTACCGATAAAGTTTATTTTAACCAAGAACGTTCTGAGGGTTACCGCGAAGATGAACAACTTAACGGATATGACCCGTACTCAAATAGCAAATCATGTTCGGAACTTGTTACTTCATGTTACTATAATTCATTTTTCAAGCAAAAAGGCATTTCTGTTTCAAGTGTTCGTTCTGGCAATGTAATAGGTGGGGGTGATTTTTCCGAAAACAGATTGATACCCGATTGCGCTCGTTCACTTGCCGCTGGTGAAGTTATAAAAATCAGAAATCCCGATTCGATTCGCCCATACAGCCATGTTTTGGATACGCTTTTCGCCTATCTATTGGTTGCCCAAAAACAATATGAAAATTCTACGCTTTCTGGTGCGTATAACATAGGTCCAAGCGAAAATGACAGTGTGTCAAACAAAGAACTCGCCGACCTATTTTGCAAAGCGTGGGGAAATGGTGCAAAATGGGAATGTGCTCATATTGATAATCCGCACGAAAGCGGGTTGCTTAAATTGGATTGTTCCAAAATCAAACGTGTTCTAAATCAAATCCCGCACTGGGATATTAAACAGGCTGTAAATGAAACGGTTGCTTGGTATAAAGCGTATTTTAACAATGAGAATACTTCTGCTGTGATGTTAGGGCAGATAGAAGAGTTTATGAGGTTTTATGCAAATTGAAAATTCCGCAAAAATTTCTGCTGTAAAAATAATAACTCCTGAGCCTTTTGTTGATGAGCGGGGTTCTTTTACTAGAATTTTTTGTGTTCGGGAATTAGCAGAGGCATTAAATGGCAAAAACATTCAACAGATAAGTTACAGTTCTACCGAAATAAAAGGTTCTATAAGAGGAATGCATTTTCAAAAACCACCACATTCGGAAATTAAGATTATTCGTTGCACAAAGGGTTCTATTTTTGATGTGGCCGTTGATTTAAGAAAAAATTCTCCAACTTTTTAAAATGGCATGGTGAAATTTTTAGTTTCCAAAGTAGAAGGCATTGTGGATATATGCAGTGGCGAAGCGGTGCAAATCGCTTCACTTGCCTCAATGATTGCCAGTAAATTAAAAAAAGAGCATTTGCTTGAATTTGCTGAAAATACAGCGGGACAGCCTTCTGTTATAATTGGAGACAAAACGCGCCTTGCTTTGGAAGTTGGTTTTGTTCCAAAATATAGTTTGGAGCAGGCAATAGATTTTCTATTTTCCACCACATATATGTTTGAATCCATGTCAAAAGATCAAGCTGCTCAACACATTCTTGACAGCGTAAAAGAGTACTACAAGACCTTCTTGCAAAAGTCGCCGTACCATGACGGGGATCGCATCCCATACGCCTCGCGTGTTTTTGATGAACAGGAAATGGTCAATCTGATTGACAGTTCGCTTGAGTTCTGGCTTACTTCTGGACGTTACACCGATCGCTTTGAAAAACAACTTGCGGAGTATCTTAAAGTTCCTTACTGTTCACTTGTGAACTCCGGTTCATCTGCCAACCTTGTTGCTTTTATGGTTCTTACTTCCCCGCTTTTGGGAGATCGAACTATCAGACGTGGGGACGAGGTAATCACAGTTGCCGCTGGCTTTCCTACCACTATTACTCCTATTTTACAATTTGGTGCAATACCAGTGTTTGTGGATGTTACCATTCCCCAGTACAATATTGATGTTTCGTTACTAGAAAAAGCGTTATCTCCCAAAACAAAAGCGGTTATGTTGGCACATACTTTGGGTAATCCCTTTGATCTTGAGGCAGTGAAAACTTTTTGTTCTGCACATAAACTTTGGCTTGTAGAAGATAATTGCGATGCTTTGGGTTCAACCTATACCATTGACAGCGTTAAAAAATTTACCGGAACTATCGGCGATATTGGAACCTCCAGTTTTTATCCGCCCCACCACATTACGATGGGCGAAGGCGGGGCGGTTTATACTTCCAATCCGTTGTTTCATAAAATAATTCGTTCCATGCGGGATTGGGGTCGGGACTGTGCCTGCCCTTCGGGAAAGGATAACCTCTGTGGACACCGTTTTGATCGGCAATACGGCGAACTGCCCAAAGGGTATGATCATAAATATGTTTACAGTCATTTCGGATACAACTTAAAAGCCACGGATATGCAGGCAGCCATCGGCTGCGCCCAATTGGAGAAATTTCCTTTGTTTGTTATAAAGCGCCGTCATAATTGGCAGCGACTACATGAGGGACTAAAAGATTTACAGGATAAATTGATTTTACCCGAAGCGGCCCCACATTCCGAGCCAAGCTGGTTTGGATTTTTAATTACCTGTAAAGAAGAAGGTAGCAGAAATAAACTTGTTCAACACATTGAGAGTAAAAATATTCAAACACGGATGCTATTTGCAGGAAATCTTGTTAAGCATCCCTGTTTTGATGAGCTACGGAAATCCGGCACAGGTTACCGCATAGCTGGAACTTTGGACATAACAGACCGCATAATGAACGATAGTTTTTGGATTGGCGTGTATCCGGGTATGACTGACGAAATGATTGATAAGATGATTGATGTGATAAAAACTTCTTTTTGCTTTTCCTAATAACCATTATTTATTATATTATAGAACGACAACTTGAGAAATTGAGGAAAATATGCCAAAATTCAGCATTGTGATTCCCACGCGGAACAGAGCTTATACTTTGTATTATACGTTAAAAACTTGTCTTAATCAGTATAGTTTTGACGATTATGAAATTGTAGTTTCAGATAATTGCAGTGAAGATAATACTGCCGAAATGATTAAGGAATTAAATTCAGATAAGATTAAATATTTTAAAACGGATAGTGTTCTTTCCATGACTGATAATTATAATTTCGCTATGTCAAAAACTATGGGTGAATATGTGCTGTATATAGGCTCAGATGATGCTATTTTTTCGCATGGGTTGTATTTTTTGGATAAAATTATCTCCATAACAGGAGGGGAATTAATTAATTGGACTCATTCTTATTATAATTGGCCAGATTATTTTGTCGGGCAAAATAGTTTTTATTTAAATAAATCTAATATAACTACTATAAAAAGTACAAAAGCTGCTGTTATAAAATCTCTTAATACTGGTGTTCATACTTTTCTACCTATGATTTATCAGTGTTCTGTTGTTCATAAAAAATTGATAAACAAATTGATAGATAAAACGGGTTTTATGTTTGATTCAATAGGTCCTGATGTATATTCTGGATTTGCGATATCAGCAATAGCTGAACGCTATGTAAATGTTGGAATACCCGTTTGCTTAACAGGAATGTCAGGACTATCTGTAGGTGCAGCTTACGCTTATAATGGAACCTCAAGTTCTATAACTAAAGAATTTGTGAAATTAACTTCCGAAAGAAATTGTCCCGTAAGAGGGAAATTTTTTAATGCGGGGGGGATACTTACTTCTGCCGAAATAATTCGGGAGGCTTTTGATTGTGTGAGAAAAAATTTAAATGCTTTTTCAGATATTTCTGTAGAAGATGAGGCGCTTATTGCTTTCGTTATAAGAGAACGTTACAATATGAATATGTATTTAGGAAGTACTGGAAGAGAAGCTTTTCAAAAGGAACTTTGTATAATAAAGCAGGTCATAGAAAATGAATTCCAATGCAAAACAAATTGTATTCGCGGCAGTTTGAATATTGATGATTACAAATTTTATGAATCCTCAATTTATGCCCGTATCCCAAGGATTGATAATGAGTATTTGCAATTTGATGCAAGTTTATTCGGTATAGACAACATATATGATGCTACACTTTTTGCAGAAAAACTTCTTTACAGTAAAGAATACATTGATGCCTATTTAAACCAATTTGAAGAAAATTATAATAAAGTTAAAAGTAATTCTGAATGGTTAAATAAATACAAAAAGATAGGTATTTTTGCAACAGGCAAATATACGGAACAATTTTTAAGTTTGTATAAACATTTTATGACAAAAGATATTGAAATAGTTCTTTTTGATAATGATAAAGCTAAATGGGGAGCTGATTTTTACGGTTATAAAGTATTGCCACCAGAAAGGATACCAGAACAAAAGTTAGATACTTTGATTATTTCTAGTCTAATATATCAAGATGAAATATATGAAAGTGTAAAAAAATATGAACAAACAATAGAAATAATTAAATTACTCAATAAATGTTCTCTAACTTTATGAATTCCGTTCTTCTCACTGGTTCTCGCGGTTTAATAGGGAAAGAAGCCCTTTTGCCTTTAAAGGAAATGGGGTTTAATGTTTTTGCTCCGACAAAAAGCGAAATGAATATTTTAGATTTAAGTTCTGTACGTAAATTTATGGAAAAGCAAAAACCTGAGTATCTTTTGCATTTTGCCTGGTTCACGGGAGAAAATTGCTTAAATGACGAAATAAATATTTCCTTAAAAGATTCTAGTTTAGAATTGTTGAAAATTTTTGCAGAAAATGGTGGCAAAAGAGCCGTGTTTGCTGGTACTTGTTTTGAAATATGGGGAGCAGAGACTCTTTACGCAAAATGCAAAAATGAACTTAAAGAGCAGGCGATGGCTTTTTGTTCACGCAATGAAATCTCTTTTGGCTGGGGACGAATATTCTATGTTTTTGGACACGGAGAAAAAGAGACAAGACTTTTTCCGTATATTGTAAATTCTCTGAAAAATGGGCAAAAAGCAGTAATTAAAAGCGGACCACTATTAAAAGACTATATGTATAGCAAAGATATAGCTGCTGCTTTTGCCAAATTTTTAGTTTCCAAAGTAGAAGGCATTGTGGATATATGCAGTGGCGAAGCGGTACCAATTGCTTCAATTGCCTCAATGATTGCTAGTAAACTAAAAAAAGAGCATTTGCTTGAATTTGCTGAAAATACAGCAGGGCAACCTCCTGTTATAGTTGGAGACAAAACACGCCTTGCTTTGGAGGTTGGTTTTGTACCGAAATATAGTTTGGATCAGTCAATAGATTTAATCCTACACACATAAGTAATCCAAAGGCTTAATTGAGCACGTTGGCGCAGATTTTTCTATATTTACCCCAACAAAACTGTTATGTCAAAATTACCATCAAAAGAAAGCCAAACGGTAGAGTTCAAACCCTCTTTTGACAAAGAGGTTATAGAAACTCTTGTGGCTTTTTCAAATGCAAAAGGCGGAACGGTTTATATCGGTCTTTCTGACAAAGGAAAAATACAAGGAATAACAATTGGGAGAGAGTCTGTTCAAAATTGGGTTAATGAGATAAAAAGCAAAACCAGTCCACAAATAATTCCTGACGTAGAAATGATGGTATTTGAAAATAAAACCGCAGTGTTATTGTCTGTTCCAGAATATCCCATAAAACCAGTTTCGGTAAGAGGAAAATATTATAAGCGAGTAAATAGCTCAAATCATTTGTTGAGCATAGATGAAATTGCAAACGAGCATTTGAAAACCATAAATTCAAGCTGGGATTTTTACACAGACCCAAATCATTCCGAAGCAGATTTATCTAAAGAAAAAATAACAAAGTTTATAAATAAAATAAAAAAAGAGGAAGGCATTCGGCAAGCCGGATTGTCTAATACGAAAATTTTAAACAAAATGGAAATTTTACGCAGTGGCAAAATTACTTTTGGAGCCTATCTTTTATTTGTAAAAGACTATTGTTCAATAAGTGATGTACAAGTAGGGCGTTTCAAAAGCGATACTGCAATTATTGATTCTATTTCACTCAATTCAGATTTATTTCAAGAAGTAGATGATATAATTGCATTCATAAAGAAACATTTAAAAATTGAATACATTATCACGGGCGAGCCGCAGCATACTGAACGTTTTGACTATCCATTGGATGCCATTCGCGAAATAGTTGTAAATATGGTGGTTCACCGTGATTACAGAGATAGTTCCGCAAGCATTATTAAAATTTTTGATAACAGAATTGAATTTTATAATCCAGGAAAATTATATGGCGGAATAACCGTGCAAGATTTGTTATCTGGTAATTATGTTTCAAAATCACGCAATAAATTGATAGCCCGAGCTTTTAAGGCAGCAAATGTTATAGAACGCTACGGTTCTGGTATTATGCGAATTCGTAAAATCTGCAAAGAGTACGGCGTAAAAGAACCCGATTTTGATGAAATATCCAATGGATTCCAGGTTGTTTTGTACAATGAAAAAATTAATGTCACCGATAATGTCACCGATGTCACCGATAATGTCACCGATAATGTCACCGATAATGTCACCGATGTCACCGATAGCGATATTGATAGGGCAAAAAAAATATTAAATCTTATTGTAGAAAACAATAGAATAACAGCTTCGGAAATAGCCAAATATATGAAAGTTACCAAACGGACCATTTTGCGTGATATTGAAAAACTGAAAAGTGAGAATTCGCTAGAAAGAATCGGTTCTGAAAAAGGCGGATATTGGAAAGTTATTTAGGCTAACTAATCAAAAAAATACCCCAGCAACCTACCCGCCGCTTTAAACGGGCTTTCCTTGCCTTCCAAAACGGCTTGCTCTGCCAAAGGAAGTTCTTTTTGCACAGATGGGTGATTGTAGAAGTTAAACATTAAACTATCGTGTATTGTGCTTTCCATCCAGTTTTTTTGCTGCTCCTTTCTGTTTTGGAAAAACCAGTTGTTTTGCTTAACGGTGTTTTCAAATTCTGTTATCATTTGCCAAACTTCTAGGAGTCCTTCTTTGGTAACAGCAGATGTGGCTATTACTTTTGGCGACCAGCCGTTTTGCGTTGCAGGAAAGAGATGCAATGCGTTTTGGTATTCGCTACGAGCGGCGAAGGCTTTCGTGATATTTTGTCCATCGCATTTTGTTATTGCCATGCCATCGCACATTTCCATTATGCCGCGCTTTATGCCCTGCAGTTCATCGCCTGCACCCGCAAGCATCAAAAGCAAAAAGAAATCCGTCATTCCGTGCACAGCGGTTTCGCTTTGCCCAACGCCCACTGTTTCTATTAAGATTGTTGAGTAGCCTGCTGCCTCGCAAAGGAGTATGGATTCGCGCGTTTTTTGCGCCACCCCGCCTAATGAAGCACCGGAGGGTGAAGGGCGTATAAAGGCTTCATCTTTTGCAGATAGGCAATTCATTCTGGTTTTATCGCCTAGAATGCTGCCCTTTGTTCGCTGGCTCGTTGGGTCTATTGCTAGTACTGCTAATTTTTTTTTATGTTCTTCTATTAAATAAACACCAAAAGTTTCTATGAATGAACTCTTGCCTGCACCAGGGCTTCCTGTTATGCCTATCCTTAAAGAATTTCCTGAATGAGGCAGGCATCTTTGAATTAGCTCCTGGGCTTTTGCCTGGTGTTCTGGCAGGTTGCTTTCTACAAGCGTTATGCCTTTGGCGAGCACGGAACGGTCGCCCTTTAAAATGCCTTTGAAAAGTTCATCTATGCTAGGCTCTCGATGGCGGCGCTTTGCAAGCACAGCCTCAATATCAGGGTTCACAACTGATTTTTCTGCAACCCCTTGAGAAATAGAGAGCGCACCCAATTATTTTGCCGGCTTGATGTCCAGTAATTCTATTTCAAAAATAAGCATTGAATTGCCTGGCACTGCGTTATTGCCATATTCGCCATAGCCCAAGTTGCTTGGGATCCAAGTTTTTACCTTTTCGCCCTTTTTCATCAAGCGAAGTATTTCCACCCAACCCCTTATAAGCTGCCCTTCACCTAGAGGTATGGATAGAGGCTGGTTGCGATCTAGGGAACTGTCGAATTTTGAGCCGTCTAAGAAAGTGCCGGAGTAATGGACGGTTATGGTATCGCCGTCTTTGGCGACTTTGCCTTCGCCTTCTTTTAAAATTATGTATTGCAAGCCGCTCTCGGTGACAACAACGCCAATTTCGCCCTTGTTCTTTTCAAGAAATTCGTTTTGTTTAACAAGGTTTTCCACTGCTTTTTGTTTTCTCTCTTCCATAGCTATGGAATCTTTTACCATGCGGGCTTTGCGCATTTCCATCATAAACTCTTGCAGGGCGGCTGTGACCTCGCTATCGTTCATAAGAGCGGGTTTAGTGGTATCCAATTGGTCTTTTATGCCTTGTATAATCATGGCATAATCCAAATCTGCGTCTGCTTGCTTTATTCCCCTGCCCATATCTGTGCCAATTGCATAGCTATGCCTGCCCTTAGGGGTTTCAAGTGCGGCTTTGTTGCTTGCATTCAAATCGCAAGATGTGAAAAGAGCAACGAGAATAATTGCCAAAACGGCAACTGCGGAAAGAGTGTAGGATTTTTTCATAGGGGTAATATAGAAAGCTGCTCCATGCACTTACTATATTATAGCTATGAACAAACTCTCTCTTTTTCTCGCTTTTGCCTCTTTTGCGCTGATTGCCTGCTCAAATGGAGGTTCCTCAGAATACCATGCCGGATGCTCAAAATCTACCAAAGACTGCCTTGTTGGGGTATGGCAACTTCAAAAAATATATAGACCAAATGGGAAGGAAGATCCGTTTTGCAACGTGAATAATGATGTAGGCAGGGAAAACACGAGCGATCAATTAACGCTTGATAAAGACGGAGGATTTTCATTTGCAGGCGGTATTTTGGATATAGAAATAATGGGTGATTGGGATTTAAACGATGATGGGACAATGAAAATAGAATGTCTTCCTAAAGCTAATTGCCCCAATTATACTCCTCCTATACCTGATATAATTAATGCCACCATTGAGGTTACACCAGCAGAGTTGAGAGTAACTACCCCAGGCTATACCAGTTTTTCGCGATGCAAGCTAGAATCCCTTGAGAGACTCACCGAAGTATTTTCTTGGGTAGGTTCAAAAAAATAGTTCATTCTTCTAGTTCCAGTGGCAAGGGGAATTTTGTTATTTCCTTGACCACTAGCTCTTCCGCAATTTTTTCAATGCTAAAATGTTTCTTTAGCCATTCTACTATTTCCAAAACTAAATATTCCGGTGCGCTTGCGCCGCTTGATATTCCCACGGTATTTATGTTGCGAAACATATCTTTGCTCAAGTCTTTCACGGAGTCTATCAAAATGCTTTTTATTCCGTGTTCTGCGCCTAATTCTCTTAAACGATTTGAATTACTAGAATTTTGAGACCCAACTATTAAAAGCATATCTATTTCTCTGCATATTGAGCGAACTGCGTTTTGCCTGTTGGTGGTGGCATAGCACACGTTTCCGGTTTTTGAGCCTAGTATGCCAGGGTATTTTTTTTTCAAGGCAAATATTATGTCTGCGGTTTCTTCGGTAGAAAGAGTTGTTTGCGTTAAATAGGCAACATCCCCATCCATCGCTGGCAATTTTTGAACATCGTCCACCGAGCTTACAAGGTGCATTTTGCGGGGCGGCAGTTGCCCGAGGGTTCCGTCAATTTCTGCGTGACCTGGATGGCCTATCAAAACTATGGAACAGCCGGAATTTGCGTATTTAATTGCATTTCTATGTACGGCTCTCACAATGGGGCAAGTTGCATCTATAACTTTAAGGCGCAGCTTCTTTGCGCTTTCGTAAATATCTCTGCTCACTCCATGCGCAGAAAATATCACAACCGAGCCATGCGGTACTTCTGATAAATCCTCAACAAATACCACGCCTATTTTTCTAAGACTCTCCACCACAAAGCGGTTATGCACAATCTCGTGCCTCACATAAACAGGTTCCTTGAATTTCTCCACGGATTTTTCAACCATTAAAATAGCACGCTCAACACCTGCGCAAAAACCTCTTGGCTTTGCCAAAATACATTTCACTTAGACTCTCTCAAAAAATCCGCAGCCAGTTTGGTAAGCGAATAAAAATTTCCAGTCCTTGAGAATTTCACCATTCTTTGATGGTCTGGTATATTATAATCGACTTCTTGTTCTTGCTCAAGCATAAGAACTTTTATGTTGCTCAAATTCAAAAATAAGTGGCTGTGAATGGAGTTAAGGGTTATTATGCCAGGATATTGCCTCAGTACGCTAAATATGGATTCTGAATGCAAAAGAACGTGATTGCTGCGCATATCCAGTTGTTCCATTACTTTTGAATACAAATCCATTTGCGCTGTTGTTGCAGCAATTGTTATTAAGCGCCAACCGGGTTGAAATGCCTTGCATATAGCAAATACTTCACTTTCTGACCAAGGCTCCCCATTTACTGGCGGTTCCAAATTCAGCAGTATGGTGTTTGCTGTTGAGAGTTTTGAAATTGAATTTAATTTTTCATTTTTTTGCGTGGCGTGAATGCTGTCACTTTCAGCTTTTTGGGAATCCATTAAAAATGTTTTATAGAGAAAATTGCGGTTTGCGTAAATATTATCGCTATACGAAGCATTTTTAAGAGTTATGTTTAAAAAAGGAAAATCCTGCTTTACGCCCATGCGGTAAGGAGCGCCTGTTATGCGTGCCAAATAAAGAAAGGGAAGGGTGGTTTTTTCTTGCAAAAAAAGGCACAAATCCCATCTTCTCTCCTGAATTCTTTTTTCTATGTCAAAGAAGTCTGAGGTGCCGTAAAGCATAGTTTTGTCGTTGTAAAACAAAGATGCCCTTTCCAAATCCAAAGCCCTTAAGATGGGACGATTGTCTTCGCTTGCTATAACTAAAAAATTGTCTGGCATTCGCTTTATGGAAAGAGAAAGCACAAAAGGCAAAAGAACAAAAAACTTATCCTGCTCTGAGGGCATAAATACAACAATTTTTTGGCAAGTGGAAATATCTGCTTTGTATTGAAATATTTCTGGTTCGCCGCCGCTTTTTTTCTCAAACCAATGCCTAATATGCTGTTCCGAGAAGAAACGCATAAAAAACCAACGAATATTTTTAGCAAAAACCGAAGATGACATTTTGCTTAATATAGAAAAATCTAATCATTTTACTTTACCACCTAAACAAAACGCAACCCCAGTTCATACCGCCGCCAATGGCTGGCATAGCTACCAGCATACCCGATTTTAGACGACCCTGCCGCTCTGCTTCGTAAAGCGCTATTGGTATTGAAGCAGAAGATGTGTTTCCGTATTTATCCACATTCACCACAACCTTTTCGTCTGGTAAACCGAGTCTTTTGCCAACTGATTGTATTATGCGTATATTTGCCTGATGCGGAACAAAAAGGTCTATATCGCTTAGGGAAAGACCCGCATTCTCCAGTGCTTTTTTAGTTATTGACCCAAGCTCGGAAACAGCCAGCTTATAAACGGCCGTTCCTTCCATTCTTAAAAAAGATGCCTCTGCGCCAAGAGTATTCAAATAAAGAATATTTGCCAAATTTCCGTTTGCGGCAAAAGCCGCACCTGCAAATCCTCGCTCCTTTTCTTCGGTGGCAGATAATAAAATTGCCCCTGCTCCGTCTCCAAAAAGAACGCAAGTGTTGCGATCGCTCCAGTCCATTATTCTGGAACAAATTTCCGCGCCTATAACCAAAATATTTTTTGCCTGCCCGTTTTTGAGCATAAGAGCCGCTGTGTTAAGCGCAGGCGGAATAAAACCGCAAGCTGCCGTTATGTCAAAAGCAAAAGCATTGCCGCAACCGAGTTTTGCCTGTATGTAGCAAGCCAGCGCGGGAAATTGCTTGTCTGGAGACATTGTGCCAGCTATGATGCCATCTATTTCAGATGGAGAAATGCCTGCTTTTTCAATGGCGTTTTTTGCAGCGAAATAACCTATGTCGGCAGTTAGAATATTTGCATCTTTAACTATGCGCCTTTCGCGAATGCCTGTATGGCTGGCTACCCATTCATCGTTTGTGTCTAAGCCTTTTTCCTTTGCAAGCTCATCATTTTTTGCAATCCACTCTGGCAAATAAACACCAACAGATTTTATAACTGCATTCATACTAACTGCCAGCACTTTCCTTGATTTCTGATAATTTTGTTTGCAATTTTGCAGGAACCCCTGCTTTTGCAAATCTATATGCAGTAAATAGCGAATGGCGAATGGCTATGGAATCTGCCCTGCCGTGGGTTACTATTCCAACTCCGTTAAGCCCCAGCAGCAAGCCGCCGCCGTGGTTGCGATAGTCCCAAAGCCTATTGAATTCCTTGGATTTTTCGGTATTCACTTCGCCAAACACATCGTGCGCAAGCTCGTAAAAACCCTCCATGGTTTTTAAAATCACATTGCCCGCATATCCAGGGGCAACAGCAACATCGGCGTGACCCATTATTAGATCTCTGCCTTCAATATTGCCTATGAAGTTAATGGGAGCTTGCTTTAGCAGCTTGTGAGTTT
>Ga0268262_10001865_pt1 | contig 25207 bp, 22 predicted proteins | sample TergutNc150P3_FD_190354 | JGI IMG/M metagenome (GOLD analysis project Ga0268262, IMG submission 190354) | Nasutitermes corniger P3 segment gut microbial community from laboratory colony in Florida, USA - Nc150 P3 (SPAdes) (version 2) | ecosystem: Host-associated > Arthropoda: Insects >... | reverse complement strand
TTCCCCCCCCCCCCCCCCCGAAACCTTTAACCAATCGTTTCAATTGCCAGTATCTCATTTCCTCGAGAAAACGCCTTCCGCTATTAGGAATGGCTTTTTTAATACAAATCAAACAAGCAAGGAGTCTTTAACATGAAAAACAAAAAATTGCTTTTATGGATCGCATTAGTAGTAATGGCGATAATTCCGGTTTACGCCCAGCAGTATGACAGCGAAAAGGATTTTCAGATTGATTGGGATACAAAGGTAGAAGGAGGCGTAATAATTACCAAATATATTGGCGCAAAAAAAGAAGTCCGTATTCCTCCTAGTATACAAAATAATCCGGTTACTGGAATTGGAAATAGAGCCTTTTATAATAACAGTAACCTTACCAGAGTAATCATACCAAACAGCGTTTCCAGAATTGAGGATGGAATTCATGACGCTTATACAGATTATGGTGCTTTTGGTGGTTGCGACAGTCTTACCAGTGTAACCATAGGAAACGGCGTTATCAACATTGGGAGTTACGCTTTTTACGGTTGTAAAAGTCTTACCGGCATTACCATCCCGAACAGTGTTACCAGCATTGGGTATGGTGCTTTTGCAGGTTGTGCTAGACTTACCAGCGTAACAATAGGGAACAGCGTTACTAACATTGGGGGTTACGCTTTTAACGATTGTAAAAGTCTTACCAGCATTACCATCCCGGACAGTGTTACCAGCATTGGGGGTGAGGCTTTTGCAGGTTGCGCTGGGCTTACCAGCGTAACAATAGGGAAAAGCGTTATTAGCATTAAGGGTGTTGCTTTTGCAAATTGCACTGGACTTACCAGCATAACCATACCGGACAGCGTTAAAATAATTGAAGATGGTCATTATTTTAATGGTTATGTATTAGGTGCTTTTGGTGGTTGCACCAGCCTTACCAGTGTAACCATAGGAAACGGCGTTACCAGCATTGGGAGTTACGCTTTTAACGATTGTAAAAGTCTTACCAGCATTACCATCCCGAACAGTGTTACCAGCATTGGGGGTGGTGCTTTTAGTGGTTGCTACAACCTTACCAGCGTAACATTTCAAGGGAAGATTACTTCTTTTGATTCGTGGTCACCACCATTTCCAGGCGATTTGCGCGCCAAATATTATGCGGCCGACGGCGGTCCCGGAACATATACAAGATTTGCCGGCGGCGAAGTATGGAAAAAACAACCAATTATATTTCCTACAGGTTTTGTGGGAACATGGAAAAGGGATAATTCTAACAATACGCTAACCTTTAAATCAACAACCTTTAAAGCCAGTAATGCAGACTCTACTTATATTCTTAGAAGTTTATCCGGTGATTCGTATACATTTTATGGTGATATTTCAAATTGGAGTTCCACAATTACTATCAAACTAGTAAAAGGTAATCTTGTAATTAGTGGCGATAACGATGATGACGAAGACAATTGGAACGGTACTTGGAAGAAGATAAATTAGGATGAACAACATACTTGAAACCCAAATTTTGTAGTACTATCAAAAAATTGTCGGCACTATATGTAGAGAGATTTTAAATTTCATGCGTGATAAAGATGTATGCCCAAGTAAAATCTTTAGGCATACATCTTGCTTTCACTTGTAATAAACTATAAAAAATAATATATCATGAAAATAAATAAAAATATTATAATGCCTAAATACTTCATACCGTAAAAACCGTTGACAAATATAAATATCAATTTATAATGTTCCCATGTGGATTATATTTGCGTTATTATCCGCGTTCTTTGCGGCGTTAACTTCGATTTTGGCGAAAATCGGCATTCAAAACATTAACTCTAATTTGGCGACGGCTATCAGAACCATTGTCGTTCTTGTTATGTCCTGGGCTGTTGTTTTTATTTCCGGAAAACAAAATGAAATAATGAACATTAGCCACAAAAATTTGTTGTTTTTGGTTTTATCGGGAATAGCGACTGGATTATCGTGGCTTTGTTATTTCAGGGCTTTACAAATCGGGGAAGCTTCAAAAGTAATACCTATAGATAAATTCAGTCTGGTAATAGGAATGGTAATGGCTTTTATCGTCTTAAAAGAAACAATAACGGCAAAAACGATTATTGGCGGTATTTTTATTACGATTGGTACTTTTGTTTTGATATTCTAAATTAGGAAAATTAACCTTGAACAAACGGAAAAACCGTCGTTTACTGGGCATACATCTTGCTATAACTTGTAATAAACTGTAAAAAAACTAACGAATTGACGAACCTCTTTAATACAATATCGGTCACCGTTATGTCGATACCACTTCTTTTGCGTGTTAATATTGATTTACAAACATCTAGTCAAATACGCATTTTTAAGATAAAATATTATTATGTTCGATAAGTTTATTAAGGCGCTTTTTGGCTCTCAAAATGAACGGGACCTAAAAGCCCTTATGCCGATACTTCAAAACGTAAACGCTAAGGAAAGCTGGGCGCAATCCCTTGACGCGCGGGAGTTTCCACGTCAAACCGCCCTTTTCCGCGAACGCTATAAAAACGGCGAAACCCTGGACGGTATTTTACCCGAAGCTTTTGCTCTGGCAAGGGAAGCGGGACTGCGGACTTTAGGTGAACGCGCCTATGATACGCAGATTCTTGGCTCCATTGTTCTGCACACGGGAAAAATTGCCGAATTAAAAACAGGGGAGGGTAAAACCTTAATGGTCGTCGCCGCCGCTTACCTTAACGCAATCCCCGGCGACGGCATCCATGTCGTTACCGTAAACGATTATCTTGCAAGCCGCGACGCCGAATGGATGATGCCAATCTTTAGTTACCTCGGTATCAGCGTCGGCACGATTCTTTCCCATATGGACAATGAACAGCGCAAGGAAAATTACAGGTGCGACGTAACATATGGTACAAATAATGAATTTGGTTTTGACTATTTACGCGACAATATGCACCGCGATATGGAAAGCCGCGTACAGCGCGGACATAATTTCTGTATAGTTGATGAAATTGATTCAATTTTAATTGACGAAGCGCGCACCCCGTTGATCATCTCAGGCGCGGCGGAAGACGATACCTATAAATTTGCCGAAGTTGATAAAATGATAGGCGCTCTTAAAGAAGTTGAAAAAAAGGAAAACGGCGAATATCCCGATGAAACACAGGGAGAAACGATTATAGGCGATTACAAGATAAACGAAAAAAATAAAACAGTTTCTTTTTCCAATCAGGGACAGGCCGCTATTGAGGAATTGCTTAAAAAACGCGGGCTTATTCAGGGGGCGATAGTAGACGAAGAAAATTTTGAGTACATTCATTATTTTACCCAGAGCTTAAGGGCGCATAAACTTTTCCATATTGATGTTGATTATGTCGTTCAGGACGGACAGGTTCAGATTGTTGATGAATTTACAGGCCGTATCCTTCACGGCAGGCGTTATTCTGACGGGCTTCATCAGGCGATAGAAGCCAAGGAACGGATTAAAATTGCCCAGCGCAACAGGACTCTGGCTACAATCACTTTTCAGAATTATTTCAGGCTGTACAAAAAAATTTCAGGCATGACGGGAACGGCGGATACTGAGGCCGTAGAGTTTGAAAAAATTTACAAGCTTTCCGTCGTGGTTGTTCCTACAAACAAGCCCGTCGCCCGTAATGACGAGAACGATTTAGTCTATCTTAGCGAATCAGATAAATACAAGGCGTTATGCGATGAAATAGCCGAGGCTAATAAAAAAGGCCAGCCCATGCTTGTCGGGACGGTTTCTATTGAAAAGTCCGAAAAAATTTCTTCCCTGCTGACGCGCAGGGGGGTGCGGCACGAAGTGTTAAACGCGAAAAATCACGCGAGGGAAGCTCTTATCATTTCGGAAGCGGGGGCGAAAGGTTCCGTTACTATTGCAACTAACATGGCGGGACGCGGGACTGATATTAAATTGGGTGGGAATCCGGAGCATCGCGCGCGCAGAAGAGCCGGAACAAACGCTACTGAAGAGCAGTATGCGGCTATTTACAAAGAAGAGCTTGAAAAGTGGAAAAAAGATTATGAAGAGGTGAAAGCCACAGGCGGGCTTTATGTGATAGGGACAGAGCGGCATGAAAGCCGCCGTATCGACAACCAACTTCGCGGACGTTCGGGGCGGCAGGGGGATCCCGGAAAGAGCAAATTCTTCATTTCTATGGATGACGAACTTATGCGCTTATTTGGCGGAGAGCGCATGAAAAACATCATGTCAAAGATTGGGATGTCCGGAGGGGACGCCATTAACCATCCGATGTTGAATAAAAGCATAGAGAACGCCCAGAAAAAAGTGGAGGAGCGCAACTTTGAAATCCGCAAACACCTTTTGGATTATGACGATGTAATGAATCAACAGCGTAAATTTATTTATGAACAACGCGACGAGATACTTGTTGACAATGATTTAAAAAAGCGCGTAAACGAAGCCAGCGCGGATATTATCGGGGACTATATTGACGAATTTAACCAGTCTGCAAGAAATGATCAAAACATTGCGTTAAAGGATTTAATCGAAAAACTTCGCACAAAGTTCGGCTATTCGCTTGTTATTGATTCCGAAAGCAAAGAAGATAAAAATTCCGAAACATTGGAAAAACGAATAATTGCCGATCTTGAACAGGATTTGATTAATAAAGAAAACCTTATCGGACATGATTACCTGAATTTAATTATTCGTGACAATTATTTAAGCGTGATAGACCGCAAGTGGCTTGATCATCTTGAAAACATGGAAGCCCTGCGCGAAGCCGTATACCTCCGCCATTATGCGCAAAAAAATCCGTTGACTGAGTACAAGGTGGAAGGTTTTCAGATTTTTGAGGAAATGATCGAGGATATAAGGCAGGAAATCGCTTCCCGCCTTCATTTGGTTCGTATTCAAATTGCGGAAGGAGGTCCGCGGCGTCCTATGAGTAGATCTATCGGTGCAAATCAGTCGGCAAGCCACAGCAGCATGGGCTCTTTTGCAGGGGCAAAACAAAACTCTTCCAACACGGCAAGTTCGCCTATGGATAGAGCAAGCCGTCCGGACGGCGCGACTGTAGTGCGCAGCCATCCCAAGGTTGGCCGTAATGATCCGTGTCCGTGCGGAAGCGGCAAAAAATATAAGGTGTGTCATGGCAGATAAAATTTTTGCGTTACGAACGCTGTTAATAATTTATGTTTCTTTCATGTTTTTATCATGTGAAGGTTTTTTTTCTACTTCAATTCATAGTGATCATTCATCGGGTAATTTCTGGGCTACTAATTTTATAACAGACAGGGATTATAGGGTAAAAGCCGAGCTTCTTGCCGAAGGCGTTCATTGCAAGGTCTGGGTGGAAAAAGGCATAGGCGTCGGCAGAACACAGGCTAGAATTATTGCCGATAAATTTGACGAAAAAATCTATGTGCTTATGGTAAACGCCTTTGGCATTGAAAATCCTTCTAATCCTTCTTTTAATGGGGGCAGGCCTTTCTCTGATATTATGGCATTTGCGGATTATTTAGGCGATAATGACGGTAAACTCTGTATTCTTCTTTTGGATATAAAAGATGGTTATAGAGCCGGCGTAAATGAATCTTATATCGCCGGTTATTTTTGGGGCGGTGATTTTTACAGTCCTTTTGAAGCGCCGGGATCAAATCAACGCGATATGATCTATATAGATACTTATCCGGGTATGGTCGGTGATGATTATGAAGGGGTTTTTACTACGCTCGCCCATGAAATGCAACATATGATTAACTTTGTTACCAGAGTAATAAAAGATTCAGACACTCTTATGGATACATGGATTGACGAAGGGCTTTCATCCGCCGCGGAATATATTATTAGTGACGGAACTCATTTAAGTGACAGAATTGACTGGTATAATGAGAATGGCAGCAATAGAACCAATATTAACGGGTTAATAGATCAAGGCAATAATTTCTTTATTTGGGATAACCATACGACAGATAGAAATCCGTATCCGGTATTGGATGATTATGCGACCGTTTATCTTTTTTTCCAGTGGCTTAGGCTCCAAAAAGGCGACAATATCTACCGTGATATTATTTCCTCAAATTATTGCGATTATCAGGCGGTAGAAAATGCGGCGGGTGAAGACTGGGATATTTTGCTTAAAAACTGGTTGGCGGCCAACTATATAAATGACAGTACCGGTGAATACGGTTATAAAGGCGATATTTCAGATATTGTTGTCCATATGGCTCCTGCGGGAAGTACTGAATTCCGTCTTTATCCCGGAGAAGGCGTTTACAGTCCGACGGATGACGGTGATACAATGCCGCTTCAGGGCACAAGAGGCCCAAATATAAGATATGCGGGACTGGATAAAACTGAGGGAGTGAGTGACAGCACAGTCTTTCCGGGAGGAGTGTTGCTTACTTATAATATAAATACCGCAATAGACGGCATTGCAGAAATAGGAATAACAACAGGTAGAGCCGCAAACGTAATCATAACGCTAATGAATAGATCGGTAATTTCTTCGTCTTCAAGGCCTTACCGTATTGGAGCGGGCGACGTACATTCCCGAAACGGGAAAAAAAGAGATTTTCCGCCATGGAATATACAGGCTAAATAAGAGGGACTGCGATTGTTAAGCGCAAGACGGTATTTGCTTTTTTCTGTATTTTTATTTACGCTTACTCCAATGGTATTTTCATTCGGCGGAAAAGAAAAAAACAAAGAGCCGTTAAATGTCATTCAGATAACGGGAATAGTAAGGCTTACGGGAAACGCTAATTTTCCTGAATTAATTATATCTGATTCGGAAAAATCATGGGTTATAGTAAAAGAGGAAATGAATAAATTGCATGACCTTCAGTACAGAAAGGTAACTGTAGAGGGCGAGGAAACAGTTAAAGAATTACATTTTGCAAACGGACTAAGCGCAGGATTGCGCCGCGAACTGCGAAATATCAAATTAATTGCAGTTCTGCAATAGCCTGTTGCGTCATGGCGTCGCACATTTCATTGTACTCATTTCCCGCGTGTCCTTTGACCCATTCCCACTGAAGGGGAAATTCTCCCGCAAGTGAATCCAGTTCCATCCATAAGTCCTGATTTTTTACGGGTTTTTTATCGCTTGTTCTCCACGCGTTATGTTTCCATGTGCGTATCCATTCCGTAATGCCCTTCTGTACGTACTGGGAGTCTGTTAATATTGCCGCCTGACGCGGGACATTAGTCTTCGTTTTTAGGGCGCGTAACGCCATGATGACCGCGGTTAATTCCATCCTGTTGTTGGTTGTGTCTTTTTGCGAGCCTTTCTCTTTGGCGACTACCTGTTCTCCCTGAAAAGTTTGCTGAACCATTACATAAGCCCAGCCCCCCGGTCCCGGGTTACCTGAACATCCGCCGTCGGTATAAATTTTAAAAGACGTATCAGTCATGTTACCGCCCCATTTTTAAAGATTCGCCGTTTGGCGCCATTTTTCTATCCTGTCCCATGCGGCGTTTATCTTCGCGGATTTTTCCGTCGCCTTTTTATAATTGCCCTCGTGCCCCGCGTGATGGTCGGGGTGGTGGAGTTTTAATAAATTTTTATACGCGGCTTTGCAGGTTTCATTATCCGCGCCGAATTGGACTCCAAGTAAATCAAAGTCAGGGCGTAATTCTTCAGGCGGCAGTTTAACGCCTGAAGGCTTTGCCGTCCGCCAATCCGTGTTCGTGTTTTTTTCAAAACGGTACTCTTTATGGTTCAGGTAATCGTTCAATTCTTCATAAGCCGCGTCCAGATCAGGATCGCCTGACGATCTTAATCTAGAGGCAGTATCATTGCTGAAATCGTTGAAGTAACTGTTAATAACAGTCCCTAACCTGTCAAAAATACCCATGCTCTTCCCGCCGTTATTTTATCAAAGTCGCAAGCATTACCGCTTTTATTGTATGTTTGCGGTTTTCCGCCTGATCCCACGCCCTGCTTTGCTGTCCGTCAATCACATTAGCCGTAACTTCTTCGCCCTTAACAGCGGGCAGGCAGTGAAGGAAAATGGCGCCGCTGTTGCCCGTCATATCCATTAATTTTTGGTTTACCTGATACGGGCTTAAAAGCCTGACCCTCTCTGCTTTTTGATCTTCCTCGCCCATGGATGTCCATACGTCGGTGTACAAAGCGTCCGCGCCTTTTACTGCTCCTAAATCGGGAGTAACCGTTATAACGGCGCCGGATGTTTTTGCAAAAGAATTGCATTTTTGCAGAAGTTCGCTATCGGCGTTAAGCTGCGGGGGCGTTATTACCGTAAAATTTGTTCCTAATTTGGCGCATATTATCATCAAAGCTCTTGCCACATTGTTACGCCCGTCGCCCACATAGCAAAGCGTCCGTCCTTTTAAAGCGCCAAAATTTTCCTGCAAGGTTAACAAATCCGCCAAAGCCTGGGTTGGATGATCAATATCAGTCAGTCCGTTATAAACGGGAACCTGTGAGTATTTTGCAAGTATTTCGGCGGTTTCCTGCTTAAAACCTCGGAATTGAATCGCGCTGAACATTCTGCCAAGGACGCGGGCCGTATCTTCAAGCGCCTCTTTTACGCCGAGGTGGATATCTGCGGAGGAGAGGAATACGGGGTGTCCGCCTTCTTCGCCAAAAGCGGTCTCAAAAGCGCATCTTGTGCGGGTGGAACGTTTTTCAAAGAGCAGGGCAAGAGTTTTTCCCTCAAAACGCCTGAATTTCTTCCCTTTTTTTGCCTCTATTTTAACTTTCATGGAAAGTTTTAGTAAATATTCAATTTCTTCCGGAGAATAATCCAAAAGTGTAAGAAACGACCGCCCAAATAACGATATAGCCACGCTAAACCTCCTTAGTGACAAATCACCCGTCCGGGGTGAAAACACTGTATAAAGATCGACTATTTTTTTTCATTATAGTATAATATGATGTGTTAAGTAAGCCATTAACAAATAAAAAGGAGTAAAAATAATGAATCAGGATATTATTGAAAGGGCGAAAGATTACATATCAAGAGAAAAAGACGCCTCTTTCAAGCAGGAAGTGGAAAAACTTTTGAACGACGGCGGGGAGGCCGCGCAGAAGGAACTTGCCGACCGTTTCTATCAAAACCTTGAATTTGGCACCGGCGGCCTTCGCGGAGTAATAGGCGGCGGTTATAACCGCATGAATACCCTCGTGGTAAAAAGCGCCACCCAGGGGCTTGCAACCTACATTATTAAAACATTCCCTCAAAAAGCCGCAAAAGGGGAATTAAAAGCGGTAATCGCTTTTGACAGCCGTCACTATTCGGCGGATTTTTCCCTTGCCTGCGCCCTGATATTTGCAGCTAACGGCATAAAGACCTTTTTATTTTCATCACTGCGTCCCACGCCGGAGTTGTCCTTTGCCATACGCCATCTTGGCTGTGATACGGGCATAGTCGTAACCGCAAGCCACAACCCGCCGCAGTACAACGGCTACAAAGCGTACTGGAACGACGGCTCTCAGGTTATACCTCCGCACGACGTGGGCATTATCGAAGAAGTAAACAATGTTAAGGATATAAAGGAAATTTCCAAACAGGAGGCTCTGGACAAGGGGCTTTTAAAAATAATTGACAAAGAAGTTGACGAACCGTATCAGGCGATGGTCAAGTCGCGCCTTTTCAGACCTGCGCTGATTAAAGAAAAGGCGGGCGAGGTAAAAATAGTTTACACTCCTCTGCACGGAACAGGCGCGATGCACGTTGAGAGGGTTCTTGGCGACTTGGGATTAAAAGTGATTACAGTTCCCGAACAGCGCGAGGGAAACGGCGATTTCCCCACAGTGGCGTTTCCCAATCCTGAAGAAGCCGCCGCGCTGGACATGGCGATTAAACTTGGCGCCAAAGAAAAAGCCGACGTGGTAATGGCGACAGACCCGGATGCCGACCGTTTTGGCATTGCCGTACCGAATAAACAGGGCGGCTTTACGCTGGTTACGGGCAACCAAATGGGCGTTCTGCTTGCCGATTATATTTTCCTATCCCTTAAAGAATTGGGAAAACTTCCCAAAAACGCCGCAATGGTTAACTCCATTGTTACAACCGGAATGCAAAAAAAAGTCGCCGAATATTACGGCGGCGCGTGTCAGGAGTGCCTTACGGGATTTAAATGGATTGCCGATATTATGCGCAAGTGGGAACATGGGGAGCTTGGGGGCAAAACCTATGTTTTCGGTACTGAAGAAAGCTACGGCTACAACGTGGAGACTGAAGTCCGCGACAAGGACGGAGTTTCCGCGGCGGCGATGACTGCTGAAATGACCCTCTACTGGCGAAGTAAGGGGAAAAGCCTTCTTGACCGTCTTGACGACCTTTACGTTATTTGCGGTTACTGGCAGGAATTGGGAATTTCAAAGTACTTCAAGGGACCGGAAGGCCCATCAATTATGAACGGTATAATGGAAGAATACCGCAAAAATCCGCCAAAGACCCTTGGCGGCATAAATATTGCGAAGGTCCGCGATATTAAGAACGGCGTTGACGGTCTTGCGCCAAGCGACGTATTGCAGTTCTTCCTTGAGGACGGCACTGTAGTAAGCGCCCGTCCAAGCGGCACGGAGCCAAAAATTAAATTTTACGCGACCTGCTGCGCTGAGGTTGGAAAAGGCGGTTTGGAAGAGTCGAAAGCCGAAGTTGCCCGTAAATTGGATGCAATTAAAAAAGATATTCGTGCGGTTATCGGAGACTAAGCATGTTTTTTATTTGGAAAATATGAGTTATAATATAGTTGGAGCTAAATTATGAAAGTGAGAGTGATTTTATTTATTGCCTTTGCGGTCTGTTTTGCCGCGCTGTCATCATGTTCAACATTGGCTATGAATTTGGTAGCCGACGCATTAACAGGCGACGGCAGTTCCGATGTTTTTACTGGGGATTCTGACCCGAAACTTGTTGGGGACGCTATCCCCTTCGCTATTAAAATGTATGAATCCCTACTTTCCGCGAACCCCAACCATCAGGGGCTTATGTTGACCACGGGTTCCCTTTTTATTATGTATGCCAACGCCTTTGTGCAGGAACCGGCTGAAATGCTTTCAAGAAGAGAATGGGAAGCGCGGGAAGCGGCATTGATCCGGTCAAAGCAATTGTATCTTCGCGGATACGGAATACTTTATAATGCTCTTGAAAAAAAGTTTCCCGGTTTTAAGCAAGCCACTGTAGAGAAAGGCACAATACAGCCCCTGCTTAAAAAATGTAAAAAAGGGGACGTAGGCCTCCTGTACTGGGCTGTCGCAGGCGGTCTTTCCGCATATGCCATCGACGTGCTTGACTATAACTTAAGCGCAAATGTGCCCCAGTGGAGCGCGATGATCCAAAGGGCTTATGAACTTGACCCTGACTATGGCACAGCCTCTTTAGATGAGTTTTTTATACTTTATTACGCTTCTTTGCCAGAATTATTAGGCGGAAACCGTGAACTCGCCGAGCGCCATTATAAACTGGCTCTTGAAAAAACCGGAGGAAATTCCGCAGGCGCTTATGTCTCTTACGCCAATTCTATCTGCGTCCCCGACCAGAATTATAAAACTTATAAAGATTGTCTTGAAAAAGCCCTTGCCATTAACCCCAACCTGAACGCATCCACACGGCTTGTAAATATACTGTCCCAGCAAAAAGCGCGTTGGTTGCTTGATAACGCATGGATGTATTTCTCATTTCTTCCAATTCCGGACAATTTTTGATATAATTTAATAGGGGGTAAAATATGAATAAGAAAGCAGTTTTTTTTGTTTTTACGTTTTTTTTCTTTTTTTCGATTTGTACGGTTTATGCCCAGCGCGGTACCGCCGCGGCAAATGTAGTTAATATTAGATTTGCGTCTCCTCTGCCAAGAAATTCTGACTGGGGCAGGGCGCTTGAACGGATGGCTGCTGATTGGGATAAAGCGACAAATGGTCAGGTGCGCGTATTCGTCAGTCATGACGGCAGGGAAGGCACCGAAGCAAAAATGCTTTCTTCTCTTGCCAGCGACGCTATTCAAGTGGGTGTTTTTACTTCCGCCGGAGTGTCGGAAATTTGCCCCGCCGTAATGAATTTAAGCATCCCGTTTATGATTAAAAATGAAACCGAGTTTGAGCTTGTGCTTAAAGATATACTGCCGATTCTTGACAACTATGTCAGGAAAGATTTTGTCGCTCTGGCATGGTCTAAGGGCGGCTGGGTTTACGTATTTTCAAAGGAAAAAGTATTAACTCCGGAAGATTTGCGTAAACAAAAACTTGCGACAAGTTCTGATCTTAAAGATATGAATACGGTATTCAGAACTATGGGTTTCCAGCTTGTTGAGTCTGATTTTGTAAATGTTGGAACCAAGCTTGCAAGTAATGCGATAAACGCCATATACATTATTCCGGCGGTTCTTGCCCCCATGCAATTGCAAAAGTACTTAAGCTATATGCTTGATGTGCCTATTGCTCCAATTCTGGGCGTAATTGTAATGAACCGCGTTACATGGAATAAAATTAGCCCGGCAAATCAACAGGAAATTCTTAAAGCTACGCGCAAGATAGCCGCGGAGTTTGACGCTTCAGTGGTAAAAACAGAGGCAAATGCAATTGCGGCGATGGGCAATGGCGGGCTTAGCATAAACAAACCAAACCAGGCTCAGCAGGATATGTGGAGTACTGAATTAAAAAACACCCTGCCTTCGCTTGTTGGTTCTATTTTTGATCGTAATTTATTCAACCGGATTAGCTCAATACTGGATAAAGCAAGAAGCGGACGATAGATGGCTATGGGCGAAAAAAATAAAAATTCTGTTTCTGCCTTTTTGGCGTGTTTAAAAAATGGATTTAAATTATCCTGGCTTGAAAGTATTATTTGCTTTAGCGTTCTTTCACTTCTTGCGTTAATTCCTTTTGTAGAATTAATTTTACATCAATTTAATCTGACAATTAACGGTTCCACGATGATATTAATTCACATCTTTTTGGCAACCGGTTTTTTTGCCGCAATGATTACTGCCAGATCAGGCGAACATATATCAATTACCGCGGTTCAATACATAAAGAATGACAATATAAAGAAAACGCTTGTTTTTATATGCGTATTAGTTTCGGTTTTTTTACTGAGTATTTTTGTATGGGACAGTATTTGTTTTATTAAATACGCGATGATGGGCAAAAAAATCGGTTTTATAAGCGATAGGATTTTTGGGATTGCCATGCCCATTGGTTTTGCCGTTATTGCGGCGCGGTTTATCTTAAAACTTCAAAACACGCGCGAAAAAATTATTGCGTCCGCCGCGTTTTTACTTGGCTGTATTGCGGCTTTGCCGGCTATTGCAAAGATTATATGGGGATTGGACGGGAGTAATACGCCTGAACCTTTTTTCTCGTGGATTAATTATTTATACGACGCCGCGGCGGTTATTAATATTCCGGTAATAATATTACTGATTATTGCGGGATTTGCCGGAATGCCGATTTTTGCGGCAATTGGCGGCATTGCAATGATTATGCTTCAGGCGGCCGGCCGCGAACCTGAAACCGCTGTGATACAGATTTTTTCAGCGCTTACGGACGCGGATTTAATAGCGATACCTCTGTTTACCCTGACGGGTTTTTTCCTTTCAGAGAGCAAGGCGGGAGAGAGGCTTGTCCGCACATTTAAAATATTTTTTGGCTGGATGCCGGGCGGCATTATTATTGCTACTGTAATTATCTGCGCGTTCTTTACTTCTTTTACGGGAGCGTCGGGTGTAACTATTCTCGCTTTAGGGGGGATACTTTATACCATTCTTAATGAAAACAAATATACCGAGCGTTTTTCCATAGGGCTTTTAACTTCCTCAGGCGGCATAGGTTTATTGCTCCCTCCAAGCCTCCCAATTATACTGGTAGCTTCGTCAACCAATACAATTCTGCATTTTATGAATTTACCGATAGACTATACGATTGTTCATTATTTTATTGGAGCGATAATCCCCGGATTTATTCTTGTGTTTGCCTCAATTATCGCCGGTTTAGTTCTTTCCTCAAAAATAAAAATTCAAACTGAAAAATTTAACGGCAAGGACGCGTTACATTCGTTAAAAGAATCTTTTTTTGAAATTTTACTGCCAATAATTCTTGTGTTAGGGTATTTTACGGGATTCCTTACTTTGATAGAGGTAAGCGCGGTATCGGTTGTATATGTGTTAATTGTAGAAGTTTTTATTAAGAAAGATATTTTATTTAAGGATATCCTGAAAGTTTTTCTTAAAGCCATTCCCATAATCGGCGGAATTCTGGCGATTTTGGCTATGGCAAAAGCCTTATCCTACGCGTTTATTGATTCCGGCGTTCCTGAAAGTTTTTCTTTCTGGATGCAGAACGCCGTTAAATCAAAATATGTTTTCCTGCTTTTATTGAATCTTGCCTTGCTTGTGCTTGGCTGTATAATGGATATATTTTCCGCGATACTTGTTTTCCTTCCGTTAATTGTCCCGCTTGGATGCGCCTATGGCATCGATCCTGTGCATCTTGGAATCATCTTTGTAATAAATCTTGAGGCCGGGTTCCTTACCCCTCCTGTCGGGATGAATCTTTTCCTTGCAAGTTACCGCTTTAATAAACCATTTATGCAAGTATGCAGTTATGTTTCTCCATTCCTGCTTGTCCGTCTTGCGGTTGTGCTTCTTGTTACATATCTGCCCTGGCTTAGCACATGGCTTGTAAAGTTATTTTAACCGTTCTGACCGCCTTGTTTGCCATGTCCGCCCTGCGGACAAGGACGCGGCAGCCAGCAAAGTTTGCCTATTTTCCACTTATAGCAAATTTCACCGTCAAGGCGTAAAGGCCGCCAGTACATATTGGCGACTGCCGCGGCTCTAAATGACAATTTTTCACGCGGAATTACAGAGGCGGTTTTTTTGTTATTATTCATCAGAAAGCAGCCTATCACTAACGGAGAAAATATGGCATTAATTTTTTTTATTCCGCCTTCAAATACATTCTTTGGAATGACAATATTCAAACAGGGACCGTTGAGAGTTAAATCTTTTTCACGGCATGGAAAAGCGGCAGCAGCGTCACTCTCGGCGGATATTTTTTCGCTCCCGATGTTTTTCCGCAGTGAATGGGCAATTTGTTTTAATTCTCCCGCGTTTAAAGCCCGCGAAAGAGAAGCTAAAGGCGCAATATATGGGAATGAATAAACATCCGTAAGCCCCGCTTTAAGCATTAATTCGCCATATTTCCTTAATTCACCCCTCACATCCCTATGTGGGACAAGAACCAGAAATGTTTGTTTATGCCGTCTGTTCTCAGTTTTCATAATTATTATCCCGTGATATAATATGCCTAGCGACAGTATACGCCTTTTTATTGGTCTATACTATTATTTGGAGGGGAGCCATGAAATATAAGACCAAAGTATTAGTTGACAGATTTACCGAAATCCTTTCATCATGGAAGGGCGTAGAATGCATTACCCTGAATGAAGCGGCTATGTCTGACACATTGGATCCGTACTTTGCCCTGATTCTTGACGTGTTTTATAACGCACCCATTCCAAAAGCTGACGCCCGCTGCCGTTTGTATGGTGATGATGTAGCCGCCTTTGAAAGCGCCGGTATCCACGAAAAAGACCGCTTCCTGATAGGCGATATTCCCGTCCGCCTTGAATTTAAAAAAACAAAAAAAATTGACGAGCTTGTTAATATTGCCTGTTCCAAGCATGAATCCCTGTGGTTTATTAAAGACTCGGGAACTTACGGTTTTTACCGTCTTGCAAACTGCGAAATTGTCTTTTCACGTTCCAAGTGGATACACGATGTCAGAAAAAAACTGGAAAAGATAGGCGATCAATTCTGGGCAGAGATGAGAAACGCGATTCAGTTAAAGATGGAACACTTTCTGTCAGATTTGGGAGCCGCCTGTTTTCAGAACGATAAATTTCATTATCTTATCGCGTCCGCCGGCTTTATAAAAAACGCGTGCCTCACTCTTTTTTGCATAAACAAACGTTTTGAACCGTCTCATCGCGCGTACTTTAAACAGGTATGCGAACTGCCCGTTCTGCCCGAATCATTTTCCGCCGAGTTTCAAACATTTCTTGATAACAACGCGTCAGCGGATTTGGATTCCCGCTTTTATTTGGCTAAGTTGATAGCGCAGAAAATTGTGGTGCTTTAGGGTAGGGGTTAGTGGTTAGGGGATAGGGGTTAGGGGATAGTGAGCTGCTCGTGTTGTAATAAGCTGAGATTACTAACAACGACCCTAAATACTATCCGCTAACCCCTAACTACTATATACTACCCCCATGCCTATTCAAACTTACCAAGACTTAACCGTCTGGCAGAAGTCAATGGATCTCACCGCGCTGGTATACCAAACAACGAAAAAACTGCCAAAAGATGAAATGTATTCTCTGACAAACCAAATGCGAAGAGCAGCAGTCTCTATTCCATCGAATATAGCGGAAGGTCATGCGCGACATTCTACAAAAGAATTTATACATTTTCTCAGAATAGCGCAGGGATCAAAAGCGGAATTAGAAACCCAACTCCTGTTATGTCTGAAAATAGGATATCTTGCCGATACGGATACAGAGGGGATAGTTAGTTTACTCCAAGAAATCGGCAAAATGCTGAATACACTTATTGCTAAATTAGGGAAGAGGGGTTAGGGGTTAGTATATAGAGAGCGAAGTTAGAAAGCGGATCGTGTTGTAATAAGCTAAGATTACTAACAACGACCCTAAATCCTAACCCCTAACCCCTAACCCCTACTCTCTTCTCACCGCCTTAAAAAGCGCTTCCCTGCTTATCTCAGTCCAAACCGGCCTGCCATGTGGACAGTGCGGATCGGGTAACAGGAGGGCTTCCCTGCCTAATTCAAAGGCGGTTTCATCGCCAAGAATATCGCCGTCTTTGATTGCCGCGCGGCAGCAAAATGTCGCCGCCCAGCGCTTTGCCATGTTCTCTCCCGCAGTCCGCAGTTCAAGAATTTCTTTCACGGTTTGAGAATCGCCCATTCGCCAGTCCGCGGGGAGAGCTTCAATGCTCCAGGTGTCCGCGTCTTTTTTAATTTCAACGCCAAGGCGCGACAGTTCTTCGCTGTTAGCTGAAAGAAAAGCGTCTTCTTCGTCGCTTTCCGTGGTGAAGGTAATGGGCGCAAGCAGTTCCTGTTTGGGTATTGGCGCTTCAAGGAATTTGTTGTAAAGTATGCGTTCATGCGCCGCGTGCTGGTCAATTATGTATAATTTGTCCCCCCATTCCATCAAAATAAACAGATCAAATATCCTTCCGGCGTAGCGCATGTCGCCGTAAGCGGGGGCGGATACGTTTGAAGAAGAGTTTTCTCGGTTACGTAAAGAAGTGGAAACAAAATTTGTAAATTTTTCGTATTCTTCCGTATTGCGTTTAACATCAGAATTGTTTTTATTATATGTAAATGAAAATTCTTTTTCTCCTTTTTGCGAATATCCGGCGGAAGATTCTCCGCCGCCGCGATAACTTTTCTTCTCTTCATAACTCTGTTCATCTTCAGCTTCCGGCGCGTCGTTTTTACTGGAGTTCTTCAGATATAAATTGTGAAAGAAATTTTTTACTCCGCCGGAGACTGCCTGATGAATCGCGCCGGAGTCGCGGAAGCGTACCTCTCGTTTCGCCGGATGAATGTTAAAATCAGCAAGGGACGGGTCTATTTCCACATAGACTGCCGCAACGGGATGTGTGCCGTTTGGGAACCAGCCTTGAGAGCCGTATTCGACTGCCTGAACCAGCGAATAATCCTGTACCCTTCTGCCGTTTGCAAAAATAAAAAGCTGCCGTCTGTCGTTTCTGTATAGTTCCGGTCCGCCGATAACGACTGTCGCGGAAAAGCCGTTGCCCGTTACATTTATTTCATGCAGGAAATCTTCTTCGCCGGTTTGTAACACGGCGGTGGCAAAACGCGCTTTTTTTGTTTTAACGGCGGGCAGAAAGTCTTTTAATTTGCCGTCTTGCACATAACGAAAATTTATGCCGTTAAACGCAAGGGCTTTTTCAATAAAGACCTGGCGGCACAGGGAGGCTTCGCTTCCTTCCCTTTTTAAAAAACGTTTGCGCGCGGGGATTGTCTCATAAAGATTTAACGCCCTGACCGTCGTGCCATTTGTTCTGCGCGTTTGCTCGATTGCAGGCGGACGGCTCTCTCCGGGACCCGTATCAAGCCGCCATGCTTCCCTTCCGTCAACGGATGTGATAATTTCCAAACGCGCTACGGCGCACGCGGCGGCTAACGCCTCTCCACGGAAACCAAGCGTGCGGGATACGGTTAAATCATCAAGGCCGCGTATTTTGCTTGTCGCGTGGGTAAGGGAACAAATTGCCAAATCTTCGCGGGTCATGCCACCGCCGTCGTCGGAAACTTCAACTTTTTTACAGCCGCCTTCTTCAATTGAAACTTCAATGTTTAAAGAACCCGCGTCTATGGCGTTGTCAAGAAATTCCCTCACAAGCGCCGCCGGGCGGTCGATGACTTCGCCTGCGGCAATACGCATGGCTTCTTCCGGCGGCAGTATGGCAATTCGATTGTTTTCCGGCACGTTATTCCCCGGCGTTAAATAATTCTAATTCAGGCGATTCATCCGCCAGAGCTTCCGTTGAATTCATCAGTATTTCTATGCGAGATTCTATTTTTTCAAGGTTTTTTTCCAGGGAGCGGGCAAGGCGGATTCCTTCTTCAAACGCGGCTAACGCTTCGTCAAGGGGAATGTCGTTTCTTTTAATCTGCTCGCCAAGCTTTTCAAGCCGCCCAAGCTGTTCTTCAAAACTTTTTGTGCCGCCGCTTTTTGCGGATACGCTTTTTTTTGCCATATTAGCTCCTTGTTTTTTCCGCGCTTTCTACAACCGCGTTTATCTTTCCCTTTAACGGTCTGATATAGAGTTTATCGCCTGTTTTTACATTATCCGAATTTTTAATTATATTGCCGTTTGAATTTGTTACAACCGAAAATCCGCGCTCCATAACGGCGAGAGGGCTTGCGGTTTCAAGAACCGCCGCCGCCAATTCAATTCTCTTCCTTATAATAGCGCACTTGTCTGAAACCGCATCGATCAACGCTTCTTTTGCGTCGTCAAGGCGGATTAGGCGCGGTTGCAAAATTGAACGAAAACGATATTCCATATCCTGCGGATCAAACGGTTTTAAAAGGAGTTTCGCCCTTTCTATGCGCGCGCGTATAACGGTTATAAAGTCTGCGGCTGTCTTTTGGATGATGTTCCGGACGGCAAAATAATTTTCACTTACCAATTCCGCGGCGGCGGAGGGAGTAGGCGCTCTCAGATCCGCCGAAAAATCACATAATGCCCAGTCAATTTCGTGTCCCACCGCGCTTACCGTCGGGATTTTTGACTGCGCTACCGCGCGGACGACTTCCTCGTCGGAGAAGGGCAACAGGTCTTCAAGCGAGCCGCCGCCCCTGCCAATGATTAAAACGTCGACAAGATGCCATTGGTTTGCCTGCCTGATTCGCGCCGCGATAAAAGACGCCGCTTCATCACCCTGTACCGGGGTGGGCAGTATTATCACCTTGATACCGGAAGCCCGCCTTGCAAGTATGTTTAAAATGTCGCGCACAGCCGCCCCTGTTGGGGAACTGACTACCCCTACAGTTTGCGGAAAGCGGGGCAGCGGGCGTTTTTTTTCAGTATCAAACAGCCCTTCCGCCGCAAGTTTTTGTTTTCTTTTTTCCAACATGGCAAGGATTTCGCCCGCTCCGGCTATTTCCATTTCTTCGCAGACAATGGAGTAGGTTCCGCGGGGAGCGTACACGGAAAGGCTTCCTCGCACCCGCATTAACATCCCGTCTTTTGGTTCAAAGTTTATAGTTCTCAGTCTGTTCCTGAACATAACGGCGTCAATTTTGGCGTTTGAATCTTTTAAACTAAAATAAAGATGACCGGAACTTGCCGGCCTGCAATTTGAAATTTCACCTTCTACACAGACGTACGAGAAAGAACCTTCAAGATTCAAGCGTATTTGTTCTGTAAGCTCGCTGACTGTAAGATGTTTCCCATTCATTGTTTCCAATTATCTTCAGGAAACAATTTTTTTTCAAGGCGGTTCAGTAACATTAACGTAATTAAGGCAAGAGCTACGGTTGTTAATGCGGCAATAAACATTCCCGCTCCTATGCTAAGCCCTACTGCGGCTGTAAGCCACAGGGATGCGGCGGTAGTGAGTCCTCTTATACTATTGCCAAGTCGGATTATTGCGCCCGCGCCCAAAAAGCCCATACCAGAAACAACCTGCGCGGCAATTCTTCCAGGGTCTCCGGCATTTATATGCTGCGGCAGCCAAATTGAAAGCATCATAAGGCAGCACGAGCCTACGGCGATAAGTATGTGGGTGCGAAGACCCGCAACCTGACGGCGGCTTGATCTTTCCATACCGATAATGCCGCCCGCGGCAAACGCGATGCAAAGCCGGATTACAAAATCAATTTCTGACATAATTTTCCTTTTTATTTTATTGTATAAACAAGGCCTGCATATATCTTGGAAAAAACCAAAAGTTCCTGCTCAACAGTCATCGGCTCTACCGCAGTGACTAAAAACGGTATTTCAAATCCCGCTTTTAAACAGAATGGCCGATTAATTTGCCAAATTACTCCAACGCCCACAAACCCTGAGCTTAATTCGTCGGAAGATTCAGAACTGCCTTTTTTGTAAACTTTTTTATATGTTTGGTATCCTATATTGATATATCCCGAAATATTGGAATTTTTGGCAAATAATTCCAGATTGAATAAATATCTATACAGCGTATCGTCGATAACAAGAAATTCATTTACCTGTCTGGAAAAATATTTTATATTTGCGGAAAAGGACGGAATGGCGTTTCCCATCCAGAATCCAAGTTTAACTCCGGCAGTTTCACGGAAATTAGAGCTGGTAAATTCTAATTGAGAGCCTAAAGTTGATGATCCTGAAATTGATAAAGAGACAATACTGGGGATGTTCAATTCCAAACTACCGATAATTCCCACGTCTGGAACATTAAAATCATCTATAAATCCTAAAAATGGTCCAAATTTAACGTTAAAATAGTCTATTTTTGCCCCGAATAGTGCATTTATACTGTTTTTAAGTATTTTATCTCTTTCAAAGTTTACACTCCAATTCAATGCTTCGGAAATATTATGCCTAAAGGCAATATTTGCCAGCCAATAATTATACGGTGTGAATTGATTTTCAGCATCTGGATCATAATATGCCCATGCTTTATCCGGCTGAAAGGTAAAACCATCCATCCCCCCCATAACTTCGATTTCAAACGCCCCCAAAAGACCGGCGCTGCCCGCTAATAGTAAAAATACAAAAATGGGAAAAAATAACCGCTTCATATCATATATTTTAGCACTTTTTTGGATAAAATGCAATTATATGTATTTTTTCCAAAATTTGCTGATTTTGATTATTTTGTAAATTCTTCTCTAATTTACGTATTTTGTATCTTGACTTTTATTATTATTTAGAGGATATTTGTATTATGAGTGATTATCTTGATCCCAATAACGAAGAACTACTCAAGGACTTTTTCAGCGAGGCCCAAATGCAGGTAGATACCTTGGAACAAAACATATTAGTTCTTGAAAACGAGGGCGCCAATAAAGACGCCGTGGATGAAATTTTCCGTGCGGCTCATACTTTAAAAGGTGGATCCGCAACTGTGGAATTTATGGAACTTTCTCATTTCACGCATCTTGTTGAAGATGTGTTAGACGCAATTCGATCTGACAAACTTACCGTAAATGGGGATGTTGTGGATATTCTGCTTCAGGCGATAGACGTTATTAAAGCTATGCTTGAAGAGCGGATGAACGGTTCTGTTTATAAAGAAGACACATCCGAAATCGAAGGCAAGCTAAAGTCATTGTTGCCGCCGTCGACAAAGGGTACTGCAAAAGCGCCTGTTAAAGCTCCTGCCCCCGCCCCTGTTGCCGCTCCCGTTGTTGCTGCTCCTGCCGCGTCTGCTGTCTCCTCGAATCAACCTCTTACCGATAGGGATATAGAAGAGTTAAAAGAAGCCGTTGACGGCGCAATGCCCATATACAGAGTTTCTGTAAAGTTCGATGAGAACAGCTTGATGAATACCGTCGGAGGCATTCAGGTTTATGCCGTTCTTAAAGGGATTGGTTCTGTTTTAAGAACTGTTCCCGAATTTGAACAACTCTATGCAGATAACTTTTTCCCCGTTGTTGATTATTATTTTGCTTCCAAAAATGATACGCAGAAAATAAAATCTTCCGTAATACTGCCGGATGTAAGTTTGGACGCGGATGTTGTAGGTATTGCCAATGTTGCTCAGCAGGCTGCTCCGGCTCCGGCGCCAAAACCAGCGCCTGTGCAAGCCGCTCCTGCGGCTCCTGTAGCACAGGCTGCTCCCGCGGTACAAGCCGCTCCTGCTGCTCCTGCCGCACAGGCTGCTCCCGCGGCGAAAGCGGCTCCTGCGGACGCGAAAAAAAGCGCTGCCGCTTCAGAAGACGCAAAGAAAGCGGGCAAGGAAGCGGGATCGGTTCTTCGCGTAGACTCCAAACGCATCGACGATCTTTTAAATCTTGTTTCAGAAACGGTTATTACAAAAGCGACTTTCAACCAGATCAATATGCAGTTCGGCGAACTTACCGCCCATCTCCGCGAATTGGAAAATCAATACCGCGACAAAATTAAAAATCTGTTTGACAGTCTGCCCGAATATCTTGACGGCATGCAGGACGGTAAATCAGTTAAAGATATTCGCAAAGAAATTAACGATAATTTCGGCGATATTTTTACAATATTTGATCCTTTTGAAACGGCGTTCAAGGGAATTATAGCGAAATTCCGCGCCAATTCGCAGAACCTCGGACGTATATCAGGCGAACTTCAGGAAGGCGTTATGCGCATCCGCATGGTTCCCATCAGCCAGATATTCAGCCGTTTCCCGCGTCTTGTACGCGATCTTTCTAAATCACTCAACAAAAAAATCAACTTGGTTATCGAAGGTGAAGACACCGAACTTGACAAGTCCGTTATCGAAGACCTCCTTGATCCTATCATGCACTCGGTACGTAACTCTATCGACCACGGAATTGAATCCGCTGAAGCAAGGCGCGCCGCCGGCAAGCCGGAAGAAGGCATGGTGCTGTTAAAGGCGACCAACGAAGGCAATATGATTGTCATAGAAATTGCCGACGACGGCGGCGGTATCGATGTTGAAGCGGTAAAAGAAAAAGCCATAGAACGCGGACTTATCAGCCCGAACAAAATTCTTACCGACGTTGAAGCATTCAATCTTATTTTTGAACCGGGTTTCTCGACAGCAAAACAGATAACCGCAATTTCAGGCCGCGGCGTCGGTCTTGACGTTGTACGCCGTCAGATTGACAGCCTTAACGGTACTGTTACGGTTACTTCCGAACACGGCAAGGGGACCAAGTTTACAATTAAACTGCCTCTTACACTCGCCATTATTCAAGGGCTTCTTGTCAGAGTCGGACCGGAAATCTATTCCATTCCGATTACGTCTGTTATCGAAAGCCTTAGAATCAAACCGGAAGAAATTAAAAAGATTGACAACTACGAAGTTTTCAATATTCGCAGTGACGTTATTTCGTTACTCAGGCTTAACCGCTTGTTTGGTATTAAAGGCGAAGAAAAGTCGGATTATCATTTTATTGTAATTGTCGGAACGGCGGAAAAGAAAATGGGCTTTATGGTGGACAGCCTTATTGGTGAGGAAGATGTTGTTATCAAACCTTTAAGGGATCAGTATACAAATTCTCCGGGAATCGCCGGGGCTTCAATACTGGGAGACGGATCGGTTTCTCTCATTATTGATGTTGGCCAGCTTCTTGAATTAGGGCTTAAAAAGGAAATGGAGCAGCGCCGAATCCGCGAAGCTTCAACAAGGTAAAAGGTATGGCGGCAGTAATAAAGGATTTAGAACAAGTAAACGCCGATTTACAGGAACAAAAAGAGCGGGTAGACAACATAGACTTTAAAATGGTCACTTTCTCCCTCGCCGGAAAAGACTACGGCGTTGATATTATGAGCGTAAAGGAAATTGCAAAAGCCGATAAATTTACTTTCGTGCCTAATGCTGCGTCGTTTGTCCGGGGCGTATATAACCTGCGCGGCGACATTATTCCAATAATTGATTTAAGGCAGTTCTTCCATTTGCCGGTAGAAAAGAAGGAAGAGAACTTAGAAAATATGCTCATCCTCCATATTAATGATCAGGTATATGGAACAATTGTAGATAAAATTGATAAAGTTGTCGGAATCACAAAAGATACGATACAGCCGCCGCATCCTATTTTTGGCGACATTAACATTAAGTACATAAGCGGCGTTGTGGAAAAACAGGGTGATCTTTACATCATTCTGGATGTTGTACGCATCTTTTCAATGGAAGAAGATAAGGGCAAGACTCGCGCCGCGGTATCAGAGGGCGGCGAATTCTTTGTTCCGCCTCCTCCTGCGGCGGATTCGGCTGCGGCGCAAAGGGCTGCCGCGGATACGGCCGTCGGCTTTATCCAGGAAAGCCTCTTGGCGTTGCGGCACTTTGCCGTAACAAGCATAAATGAAAAATATCTTCACAAACGTTTTGCCGAATGGAGTTCAAGACACTCAGGAGACGCATTACAGTTAAGGAGCCTTGCCGACGCAAATGAATTCCTTGAAGATTTCCCGTCTCCCTGTACAAACCAGTTCTGGGACGAAACTTACGCCAATGGGGTTAAAAAGATACTTCCCAATGTCAACTTTACAAATATCGGCGTATGGAATATTGGCTGCGGAAAGGGTTGTGAAACTTATTCGTTTGCGTGTATACTTAAATCCAGGTATCCTAACGCTCATCTTAAAATATGGGCAAACGATAACGATATCATGGCTGTTTCGCAGGCGCCTAATATGACGTATGCTCTGGAAGACGTGCCGGAATATTGCAGGCCTTATCTGGTACAGGGAAAGAACGGTTATTCCTTTAATCAGACCATTAAGGACTCGATTGTTTTTGAGTACCATGATATAATAAATGAAAATACCATTCCTGAAGTGGATATGATTCTTGTAAGGGATGTTATTTCATTCCTGGATGCGGAGACGCAGACAAGAATGGTGGCGGATTTCTCGGAGAAACTGAGAAATCATGGAATTGTTATTTTGGGCAGGAACGAAGAGCTTACGGGGGTTATTTGGGAAGCAATTGCCGATGATCCTATTTCTGCCTTTTCGCATAGCGCATAAAAAAATTATAAGGAGAGAATTATGAGAGTTGAGTATATCAACCCCTTT
>Ga0268262_10001864_pt1 | contig 25218 bp, 23 predicted proteins | sample TergutNc150P3_FD_190354 | JGI IMG/M metagenome (GOLD analysis project Ga0268262, IMG submission 190354) | Nasutitermes corniger P3 segment gut microbial community from laboratory colony in Florida, USA - Nc150 P3 (SPAdes) (version 2) | ecosystem: Host-associated > Arthropoda: Insects >... | reverse complement strand
CCGTGATCCAGGTCAAGAAGCGTTCCCTGTGCGCCTTCAAAAAGTATCTGCATATTCTTTCTATGCGATATAAAAGTAGCAAGGTCGATAACCATGGGCCTTAGTTTTTCTATATATGGAGTAAGGAAATCCCTGTCGACTTTATCGAGCTGTTCCATCTTCTCTTTCCATTCAAGGTCGGCAAAACGTATGCCGTCCCTGTCGCTCTTCATGGAATAGGTGATTCCAATGCCTCGGCCTGTTGTCCCTATGGGCTTCTTCCTCGCAGCATCCCGCTGTTTGTCAATTTCAATATAACGGGGCAGGACTATATGGGCGCGGTCGGAAATCAGAATCCTGCCGCTTGTATTGATCCCGCGATCCTCAAGCATCTTGATCTCTTTAAAGAGAGACTCTGGGTCGATCACCATTCCAGCCCCAAGGATCACCATTTTGTCAGGATATAGGATCCCCGAAGGGATAAGATGAAGGGCGTACTCCTCATTGCCAATTACAATGGTATGCCCCGCGTTTGCCCCGCCCGAAAAGCGGACAATCATCTGGGCCTCGCCCGCCAGATAATCAACTATCTTGCCTTTTCCCTCATCGCCCCACTGGGCACCAATGACAACTACTTTCATCTTTCCTCCTTTTTATGGCGTCAATAATGTAGCATAGAGTGAAAGTTGTTTCAATTGAGGTAGTAGGGTTTATCTCTGCCTTACTTCAATAACTTTTTTACCAATATGTCCGATAAATTTCTACTTGAATCAAGAATAGCCAATATATTTACAATATCTTCATCTATTTTATAAATAAATTTCCATGGCGATTCTATTATTTGCCTATAATTTTTTATACTTTTGGCTAACAATTCAGGAACATAAGTACCCCTATATGGGGAATGATCCAGCGCATTTATTTTTGCCTGAATCTTTTCCAGCATTTTCAAAGCGTTATGCGGATTATTTTTGGCAATGAACATAACTATCCCGTTTAAATCATTTTCAGCGTTATGAGTCATGTTCACAAGGTACTTCTCATACTCTTTTATTTTTTTAGACATTTTTCACTATTCCATCCCTCATATTTTTTACCACTTCGTCAACCTTTTTTACATTCCCATTTTCGATATCTTTTTCAGCTAATTTTATAATATTTATCAGCGCGAAAGCGTCCTCCGTATTCTGATATGTTTCTATATCCATTAAAACGGCCCTTGCTTCTCCTTTTTGGGTAATTATTACAGGGTTTTTTCGTTCATTTACATATTTTATCATCTTAGCCGTATTCGCCTTTACATATGAAATTGGCTTAACATTATCTCGCAAACTTATAGCCATATAATCCTCCGGTAATTTTAAGGTACTATATAAAGACCTGCTTGTCAAATGGCAGTATGCCTTACCGAATACCCGAACAGCGCGAAGTCGTACTTCACCGGGTCTTCGGGGCAGAAGGAGCGGAGTTTTTCCGTAAGGGAGATAACCGCTTTTTTGTCGTTTGCCTTGCGCTGTAAAAGGCCAAGGTGGCGGGCGGTGCGGCCCACGTGTAAATCAAGGGGAATAAAAAGGGAAGAAGGGGAGATGCTTTTCCAGAGGCCCAGGTCTACGGGGCCTTCGCGCCGCACGAGCCAGCGAAGGGCGAGGTGCAGACGCTTGCATGCGGAACCGGCAGCGGGGTTGGATATGTGCTTGGAGTAAAGCCCCTTGTTTCCGCCGGCCATCGTTTCCCTGAAAAGGTCTATGCCTTCCCAAACATCAGAGGCGGAGGAAAATAATTTTTCCAGGCTTCCAAATTTCGCATAACAGGCTTTTAAGCCTTTACAGAAGTATCGCAGATCGCTTTCAAAAAAAGTACGGTGAATGCTTGCGCCGCGTGAGTTTTCTGGAAATTTTTTGCATTTCCCTTCCATGACGAATTCGTACGGGCTTGTGCCAAGAAGCGAAAACATTTTTTCGGCAGATTTTAGGATCATGTCCCTGCGGCCCCAAGCGATTGTCGCGGAGAGGAACGCGGCTACTTCTATGTCACCGATACTCTTGTACCTGCGCGGAAATTGAACCGGATCAAAAAGAATAAAGTCCGGTTGGTTGATCTCTTTATAGAGTCGATCCAGTTCTTTTTTAAGCTCCGGAATAGTTTGGCGCATCCTGGGTAATTACGATATCATGCGGGTGGCTTTCCCTGATGCCTGACGTGGTGAGTCTGACAAACTTTCGGTATTGCTTTAGCTCTGTAAGGCTCTTGCAGCCGCAATAACCCATTCCTTTCCTGAGCCCTGTAATCAGTTGAAATACGAATTCCCTTAGCTCGCCTCTGTAGGGTAGCCGCCCTTCAATGCCTTCCGGCACAGGCGATTCGTCTTTTCCGGCCTGGTAGCGATCTGCGGAACCGTCATGGATGGCGCCGAGACTGCCCATGCCTCGGTACTCCTTGTATATCCTGCCATCAAAAAGTATCTCCTCGCCCGGCGCTTCCTTTAACCCGGCGAAAAGATTGCCGATCATCACAACATCAGCCCCGGCGCCTATTGCCTTGGGGATATCCCCGGAATATTTGACGCCACCGTCAGCGATGACGGGTATCCCGTCCTTTGCTGCCTCTTCCGCGCAATCCCAGACAGCGGTGAACTGGGGCATCCCAGCACCGGCGACAACACGGGTTGTACAGATTGAGCCGGGGCCTATGCCAACTTTTACCGCGTCAGCACCGGCTTCTATCAACCGCCTGGTTCCCTCGCGGGTCACAACGTTTCCTCCGATAACGGGTATGCCGAAAGTTTTTTTGATATCCTTTATCGCTTCCATTACGTTTTTGGAATCCCCGTGTGCGGTGTCCATCACCACAAAGTCCACCCTGGCGATCATTAGCAGCGGCAGCCGCTCCTTGTAGTCTTGCGGCGAGACAGCCGCGCCTACGACAAGGCGCCCCGCTTTGTCGGTGGCGGCGTTTGGGTACAACTCGCGTTTTTCCATATCTTTTACGGTAATGAGTCCTTTGAGCTCTCCCTGATCATTTACAACCGGCAGCTTTTCGATCTTGTACTTGTCAAACTTTTCCCTCGCGCTTTCGACCGAAGCTTCCTCACGTTCTACTATGAGTTTCTTGGGCATCACATCGCCCACCGTAAGCGAATCATCTTTGCAGAAACGGAGATCCCTTCCGGTAATGATCCCGACCAGTTTTCCGCCCTCGCCCAAAACAGGGGCGCTGGAAAACTGAAATCTGCTGAGATGTATTTTTACATCGCCAATAAGATCCTTTTCCTTTACGCAAACCGGATTTTCGATAATCCAGTTCAAATAGCGCTTAACGTTGCCCGCCTGCCTGGCCTGCTCTTCAGGGCTCAGGTTCCGGTGGATTACACCCGCGCCTCCCTCAAGGGCAATGGCAATAGCGAGTTTTTCCTCGGTTACAGTATCCATAGCCGCAGAAATAATGGGGATGTTCAAATGGACATCAGCGCAGAGCCTTGTTTTAATATCACAATCTTTTGGAAGCACCTCAGAGTATCCTGGTAAAAGGAGCACGTCGTCATAAGACAGGGCAATTTCAAACATTAATTTCCTCCCGGTATTTAGCCGCAATGCTGCGGGCTTTTTTTGCTGCGAGACCCTGGTAATGCCCAGGGTTCTCAAACCAAGCCATAGCCGCATCTGTAACAGAAACGGCTCCATCTTTTTTTATCAATCCAAGCTCGGCCATTTTGGCGGCAATTGCGAAGAGGGTTTCTTTTTCCCTTTCCAGCGCCTTGGCAAAGCTCAAATTTTCTTTTTCGGAAGCCAGCGTGATCTTCCGTATCAGCTCGTGGGCGTCGCCAACGCCGCTTTCGGCCAGAAGGATATAAGCCGGCTCGGCAAGCAGGGCGCTGCCCGCTGCCTTGAGGTTTGCGTTCAGCCGCTCCCGATCAGGGTGAAGGCCACGGACAACCTGCGCCATGCGGCTGACAGCCAGGACAAAACCTGCGATGTAATCGGCGATGAACCTCTGGCTCGCCGAATTGGAAAGATCCCTCTGATGCTCGCTGATTTGGTCCATAAAGAAAGTGAGGGCGCGGGGCATAAAAGCTTTCCACAAACTTTTGACATGCTCGGAATTCCAGGGGTTCCTTTTTTGAGGCATGGTCGAAGAGCCAACCTGCTCCGCTGCAAAACCTTCGTGGAATTCCCCGATTTCGCTGCGCTGAAGATTCCGGAGATCATCGGCTAGGTTCGCGATAATCCCGAAGGCGGTGTTGAATTCCAAAAGCAACCTAAGCAGATACTCAGGTTCTACAAGCTGGGTGGAATGTTCGGATGGCTCAAGGCATAGCTCCGCAAGGTACAGCCTTTCCAGCTCTTCGGGGTCTTTTACGATCATCGCGGTAGCGTTGTAAGAGCCAACCGCCCCGGCGAGCTTCCCTTTTAGGTTTTTTTCAAGGCGCTTGATTTCCAGGATGGACTTGCCTAGCCGCGAAACATATTCCGCCATCGCGAAACCCACGGTAATGGGAAGCGCGTGCTGGCCGTGCGTTCTGCCCACCTGGGGTGTCTCCGCTTCTTTTTCCGCAAGATCGCAAAGAAGCAGTTCCAGCTTTTTTAGTTCCGGAAGCACCACTTCCCGCGTCACGCCCCGGATGCGCCAGGCGAGGCTTGTGTCAAGAATGTCAACGCTGGTAGCCCCAAGGTGTACAAGAGGGGAATACTCCGCCGGAAACTTTTTTTTAAGCACATTCACAAGGGCGCGGATGTTGTGCCGGGTTTTTTCTTCTTCCGCGTAAACTTCGGAAGGGTCGACATTGTTGCCCGCCTTTTCAAGCTGTTCTTTAATCTCCGGAGTGATTTTTCCGCGTACAGAAAGGTGGGCTATTACAAGGGCTATCTCCGCTTTTACGCAGGCCTTGAGCGAGGCTTCTTCCGAAAGCCAGGGAACCATGGCGTTAAAAAGGGCTTCTTCCGATAGAGAATAGCGGTGGTCAATGGGGGATATGTTTTTAAAAATGGACCGCTCGGTATTGTGGGCTTCCATGTTAAACTATTATCTATAGGAGCTATGAATGTCAAGCTCTATGCGCCAGAAAGAAGCTTTTGTATTTCAATCAAGGCATTTTCATAATCCATTATAATTACTGCGTCCATTATTTCCTCTATTTTTTCTTTCAAAGAACCGTCCAATTTTAACGTTTCCAGTTTTTTTAGATCATCGTTTATTTCTATATATTTCTTTTCATTCAAAGAATCCTTCATTCCGGTTAAAATCAATTCAAGTTCTGGAGAAATAACCGATGGAGCGTTTTCCTTTGCCGGTTCAGAAAATGCTTCCTGCAATTTTACGCTTAATTCATCGAGCTCCTCCAGAAACGATGGCAAGTGCGATGTGCAAAAATCAATATCTTTACGCAAGGCCGCTGATTCCAGCTCATACGCTTTAGCGGATAAATTCATTGCACCAACATTTGCCAGAGAGCTCTTTATGCTATGCGCCTGTATAGTAAAATTATGCAGATCGTTTGCATTTAATAATTCGGCTAAGACTATAATGTATTTTCGCGTTTCTTTTGTAAATAATTTTAATGTGTCTTTATATATTTCTGCCTGACCGGAAACTCTTTCCAGCCCAATACTATAAGACAGATCCTCTATCTCGCCTATTTTATCCCAAAATCCCTGATCTTCAGGGGAATGCTTGTCCTGGCTGACAGCGTCATCAATCTGCGTATCAATATATTTCGAATCAGGAACCCATTTGGCCAGTACTTCATACAACTGTTCCTTTACAATAGGTTTTGAAAGATAATCATCCATACCGGAAGCAAGCAGCATTTCTTTCGCGCTTGTTACCGCATTGGCTGTAAGCGCGATAACCGGAGTGTTTATTCCCATCTCACGGATTTTTTTTGTGGTTTCAATGCCGTCCATTTCAGGCATCATATGATCCATAAATATAAGGTTATATTGATCCATGCGGAGCATTTCTATCGCTTCATTGCCGGATGCTGCCGCAAACACCGTAGCGCCGCATTGCCGCAGGAGCCCGCATATAACATTCAGATTTATCGCGTTATCATCCACTGCCAGTATGTTTGTATCAGGCGAGCATAATAATTTTTTTGTGGAAGCATAACGCTGAACCTGGGTTTCATCGCCTATTACTTTTGGAATTGTCACACAGACAGTAGTACCTTCGCCCAACACGCTTTGCACATCAATTTTGCCATTCATCATTTCTACCAGCGCTTTGGTAATTGTCAGCCCCAATCCCGTTCCCATGTAATCACGGTTCATTACCATATCAGCCTGTTTGAATGCGTCAAAAAGATCTGTCAAGTCTTCTTCCTTTATACCCATACCGGTATCCGTAACGGTAAAGAATATCTCTTTTTCAGAAACAGAAATGGATAAACGCACATAACCTTTTTCTGTAAATTTCGCCGCATTACCCAATATGTTCAAAAGAATTTGCCTGAGACGCACATTATCCCCATACAGATACCCAGGCATATCCCCCTTCATATCTATATCAAAGGCAACATTTTTGCTTTTGATCAGGAAATGCATCATTGAACCGATATTGTCCAAAAGTGTTATGAAATTGTAATGAACGGGAGCCAAGTCCATTCTTCCTGATTGTATTTTGGAAAGATCCAGAATTTCATTTATTATATTCAGCAGCGACATTGCAGATGTTTTTATGTCTTCCGCGTAATGCCGCTGGCGGTTGTTTAGATTTTCTGAAAGCAATAACTCCACCATGCCAAGAACAGCATTCATGGGGGTTCTTATTTCATGCGACACATTGGCTAGAAACTGAGTCTTTGCTTCAGAAGCAGCCTGGGCTGCTTCTTTCTGCAGGGTTAGTATGCGGTTTTGTTCAATGCTCTCCAGTACTTTCTGTTGTGCCTTCACTACTTCTTCGAACTGGAAAATGCCTTTTAAGGCATAACTTATTGTAGAGCGAAGTTCTTCATAAATTGAGCCATTGTAGTTGGAAACGGTATGAATAAAATATCCTAAAGCCCGTTCTTCGATGAATAAAGGCTGGATCATAAAAACCCCATGAGAAAAGATGTGTTTCAAAGGTTCAGGGACAAAAAGATCCGCAGGAAATAGCTGTTCTTTTATGGGATCAATACCGCCAGGCGAATAACTTCCCACCCAGAGTGAAGTCTTGTCATCAATATATAAAGCAATTCCCGCTGTCTCTATCCCTATCCTGGGCAGATATTTTGCCAGGCTTTTTACCAAAGAATCTCTTTCCCTGGTCTCAAGCAATTCAAACTTAAGCGAATTCAACGCGGTGCCCTGGTTTTTCCTCCTATATTGCGCGTTAATTGATGACCGCCCCCAAAATTTAAATATTATTTTCAACAATGCCGGTTCAAACTTTCTGAATTGCGATGCTGAAACAAGTCCCGAATTGAATAAGTCTTGTAGCAGCCTTAAAAGAACCTCTGAATCCCTGTCTGTGCTAAAAAACCTGGCAATGGCTTTCTCAAAGCGGCGAAAAAAGAGCTCTTCAAAAGACGAAGACGAATCAGGCGCGTTATGAGAAATTTCAAACCATGCGCGGATAATTGGCGCTAGAAAAACTTTTGTTTCCTTTTCATCCAATTCCAGATATTCATTAATCCTGGCTATCATTGTTATTTCATCTGGATTACAGAAACTTGCGTCAGGCTCCTGATCTACAAGCTGGTAATGGGAACTGCCGCAACCGCAAGAATTGCGGATAACAATTTTCGCAGGCAGAATCACATCTTCTATTGGAATTGTATCCGATGAATTCTTTTCATCCAGGCAATCTATTAGTACCCTGAATGCTTCACTGCTCATCTCTTTATAGGAAGACATAACTGTCGAAAGGGGAGATTCGGGGAAAAGGCTTCTCAATGAATTGTCGAACCCTATTGCATGATAATCCCGTGGCATATGAAAACCACGCCGGGAAAAATACTCAATTGCCTCTACTGTTATATCGTCGCTTGCTCCGATAATGGTGTCGAAATCATACCCTGGCCTTAATTTCCGTTCTTCAAAAAGCTGCGCTGCGGCTTTACATCCATCCTCCCACGCGAAAGGATCTGTTACCAGAGAATTATTCTGGCCTGAAGACAGCCCCGCCTCTGCAAGAGCATCTTTGTAGCCCCTGAGCCGTTCAATGGCATCATAATGAGCAGCCGGCCCGCATAAAAAAGCTATCTTTTTGGCGCCATGGTTTTTAATGCAATGCGCGGTTAATTCTTTCATCCCCGTATAACAATCAGATATAACGCTGGGATGACCGGGAATCTTGTAGGCCATTGAAATAAAAGGAAGCGGTTCAAGGCCGGAACAGAATTTATTAAACTCATCTTCCGTGGTTCCCTTGTTCTTTATGCATGGGCTATAAAGGATCACACCATCCACATTTTTGCAATTAACCAGGGAATAGATGCTATTGCGGAGATTGTCAAAATCATGATAACTGCTCAGATGTCCGCCTGGCAAAATAAAAAGGTCTTTATCCGTTTTACGGGCAAATCTGGCAAAGGGAGGCCACACATTTTGAACCCATGCGGAGTCAATAGAATCTATAACTAAGGCAATTCTATTTTTTCCCGTTTCCATGCTTCATTATACCATCCGGTAGCCTTATGTACGCAGTAGATGCTCCTCCAGCAGTTTCTTTTTATCATCCGGGATTGGAGTTGTTGTCTCGTTTTTATAGTCGTAATAAACAATCACCGCACTGCCTTTAACGCAGAGCCGCCCTTCCTGCCACGCCTCATGGTACATGGTGAAGGATTTGCTGCCTATATGGGAAATCCATGACCGTATCTCAACATCATACTGAAAATAAATCTGATCGAGGTAATCATAGTCGGTGTGAGCCATTATAAGCGGAAAAGTTTCACGGCTAAACTTCATCTGCGAGTCAAAAATTTTAAACAGCGGGTTACGGGCAAGTTCAAACCATAAAACCGGCACTGTGTTGTTGATATGCCCAAAAATATCCATCTCCCCAAAGCGGGGAGTTACTGTAATGGTGAACATATGGCAACTATAGCCAGAAACTGATTATTATTCAACTCACAAGTACTTTGGAATAGATAAGCATTTATAAAAAGACTTCACACAAAGGCACATCGAACCTTCGGTTCGAGGACACAAAGGCCACAAAAGAAAACAAAAAATTTATTCCTCCTCCGTGTTCTTTGTGATCTTTGTGCCTCCGTGTGATATCTTCTGAGATCAATCCACTTGAAAACATCAGGTTCTATAAAATCAATCTATAATGAAAAAAATTCTTCCAAAAACGCTGCTACTCCGTCGTCGGCGTTGGAACCAACAACAATGTCGGCTTTGGCCTTTACCGTGTTTTTTGCGTTGGAAGGGGCAACGGAGAAACCTGCGCTCGCGAACATGGGGATGTCGTTCTCTTCATCGCCAAAAGCTATTACCTCTTCGCGCTTTAACGACAGGCGTTCCATAACGAAAGAAAGCCCCTGCCCCTTGGAAACTTTCGCGTCCATAACTTCCAGAAAAGTCCGGTGGCTCTGGGCAATGTAAATGCTGTCGCCCAAAAGTTCATCAAGGCGCGGTCTCAGTTTGGCAAATATTTCCGGCTCGGCAAGAAACATGATTTTTACACAGCCTGACACTTCAGTCCTGCCAATAGCCTCTTTAAGGTCTACCAGTTCAGCAAGGATACCTGTATGCTTGTGGTACATTTCCTTTTCAGGCCTGTCCCGCTCGGTCAATAAAGGTATTTTATTTTCGTTGAAGGCGTATATCTGGCAATAAACCCCCATTTCCCTGGAAATGTCCACGCAGGTTTCCGCCTTTTTTTTATCCAGCAAGGTTGTTTTAATAATCCTGTTATCCGGCATTTCCGCCGGAATTTTCGCAGAAAATTCCGCGATCACCGCGCCATTGTAGTATATCATTGGCCCCTCGGCTCCGAGGGAAGCCCTAAAAGGCTCAGCGCCCTCAATAGCCCTTCCGGTTACTATGATGATCTTAAGCCCCCGCTTCATACATCTATTTACGGCTGTGATAGTCCTTTCGCTTAACACCGAGTCCGGGCCAAGAATTGTGCCATCCAAATCAAAAGCAAGGGCTTTAATACCACCGGGGTTAGGGAGATTTAACATGATGTGAGTATAGATTATTATTGGAAGTAATGACAGAAGGTTTATCTTTAATCGTAGTTTATGCCGCAGGCTTGCTTTCTTTTTTATCGCCCTGCGTATTGCCCCTGATTCCCTCATATTTAAGCATACTCGGCGGACTGGGCATCGAAAAAGAAAACAATAAAAACCGCCTTATTTTTTCCGCGGCAGGTTTTGCCCTGGGCTTCAGCGCTGTGTTTATCGCCCTTGGCATCTTAGTTTCAAAAACCTTTTTGTTAATGGGCGGCGTTTCCGTATATATCAACAGGGTCGCTGGAATTATCGTAATTGTCCTTGGCTTAAATGTGATCTTCGACTTTATCAAATTCGTCAATTACGAAAAACGCCCCTTTCTGCAAAAATGGATGAAGAAGGGCATCCGTGGAATGTTCGCCGCCTTCCTCGCGGGAGCGGCATTCGGTGCAGGCTGGACACCCTGCGTCGGCCCCATCCTCGCAAGCGTCCTTTTAATGGCAGGCCAGAGCGGAAAAACCGGGACAGCGGTTTTTTATCTGGCGGTGTATTCCGCCGGGCTTGCCGTGCCTTTTCTTTTGGCAGCCCTGTTTCTTGATTTCTTTTTAAAACGAGGCTCCGCTCTCCGCAAGCATCTGCCGCTTATCCGGCGCGTCAGCGGCATCCTCCTGATAATAATCGGGCTTATGATCCTTGCCGGAAAATATTCAGCGCTTAACATACTGATTCAAGAGGCAACTTTGAGCTATATTTATTGGGCGGAAGATAAAGCCCTTCCGTTCAGGTTCTTGGCCAAAGCCTTAAGCTGGCTTCAAAATTTCTAAGGAGGCACTGAATAGTTCAAAGAATCATCTCACAAAGGCACATCGAACCTACGGTTCGCGTACACAGAGGACACAAGGGAAAAACAAAAAATTTGAATTTCCTACCTTCGGTTCTTAGCCGTGTTCTTTGTGATCTTCGTGCCTACCTTCGGTTCTGTAGTCGTGTGAGGTCTCTTTTTGAATTATTATTAAGTAACACTACTATGAAAACTATACGAATTTTACCAGAAGTTATTATTATAATGGCAATTTTTTTATCATGTACCGCCAAGGCGCAGAGTGCGGCGCCTTCGGGGATGACGGCGAAAGCTTTTGATGAAGCCGGGTTGCGGCTCTTGAGCAGTAAGGTCTCGCCCAGGGATTTCTCGCTTTCATTGCTGGAAGGAGAAACCAAAAGCCTTGGCTCTTACAAGGGCAAAGTGGTTTTTCTGAATTTCTGGGCAACGTGGTGCGGCCCTTGTCGCTCGGAAATGCCGTCCATGGAATCGGTATACAAAAAGTTCGCCGATAAAGGTTTGGAGATACTTGCTGTAAACTGCGCTGAAGATAGGGCAACTGTTAGTTCTTATATGAAAAACGAAGGCTTTACTTTCCCAGCCCTTTTGGATTTGGACGGAAGAGTCAGCTCAAATTACGGGGTACAATCAATTCCCACAACCTTTCTTATCGACCGGGACGGGATGATTGTTATGAGGCTTGTAGGAAGCATTGACTGGGACAGCCCGAAAATTCACACAGCATTGGAAAGCCTGTTAAGCAATGGACTATGATTGCATCGTGATTGGCGGCGGCCACGCCGGAATCGAAGCCTCTTTGGCAGTCAGCCGCCTTGGCTTTAGCTGCCTTCTTGTTACCCAGAATCCAGACGCCATTGGCGCGATGTCCTGCAACCCCGCTGTGGGCGGCCTTTCAAAAGGCAACCTCGTCAGGGAAGTTGACGCCCTTGGCGGCGAAATGGCGCGCCTTACCGACAAGACGATGATCCAGTACAGGGTGCTTAACCGTTCGAGGGGGCCAGCGGTTCAGTCGCCCAGGGCGCAGGCGGATAAAAAAGCGTACCAGGCAGCAGCCCGCAAAGCGGTTGAAGGGCAAAAAGGGCTGGAGATTTTCATGGATACCGTGGTGGATCTCATTACAGATGAAACAGGCGGCGTTCCTATCGTGCAGGGGATCATCACCGCAAGGGGGCATCGCATTTCTTCTTCCACAGTGATCCTCGCGTCAGGCACCTTCATGGAAGGGAAAATTTTTATCGGCGAATACGACGCCCCACAGGGACGGCTGGGGGAAGAAGCTGCCTGCGGCCTGGGGCAAAGTTTGCGTCGCCTGGGTTTTCCCGTCGGGCGGCTAAAAACCGGAACGCCAGCCCGCATTGCCCGAGGTTCCATTGACTTCAGCGTGATGGAAAAGCAGGACGGCGAAGAACCCGCCCTATTTTCCTACGACTCAACAGACGAAAATTTTCCCGCGAGCCGCCTGCCCCAACTTCCCTGCTGGATTACCTACACATGCCAGGCGACCCACGATGTTATCAGAAAGAACATTCACCGCTCGCCGCTTTACGGCGGAAAGATAAAAGGCACAGGTGCGCGCTACTGCCCTTCCATCGAAGACAAGGTGATGCGTTTCCCGGAGCGAGAAAGGCACCATGTCTTTGTTGAGCCAGAAGGGCTTTACACGAGCGAGATGTACCTTAACGGCCTTTCCAGCTCCCTCCCCGAGGATGTGCAGGCGGATTTTATTCACAGCATTAGGGGGCTTGAAAAAGCAATCATCATAAGGCCCGCATACGCGGTGGAGTACGATTACATCGACCCGCTGGACCTTTACCCGAGCCTGGAATCAAAGCGCCTTTCCGGGTTTTTTTGCGCCGGACAGACCAACGGCAGCTCAGGCTACGAGGAAGCCGCCTCCCAGGGTTTAATCGCAGGCATCAACGCGGCCCAAAAAATGCGAAAGGAAGCGCCGCTGGTTTTAAGCCGCGCCGAAGCCTACATCGGCGTTTTGGTGGACGACCTTACAACCCTTGGAACCAAAGAACCCTACCGAATGTTCACAAGCCGCGCCGAACACCGGCTGGTGCTAAGGCACGACACAGCGGACACACGGCTCACTCCAAAGGCCAGAGACCTGGGCTTGATCGACGACGAACGCTGGGAAAGGTTCCAAAAGAAAATTGAAGGGTTAAACCAGATAAAGGAGCTGTTAAAAGCTAAGAAAGCTTCCAGCCAGGTAAATCCCGGTTCGTCTCCTGAATTTGCACCCTGGCCGACGGAATGGGTTGAGAGGGTATACCTCGACATCAAATACTTTGGTTACATCGAGAAAGAAAAACGCGCTGTGGAAAAACTTGCCAGAATGGAGGGAGTAAAAATTCCGGGAGATATAGATTATACCAGCGTTACAGGGCTTTCAGCCGAAGCAAAAGAAAAGCTAATAGCAGTAAAGCCCTTAACGCTGGGTCAAGCCGCCCGCATCCCCGGCATACGCCAGGGGGATATTGCGCTTTTAATGATAATATTGCGGAAATAGCAAAATGCAAAAGTACATAAGAAATTTTTCACGCCTTTTGAACCGAAGGTAGAGGCGCAGAGAACGCAAAGTTTTTGTTAGTAGTATTTTCGTTATCTCTTCAAGTATCTGGTTGTTTCAGATAAAAAATATAGATTGATAACGTATAGTTTGGAAGCAGCCAGCTTTCCTCCGTGTTCTTTGTGCCTTCGTGAGAGATCTTTTGTACTACTATACAAATTTTTCTGTTTTTGTTATTGTATTTTGAATTGCTTAAGAAGAATTGTCTATGGAAAAGAACAAAGCTCAGGTTTTGGAAGGAACAGTTTCTGTTATAGCCAACACTATTTTGTTTGCATTAAAATTTTGGGCAGGTATGGTAACAGGATCACTTGCGTTGGTTGCGGACGCATGGCATACCCTTTCCGATTCATTATCCTCGGTGTTTGTAATTTTCGCTGTTAGGTTGTCATCAAAAAAAGCTGACAGGGAACATCCCTTTGGCCACGGGCGCTGGGAACATATTTCTTCCATTTTTGTCGCTGTATTATTGGGCATTGTTGCCTATGAGTTTTTTGCAAAGTCCATAATCAGGTTCAGAAATAAGGAAGCTGTTGAATACGGAACACTGGCAATTGTTATAACCGTTATTTCTATTGTGGTTAAGGAATTGCTCGCGCAATTTGCCTTTTATTACGGGCGGAAAACGGACAACACTGTCGTTAAAGCGGATGGCTGGCACCACAGATCCGACGCTTTATCTTCAGTGATTGTATTGGCCGGTATAATAACCAGCCTAGTTTTTGGGGATAAATTCTGGTGGATTGACAGCGTCCTGGGAATACTGGTTGCCCTTGCAATCTTCTACGCGACTATAGCGATTTTAAAGGAAGCAATTACCAAGTTATTGGGCGAAGAGCCGGACGGTAAATTGGTCATGGATATAACCGAGCGTGTAAAAGCCGTTTACCATGACGACTTACAGCTTCACCATTTTCATATCCACAATTATGTTCTGCACAAGGAACTAACCCTGCATATAAAGCTCGATAAAAACATGACCATAGAAAAGAGCCATGCGATAGCAACCAATATTGAAAAAATGATAGAAACCAACTTTGGGATAATCGCGACTATCCACACGGAGCCTTTAGAGGCCTCAATCATTAATTGATAGAGTATTTTTGGGCAAGTTATCAAGAAAAAATGCTTCCAATGAATTAATTTTTTCTATATCTTTACTTTCAATAACATTTCCTTCGTGCAATAAAACGCAATGATCCACAAAATCATTCAAAAATTCGATTACATGGCTGGAAAAAAGTATCGTGGCATTTTTATTTTTATAGTGTTTAAGAAGATTTTTTATTTTCATATTTGAAACTATATCAAGGCCGTTATTCGGCTCGTCCCAGATAATTGTATCAATCTCTCCAATCAGGCTAACTACGATCTGTACTTTCTTTTTCATTCCGGCAGAACAATCTCTAAATTTTTTATGTAAATATGAATCCATTTCAAAATAACGTATAAAATCGTCCGTTTCTTGCGAAAATTTATTCTTTCCGGTCCTTAAAATCGTTGATAATTCAATATTCTCCATACAGGTTAATTGTGGATACAAAAAATCATCAGAGGGAAGGAAAGCGATTTTTCTGCGTTGATGCGTAAAATCTTTTTCATCGGTAGTTTTAACATCATTATGTGAAACAAACCCGGATGTCGGAATGTACAGGCCTTCGATACAGTTTAACAATGTCGTCTTCCCCGATCCATTGTAGCCAATAATGCCGTAAATAATTCCAGGAGAAAATTGAAGATCAATGTTTTTAATGCCCGAATTTTCGTTAAACAATTTTGTAAGATGCTCGCATATAATCACAACAAAGACCATTCCCTGTATTCATTTTTTGCTTTAATAAATGTAATTATTACCGGAAATAACAAGAATGGCATAAAAACAACCGGCAATGTACTGATCCACATGGTTAAAATAATAATTATCGCCATCATAAAAGTTTTTATCATCATATTGGTAATTGTAAGGGAAACATTTACAGCGATAATAAATAGAACGAATATGCAATACAAATATTTAATTGTAAGCATAATATTTATGAAACTGCCAAAAATAAAAAAGAGTAAAATAAACCAGCCAAAAAAACCAAAAAGAAAAAGAAAGGTTCTTTTAAAATGGTATTTGAAGCTATTTGGAGAAACAATAGCCTGAAATTTCCAATTGATATTTGGTATCGAGCCAATAATGCCTGTGAATCCAATTGAAAATACAATACTCAACATGATGAAAAAAGTTGAACGATCTTTTAATTCAAAAATACTATCTATATCTTTTATAATATTGATAATAAAAAATACAAAAATAATAACGCACAATAAAAATGATACTAAAAAGTCAGATGACAAATAATCATATATTACGTTTTTTATTAATGGATTAACCTTTAATATTTTTTTACGGATTTCCGAATTTTTATTACTTAAATACATATTCTTTATAAGCATTGTTATAAAAGATAAAATTATTGAAAATATTGTAATTCCGGATAAAATAAAAATATGAATATAACTAATTGGATGTTTTATTATTGAATAGAATGCGATAATATTAAATATGATTAGTAACAAATTATTTACTAAAGCCCGTTTTAGGAAGTAACGCTTTATTATAATTCTATTCTGATACTCGCTTTTAGAGTGCTTGATTAATATTTGTATTAAATTGTAATTTCTGAATGAATAAACCAATGATAATAATATTACTAACAAAATAATAATGTAAATTGTTTTTATATCCAAATTTATAGTAATATGCCCATTTATAAAGGCATATATAAAAGCCCCAATAAATATGATAGCGCAAAGAACAAATAAAAAGTATGGCTTAGATAAGTCCAATATTCTTTTTATCGCGACTCTAATCCAAAAAAACAATAAAGCCATAAAATTAAGGCTTCAGCCCCGGCTTGTCGAATTCCGGCGGGATCTTTGTCGGCTGTCCCTTTGAATCTACAAAAGCCCAGGTAACTTTTGCCTCGACAAGAAGGTCGTCCCCGCGCTTAATTTCCTGAGCGATTGTTCCGCTCACAGCGCCTTTCTTAATGGGCCGGGATTCGATAACAAGCTCGTCATCGGTAACAGCCGGCTTTTTATAATCAATCTCAATCCTGGCGATATAGATTCCGTAACCGGCTTTGGTCGCGGCCTTATAGTCGAAGCCTACATCCCTGAGCAATTCGTAACGGGCATATTCCAGGTAGTGAAGGTAATTGGCGTTATTCACATGGCCGTAGCTGTCGCATTCATAGGTACGCACGGTTAATTTGCATTTACAGAGCATGATTTGCATCATATAATGATTGCTACCATGTTTCAATACTGCCCGTCTTGCGGAAAAAAAGGTATCAGGTTTGAAAAAAATAAATTTGACTGCCCGTCTTGCGGGTTTGTATATTACCACAATACTGCGGCGGCGACAGGCTGCGTAATACAAGCCGATGAGAAGATAGTGCTGCTTGTCAGGGGAAGGGAACCTGGCAGGGGGAAACTGGACCTTCCGGGGGGATTTGTGGATCCCGGCGAAGGGCTCCTTGAGGGCCTGCTCCGGGAGCTGAAGGAAGAACTGAGCTGGGAGCCGCAAATTCTTTCGGGGCAGAGCCTGGCTGAGGTTTTTAAGCTCTTCGCTTCCTTCCCGAATATCTATCCTTATAAAAACATTCCCTACAATACCTGCGACGTTTATTTTACAGTTTCAGCTCCCGGCCTTTCGGAAAAAGACCTAAAGGCGGAAGCTGACGAAATTACAGGGATACGCTTTTTACGGCCCGGCGAGATCGATCCAAACGACATGGCCTTTGGCTCAACCCGCCGGGCGATAGAAGCTTTCAAAAAGTTTATCTAACTGCCGCGAACCTTTGAACACGGTAACTACGGGTATCGGGAACCTTATAATTTCCCACTGTTTTTTTAGCGTTGGTAATACGCTGGGCCGGAGTAGGATGGGTTTTATTGAAACCTCCGGGGTGCGAGCCCTGCGTTTTTTGCAGAACCTCAAGCATATCCAGCAGAGCCGAAGGCTCATAGCCGGCAAGGGAAAGAAAAGCCATTCCGGTTAAATCCGCCTCAAATTCCTGTTTCTGGGAATAACCGTTTTTCATCATGGTTGTTACGATCTCGTCCACAGAAATGCCAAAGGTTTCCGTTACTTGCCCCAGGTCATAGCCGGCAGCGGCGGTGCCGGCATTGGCTGTATCTGAAAGCGCTTTGGTAATGCGGCTGTTCTTGATAGCCTTAAGGCCGTGCTGAAGCTGAATATGAGCAATCTCATGAGCGATAACCGAGGCTAAAGCATCCTCTGTTTCGGCGCAGTTAATAAGCCCACGGGTAATGAAAATGTGGCCGCCGGGAGTGGCAAAGGCGTTTATTTCATCGCTGTCAAGAATATTAACATGGTAGCCATTGAAGATTTCCGGCCTGTCAGTATTGATTATCAGAGCGTTGCAAATTTTATTCACATAAGCTGTCATGGCAGGGTTGTTAGTCTGAAGCTTGTAAGAAGAAAGAACTGTGGCGCCAACCGCCCGGCCTATATAGTATTCCTGTTCTGGTGTAATCTGCTCAAATGCTTTTGACCATGAGTCCGCCGCTACGCCTGATTTCCGCAATATATCAGCTTGCGTGGGGCTGAGTATGCCTGCAGACTCAGCTATAGTGGCCCCAATATCCGCTATATTACCCATACTCCCGCAGGAAAAAAACACTAACAGGAGGACAAAAACTAAAATAATAGCTAATGCGATTTTTGTATTTTTCATCTTACTCTCCTGTATTCAGGCGGCCTTCGGTAACGAATTTATAAAGGTCATCCTGTGAAACCGTAATGGCTTCGGTTTTATCGACATCGGCGTAGTTAAGCTCGCCGGAGGTTTTGTAGGCATCCTCCACCTCCTGGTTGAATCCCTTCGCAGCCAGGGCTACTTCGGTGGCGGAAGCGCTGGTGCCTGACGCCACAATCCGCCTGGCACTAAGGTTACTCACCGCCATCCATCCGTTCAGGGACGCGTTGGCAGCAGATCGCACATTAGCCCAGTTTCCTTTCGGGTTTACCTCCAGCACCATAACCTCTGCGCCCAATTCCAGGCTTCCCCTGGTACTGGCAAAGAAACCGGTGGATGATTTGATATCGGCTTTTTTGGCAGATACCCACGCCGCGCTCCCGCTCTTTACCTGGGCGAAAAGAACGCCCACCTTCGATCCATAGGACACCAGCAGTGCCAAAATCAATAAAACTAGCAATTTTTTCATGCAACACCTCTCTTCAATAAATTTTCGGCATATTTTCGGCTTTTTCGGAAGCCTTACTTTTCTGTCAAATTATCCACTCCGTCCCATTCCTTGGGCGGCGGAGCGGCGATAAATTCCGCGCAGCGATCGATGTAAAGTTTTGCGGTGGAGTCCTCGCTGTCCTTCTGATAAATTTCGGTGAAGGTTTTTTTAGCGCTTTCAAAATCGCGGTTCTCGTAGGCCTCAAACGCCTTTTCCCAAGCCTTGACCATTTCCAGCATTGATTGCGGCGCGTCGCTTTTTAGCTCCAACAGCTCGAAGAGCCTTAACGGGACAGGGATACCAACCACGGTTACCCTGCTAAGGGGCCGGACAACAAAGCCGTCCCCTATTTGGTCTTTGGTATATTCGCTTATAAGGATACCGTGGGTATCGTATTGTTTGTTCACTCCCTCCAGCCGGGCTGCCAGGTTTACCGCGTTTCCCATGATCGTATAATCCATCTTGGCGGGGGTTCCCATAAATCCGACTACCATATCGCCAGTGTTAATCCCAAGACGGGTATAAAGAGGCCGTATTTTTCTTATGGCCTTGCTTTCTATCAGCTTGGTAAGCGGTTTATAAAACTCCCCGTCATTTTTCATTACGCTTCCCACCATTTCAATTTCCCGCCTTTTCATCAGTATGGCGCTGCGGCAGGCCCTGATGGCATGGTCTTCCATCCAGACAGGTGCGCCAAAGAAACCAATGATAGCGTCTCCTTCGTATTTGTCAATTGTCCCGCCGTTATTCAGAACCACGTTGCTCATTTCGGTCAGGTAAAGGTTAAGCAGGTTTACCAATACCTTTGGGCCGTTTTCGCCGTACTGATCCTGAAGCTCCGAAGAAATGGAAGAAAAGCGCTGTATGTCCGTAAAAATGGCAGTCATCTTTCTTTTTTCGCCGCCCAGCTTCAATTGGGAAGGATCGGCGATAATTTGATCGATAACCTTGGGAGACAGTATACGGGAAAACGCGCTTTTAATAAAACGCTTGTCCCTGCCCTCTGTCGCGTAACTGTAAAGGGTGGAAGTAAGGTAGGACAATAACGTCGCGGCAAAAGGCGCCGCCATGGGAACCCACCAGCCCAAATTGAAAGCCCAAAACCCTGCTATTACAATAGCCACGAAACTCAATACAAGGCCACCGACTGTGGAGACGATACGGCCTGAGTAAAGCACCAGAGCAACCATCAGGATAACAGCCATCGTGATAATTAGGACAGCGACCCAATCAGGCACTTTCGTTATAAAATCGCCCATTAGCAAATTGTCCAGCATGGTTACGTGAATCCCCATGCCAGGAAAAGTCGGAGAAAGTGGAGCGGGGAAAATATCAAAAAGCCCCGGAGCATAAACGCCGACAAACACATAAGCGCCGGCGAAATTTTCAGGCTCAAGAAAATCTTTAGGCTTTTCGGATGTTTTCCCGGCTACATAATCGGAGCTTTGGAGTACATATGATAAACTGTACTGGGGATACCTTTCGAGGGGATCTCCCCGGAAGCGAAGCAAAGTCTTTCCTTCTTTATCTACCGGAATATTATAGCCACCCCAGCGTATGAGCATCTTTTTGGCATCATAGGAAATGTTATTTCCATAGCCTGACGCGAGCAATGGGGCTAATGCAAGGCCAGGCACGGCTTTACCGTCAAAAACAGTAAAAAGCCTGCTTCGGCGGATTATTCCATCCGGATCGGGCCGACTCGTAAAAACGCCTACTACCGCCGCCGAATCGCTGAGTTCCTCAATGGGGAATTGCGCGCCAACGGTGATTGCTTCATTAGGGTAGTCATTGGCAATGTCAAATTTGGAAATGTTATCACCAAAATTTTCTGTTATAAAAAACGACTTTTTCAGATACGAAGGCCAGGAGCGAGCACTTCCCGTCTGGCTGCTGAAATTAACCCCCTGTACAACCTTCCCGTACCTTTTCGCTGCCTCGGCAAGGGAAGCATCGTCCTGCCCACCCTTTAATTCCTCAATTCCCTCAAGCGCTTCCATGGAAAGGCGCAGTGCTGTCTGCGGCTCCCCCCTGGTATTTGCTGCCATTGCCAAATCACGCGTATGCAGCATATTTTCAATAATTTCATCCTGTCTGGTGTTACGGTAAATCGAAGCCTCAGTAAAGAGCATATCGAAAACAACAGCTTTAGCCCGCCCAAGGTTCATGTAATCCACTAATTCCGCGTAAGTTTCTCTTGGCCAGGGCCAGCTCCAGCCACGCTCCTGGAGGCCCCACTCAATACTGTACTGATCCACGAGGATCAGAACTATATCCTGATTTTTGGAGTTATTGGCATTCCTTCTGGAGTCAGCAAAAAAATTTATTCTGGAATCATAGAACTTGTATTCAATAAAATTAAACAGGCCAGACAGATACCCCGCAATAAGCCCTCCGGAAAGAGCCAAAACGATAACCATGGCTGCCAGGTTTTTATGGTGTTTCTTGCCGATTTTTTTCATTGTTACCTCTACTTATGGGATAATAACCTATTTTCTCAGAAATTTCCATAGTAAAATGTTAATGTTCTAATGACAGCATCGTAAAGATATGGAATAATACGAATTATAAGGGTGAAATAATGGAACGCTCTCAAAATTTTAATTCCGGCAAGGTAACTGCTTTTCTCTTAGCGGCAATCGCCATTGTTATATTCGGCGCGGTGCTAAAAATCACTTCTTCGGTGCTCCTGCCATTTACAGTTTCCCTTCTTCTCGCGATTGTTACAATGCCTCTGGTCAATTTTCTGTCGCGATTTCACATACCCCGAGGTGTTTCCGTGCTGCTGATTTTCCTGTTTATTATAGGCTTCCTTTTTTTTATGGGGATGATACTCTATTCATCGGGAAAAGCGATCATTGCCCTTTATCCTAAATACGAGGAAAGGCTGACAGAAATGTACATCCGGATAGCCAGGCTTTTCGAACTCCCTTATGACGAGCATCTTTCAATAGTAGAGAACCTTTGGGGAGAGCTTGGCATAAGGAACCAGGCCAGGAATTTGACCATTTCCTTTTCAAACAGCTTTCTCGGTTTTCTTGCGTCCGCCTTTATGGTTGCCATTTTTATGGTTTTCCTTTTATTTGAAGCGGCTTATTTTAGGGAAAAACTGGACAGGGCATTCAAGGGAACAAGGGTAGTCCAAATCAAAAATATCACTTCAGATATAATGACACAGGTCTCCCATTATCTTTCTATTAAATTTTTTCTTGCTGTAATTAACGGGATTCTGATTGGTATTAGCCTGAAAATCATTGGGCTGGAATTCGCTATAATCTGGGGGGTGTTCCAATTTACAGCGAATTTTATCCCGAGCATAGGCAGTATCGCGATAGGCCTTGCAGCCACTATTTTCAGCGCGATTCAGTTTTGGCCTAATCCCGCGCCAATGATAGCCGTGGGCCTTGTCATGCTGATCATTAATATTATCTTTGGCTTTATTCTGGAGCCAAAAATTATGGGCGACAGGCTTGGCATTTCCCCGCTGGTCGTTCTGGTTTCCCTTTTGGTCTGGGGTTATATATGGGGCTTTGTAGGCCTAATCCTTGCAGTGCCAATGATGGCGATAATAGAAATCGTTTGTAAAAATATACCCGTATTGGAACCTATTTCCATTCTTTTAGGATCGCATAAAGCCGGGCTATCTGCACAAGAAAATAGTGTGCAAGAAAAACCCAGCTGACAGACATAAAAATAACATTTCGAAAGAACTCTCACGAAGGCACAGAGTTCACAAAGGACACGGAGTTTTAGGATAAATTTGTAAGTTCTGATGTACCCTCGAGTATTTTTATAATTCAAAGACTGATAAATTAAGGAAAAATTTATTGTTTTCCTTTGTGTCCTCTGTGAGCGCGGACTTTAGTCCGATGTGCCTTTGTGAGATTAAAATTTAGTGAATTCATTTTATACCTAAATTGTTGTAACAGGATCCTGCCTTACGGAGCCAGGATTGAGCGGCCACGGCGAAGGGTGGCTTCAGGAAACTTCTCGTTTATCTTGAGTATGGATTCTTCCAGGCGGCGTTCTTTTTCTTTTGTGCGATCAAAAAGATCCCCCTGATGCAGGTTGTTTTCTTCGGTCAGGTTTGCCAGCCCAGCTCCGATTAGGCGCACTCCCCTTCCCCTTTGGTACTTTTTGTGGAACAGATCAAGCACGTGCTTATAGAAGTCATTCAGGGTAAGAACCGGATCGTGCAATGTTTTTTGGGCGCTTCCGGTGGAAAAATCGCCGTAACGGATTTTAAGGGAAACTGTCGCGCTTTGTACCCGGCTTGAAATAAGCCGGAACATCAGCGTTTCGCATATATCAAGAAGGGCGGTTTCTATCGTAAATTCGTCCGACAGATCATAAGCGAAAGTACGCTCGGCGCTTATGGAATGCGAGCCTGGTTCCCTGTCAAAATTTTCAGCCGATTCCCCTCTGACAGCCCGATAAAGGAAATTGCCAAATGCGTTCCCGAACATGGAGGCAAGGCTTTCTTTGGAAAGCCGGTAAATGTCCTCGCATTTTTTTAGCCCGTGCTTGCCGAAGATCTCCTGGGTTTTTTCTCCAGCGCCCCATATCTTTGTTACAGGAAGGGAGCGCATGAATTTTTCTTCTTCCCCGTTTTTAATCTCATAAAGCCCGTCCGGCTTGGACATACCCGAAGCGATCTTTGCGACGTATTTATTCGGGGCGATTCCTGTCGAAACGGTAAGGCCGGTTTCTGTACGGATCCTTTCCTTGAGTCTTCTTGCCGCAGTTTCCGGAGGGCCGAATAATTTGTCGGTCCCGGTGATGTCAAGGAAAGCTTCGTCGATGGAAAGCTGTTCCACAACAGGAGAAAAATCGCTGAAAATTTTCATTATCTCGTCTGATTTTTCCCTGTAGCGGCTCATGCGGCCCCGCAGGAATATCCCCTGCGGACAGAGCTTATGCGCCTGGGTAATTGGCATTGCCGAATGGACGCCGAATTTCCTGGCTTCGTATGAAGCGGCTGACACTACGCTGCGCCTGTCATCAGGCAAGCCGCCCACGATGACGGGCTTGCCCCTGAAGTCTGGGTTGTCGAGCTGTTCCACCGAGGCGTAGAAAGCGTCAATGTCCGCATGAATAAAACAGAGCATAATATATACAAAGTGTATTCGGAACTTGATAAAAGGCAAGTAGCGATTACATTATCAACTTAAGAAATTATTTAAAATTTTATCTCACAAAGGCACAAAGCTCACAGAGGACACAGAGGAGTCCACTATTCCCAAACTATGTGCTACCCATCCTGAATATTCCAGTCCAAAAGCTTCAATCGAAGAAATTTTCACGCAGAGCACGCAAAGAACGCAGAGTTATTATTTGCATTATTATCGTTAATAACCTATAAGTAAAATGCCCTTCAAGGGCAAGTGTAATCTATTCGAAATATAGAGGGTTTCAAGAAATGCATAAATAATGTCAAAATCTTTACGTCCGCGATATACTTCACGCACAGCAATTACAAGATATTCAACGCCAAACATCATGCAAGCTTGAAAAATATCTTTTAGGAATTGATTATTATCCAGCGCACGTCCTGCTTCTATTTCAATAACAATCTTACCATCATGGCTCAATGCATCAGCATTGAATTCTTTATCAATATTATTGTTAAGACCAAATAGAACAGGGACCCTTATTTTGTCAGCACTTTTTTTCCCAGATTCAACTTTATAACCTAATTCCAATAAAAAAGGAGCTGCTTTTTCCAACACTTCATCACTGTTAAGTTTATTATTAATCGAATTTATCTCTGCTTCAACATTTATAAAACATTGTATAATTTTATTTATTTCGTCTGTGATACCTTGTGAGCGGGGGAAAAACTGGTATTTCACGATAACGCTTCTTGATATACAATCTCACTTAAAAATTTTTCGGGCAATTCTATTTCATCTTCATTAACAAAATAAAATATCAATTCATCTATATGTCTTGCATCATCAGAAATATATTGCCAATTGTCATCGAATAAAGAAGCATTTAAATCAGTTGTAGAAATCGTAACAGTTTCTTTATTCTTCAATTTTATTGTCCTAATCCTATAGTAATATCCATTTAGTGATATATAATCATACGGCATAAATAACTCCTTTCCGATCTTGTGGAATTCCATAATGGTGTATCATTTTGACCCACTTAAGAGGGATCATCTCCAAATTCGTATAAATTCTATATTCTTATGTCAAAATTTTCAATGGTTATTTTCATTTTTTTAAAAAATCTGTCCAATAGAAATACAGTTTAACGACCTAAATTAACACCGTTCTTTGTGCCCCCCGTGCCTTCGTGTTCTTTGTGAGATGAAATTTAAATAAATCATTTACAAAAAAAAGGCCCGGTCAGCCGACCGCTGATAGCGGTCGGACAGACCAGGCGCCTTCCCGAGACGGCTTTGCGGTAAAGCTTACCGCAGAAGCTGTAGAACCGTCTGACCTTTTT
>Ga0268262_10001863_pt1 | contig 25219 bp, 16 predicted proteins | sample TergutNc150P3_FD_190354 | JGI IMG/M metagenome (GOLD analysis project Ga0268262, IMG submission 190354) | Nasutitermes corniger P3 segment gut microbial community from laboratory colony in Florida, USA - Nc150 P3 (SPAdes) (version 2) | ecosystem: Host-associated > Arthropoda: Insects >... | reverse complement strand
CGTCGATGTAGATTTCGCCTTCGGAAATGTCTTCCAGCCCCGCAATCATACGGAGGGTTGTGGATTTACCGCATCCAGACGGACCTACAAGAACAACAAATTCCTTGTCCTCCACCACGATGTTGGCGTTGTTCACCGCCTGAACGCCGCCCTCATAAAACTTGCTAATACCTTTTAACTCTACTTTCGCCATCTGCTGGCCTCCCTTGGGGATTATTTTATGATCTTAGTTTAAATCGGCTTGGCTTAATTGTCAAGAAAAATGGTTAAAACATACACAGCTTGAACGGCAAATGGTTAAAATGGTACAAATAGTAGGGAGAGAGCCATTTCCAAAACTTTTCTAGTTTTGAAAATGGCTTTAGAAAAACCGGCCAAAAGTCCGGTTTTTCATCTAAATCTAAGGTTGCTTTTCCAAAAACTGAAGTTTTGGAAAAGCCTCGGAGATTGCCTTGTTCCTAAAAAGCCTTGACATTTTCGGCTTCAAATCTTTTCCGGACAAAACCAGGGTAGAATTTGCCGCGGGGATCACCGCCCTTTTGGGCCCCAACGGCTGCGGCAAGTCAAACGTGGTAGACGCTATAAAATGGGCACTGGGGGAACAGGCGTCCAAAGCTTTGCGGGCCGAAAAGATGGAAGACGTGATCTTCAACGGCACGGAAAACCGGAAACCCCTGAATGTGGCCGAGGTGATCCTGACGCTTGGCAATGACACGGGTCTATTGCCCCTGGATGTGCCGGAAATCGAAGTCAAACGCAGGCTTTTTCGTTCCGGCGAGAGCGAATACTTTATCAATTCAGGGCCGGTAAAACTAAAGGAAGTAAGAGAGCTTTTCTGGGATACCGGCGTGGGCAAAACGGCCTATTCGGTGATGGAACAGGGTAAAATCGATCAAATTTTGTCTTCCAAGCCGGAAGAAAGGCGCTATCTCTTTGAAGAAGCGGCTGGAATTACCAAATTTAAGGTAAGGAGCGCCGAGGCCGAGCGAAAGCTTGCCAAGACCGAAGAAAATATGCGCCAAGTCGAGGGCATTTTAGGCGAAGTAAAGCGATCCTACGACAATTTGCGCGTCCAATCCGAAAAAACCATGAAATATCGGACCTTAAAGGACGAGGTTTTTAAGTACGAACTGGACATTCAGCTGTTAAAGCTCAAAAGCTTCCGCTATGAAGTTGGCGACAAGCAGAGCGCCCTGAAAAAAAAGACCGAAGAAAGGGACGCGGTAAGGGAAAATATAGAAGCCGCCAACAAGGCCCTTGAAGAAAACATGGACAAGGTAAACTCCATGGAAGCCGCCCTTGCCGAGCACCAGAAAAGCATCTACGGCCTTGCGGTCGAGAAAAACGCCCTTGAAAAGGAAATCCGCCTTCTTTCAGAGCAGAAGGGCGACATCAAGGCAAAAATCGCTGTAAACGAAGGCCGAGAAAAGGCGGCAAGCATAAAAATTGAGGAACTCCAAAACGACGCCCAGGAACAGGACGGGGTCGTCCGCGACTTGCAGAAACAGGTTACCGCCATAGAAGACAACATCCGCTCTTTTGAGGGGAACATCCAGCTTACCTCAACATTAATCGGAGAAAACGAAAACTCGGTCAAAAAGAACGAAGAGGACATACGCCGCCTTGAGTTGGACCGGGCGGCAAGAGAAAAGGATTTAGAGGCCATAACCGACGACATAGTTGCCGCCCTTGACGCTGGCTTGAAAGAAGCCGGCTATTCCGCGGCGGAAAGGCGGAACTCCGAGGCCGCCCTAAGCGAGACCCTTACCCTGCTAAAAACCACGCTTTCCGGCAGGGAGGCCCTTATCAGCGACCTTTCCGCCGCGGCGGGCAGGGCCGTTTCGGGCGAAAAACCGCCAAGCGCGGAAGAATTGAAGCGCATAGCCGATAGCCTGGCCGCTGAGCTTGCCGAAGCCGCGAGCCGCTCCGAAAGGGCAATTTCGCTCTTTGAAGCCTACCGGAAGAGCTCCCCATCTTTCCTGGACGACTTCCTTGCGCCCGAAGGGATCATCACAAAGAAGCGGGCTTTGGACGCCGAGATTCGCTCCTGCCGGGAAGGCGTTTTGGAAAAACGCGAGCAAATAGCGGTTTTAAGAAAGCACAACGACGATCTTGGCAAAAAGATCAACGAGTACCGCAGTACTCTTGAAGACCTCAGACTCAACAGGATGAAAATGACCACCCAGGCGCAGTCCGCGGAAGAGCAGGGGCGGCTTATACGCCGTGAACTTCTGGGACAGGAGAACCTTCATAAGACCATTCAGGACGAGTTGTTTAAGGACAGAAAGCGGTACACGGAAATTGAGGAGCGCGTCGCGGACGCGGAAAAGGAAATAGTCGAAATTGAGAGCCGGGGCAGGCAGTTGACCAGCGACATGGAGGCTCTGGAAAAGGAAATAACGGCGAAAAACGGCGACGTCGCGGGAACCCAGGACAGCATACGCAGGCGCATGGCGGAATTGACCAAAGCCCAGGAAGCCCTGGAAAAAATACACCTCGATCTTGTTCAGTCCGAAACAGAAATAAAGAATATTCTGGATAACTTCCGGGAAACCCACTCCCGCGACCTTATGGAATTTGAGGAGAGGACTTTTACCATCACCGCGACAACGGGCGAATTAAGGGAGCATCTTGCCAGGGGCAGGCAGGCCCTGAAAGACCTTGGGGCGGTGAACCTGGCGGCGCCGGAGGAATTCGCCGAAACGAAGGAACGCTTTGATTTTCTTTCAGGCCAAATCGCCGACCTTGCCGCCGCGAGGGCGGATCTTGAGAAGCTTACCACCGAGCTAAGAACAGAATCGTCGGCTTTATTCATGACCGCCTACGATAAAATAAAAAAGAATTTTCACAATATTTTTCGCAGGCTCTTTGGCGGCGGCAGGGCGGAATTGCGCCTTTTGGATCTGAACCACGTTCTGGAATCAGGAATTGAAATCTTCGCCCAGCCGCCCGGGAAAAAGCTGGAAAACATAAACCTGCTTTCAGGCGGCGAAAGATCAATGACCGCGGTGGCCCTGCTCTTTGCCACCTATCTGGTCAAGCCCTCGCCTTTCTGCCTGTTGGACGAAATTGACGCCGCCCTTGACGAAGAAAACGTGGGCCGCTTTACCCAGCTCCTACGCGAATTCGGAAGAAAGAGCCAGTTCGTCGTCATTACCCACAACAAAAGAACAATCGCCTGCGCCAACACCCTTTTGGGAGTAACCATGGAAGAGTCAGGCGTTACCAAGATGATCACCGCCAAGCTGGGGCAAATGCCTTCGCCTGAAGACACCGCGTACACGGAACAGGCTCAAAGCGAACTTCTTTTTGAGGAAGAGGAAGTTGAACTGGAAGAAGGCAGGGAACTGCCACCCGGCGTGGACGATCCTTCAAAGGTAAGCGAAGAAGACCTTAGACCCGTTAGGGCCAGGAAATATAAGCAGAAATAAGCTATAAAGACGCTCTGGATAAAACAGTGAAAAAGAGAGAAGGCAGAATAAAGCAAACTCCCGCCAACAGGTTCGCGATCAAGGCGGTCTTTGTCTCTTCATTCCCGTCGTAATCAGAATCGGCAGAATCGGGCGGGGATGGTTCTTCTTCCGCATAGTCAATCAGATAGCCTGTTTTAGGTTTCGTTCTTCCCGCTTTTTTTTTCTCGTTAAGATAATGGATTTTTACCCCGTCTATCTTCAAATAATTGACCCAAGCCAGCGCGAAAAAAACAGCTCCCAAAATAAAAAAAGCGTGTTCCACCATAGAAAAGCGCTTTTGGGAATTAAAAAAACGATTCCATAACAGCGCGAAGACCAAACCTGTTACAAATCGCCTTACAAACTTGTAAATAACAGGTTTAAATATTTTCGGTTTGTACTTCGCTAAAAATTCCATGCTTGCTTTGAATCCTCCCTAATCAATATATTCTCCAATATATCTAATTTTTGTGCAAAGTTTGACAAATAAAACCATCCGTGCGAAAATAATACTATCAATTATTTGGACAATTAAAAAACTATTTAAGAGGTATTTATTGAAAAAACTCGCGAAGGGATTCCTTCTGACAGCATTGCTTACCTCGATTGCATTCGGATTATTTGTCAGTTGCGTAAGGGGAACCGCCAATTCCAAAAGAACCGATACCACCATTAAAGAACTGGTTTACCCGTTGCTCCAGACCAGGGAACTTGAAACATTTAATATCCTTTATAGCCAGAGGGCCGAGGACGCCGAAAACCTGACCAATCTGGTAGACGGTCTTTTGGAAACTGACCCCTGGGGAAACCTGCTCCCGGCAATCGCGGAAAAGTGGGGAACCACAGACGGCGGCCTTACCTGGACCTTTAATATCCGCAAAGGCGTAAAATGGGTAGACAGGAAAGGCAAAGAAAAAGCGGATTGTACCGCAAACGACTTTGCCACCGCCCTTGAGTGGATACTCAATTTCCACAAGAACGATTCTCAAAATACCTCAATGCCCATCGAATTGATCGAAGGCGCGCGACAGTATTATGAGTGGACGAAATCTCTCCCGGCTACGGAAGGAAAAGCGCTCAAGGCGGACAAGGGCTCAAGGTTCTTCCAGATGGTAGGCATCCAGGTTCCGGATGATTATACGGTCATTTACCGCTGTGTCTCCCAAAAGCCTTACTTTGATACCGTAGCGCTTTACCAGGTCCTTTACCCTATGTCCCAGGCCATGGTCGACGAACTCGGCGGGCCGGACTATGTCAGGGCCATGAACAACACGAATATGTGGTACAACGGCTGTTATACAATGACTTCCTACATACAGCGAAACGAAAAGGTCTTTACCAAAAATCCCCTTTACTGGGATACGGATACTTACAGGTTCGACACCGTTACAGTCAAAATGGTTGATTCTCTTGATGTAGCCTACCAGTTGTACCAGTCAGGCGAGGTTGATTACGTTCAATTGTCAGAAAGCACTTTGAACACAATTAACAATAACCCTAAACATCAATTCAACAATTACCTGATCCCGGATCCCTTGTCCAAATACTCTCACCAGTTTCACTTTAACTACGATAAAAAGAACAAGGACGGGACTCCGGATACAAACTGGAACACCGCCATTGCCAATACAGCTTTTCGGCGCGCATGGTATTACGGCCTTAACCTCGTGAATTACTGGAAAAGGACAAACACCATTGAGCCTTTTCTCTGCGAAAATAACTTCTATACCATGAGAGGCCTCGTCAATAATTCTGATGGTATTGAGTATACCGAGCTTGTAAGAAGGGAGATGGACATGGCGGCGCCCAACGGCGCTATCCCGGCCAGGCTTGACGCCGCGAAATTCGCCCAATACAAACAGCAGGCCATGAGGGAACTTTCCGCGATGGGCGTAACTTTCCCGGTCAGAATCGATCACTACGTCTCCGGTTCAAACCAGACATCAATTGACACAGCGACCATTCTTAAGCAGATCTTCTCTGACTGCATGGGGGACGATTTCATGGTATTGCAGATCAATACCTATGTTTCCAGCTTAAGGCAAGAAGTTGTCAACCCAAGCCTTCAGTCAATAGTTATTAACGGCTGGGGCGCGGACTACGGCGACCCGCAGAACTACCTGGGGCAGGAAATATACGGCGATGATAACGCTTTTTATTCGGCGACCTATTCAAACATCAACAGGATAAAGCAGGAAACACCGGAAACAAGGGATCTGCTCGCCATTTACAGGGAGTACACCAGGCTGGTCAAGGCGGCGGATGCCATCACCAACGATATGGATGCCCGTTACAGGGCTTTCGCGAAAGCCGAAGCCTATATGCTGGATAACGCTCTGGTTGTCCCGTGCGGTTATCAGCAGATGATGGCCCTGGGAAGGATTGACAATACCTCAAGGCTGGAAGCCATGTACGGAATTCAGAACATGAAGTACAAGGGCTGGAGAACCAATATAAACGGCATAACTTCAGAGGAAGCCGCGGCCAATATAGCAAAACACGCCGAAGGCAAAAAATAAGGAGCTCCGTTGCTTAAATATACTGTTAAAAGACTGTTACAATCTCTTGTAACTATATTGATCATAGTAACGATAGTATTCCTTCTCCTGAGACTGCTCCCGACGGACTATTACTTCACCGAGGATCAGCTAATGAAATTCACGGACAGCCAGAAGAACGAACAGCTTCTCGCGGCAGGTTTACTCGATCCCGTTCCGGTACAGCTATTACGGTATTACGGATCTCTTGCCCGTCTTGATTTTGGCGCCTCAAGAAGAATTCAAAACGGCGTTCCTGTCGTGGAATTAATCGCGAAAAGGTTCTCCATTTCAATGAGGATTGGCCTCTTTTCCGTCGGGATATCTCTGGTTATAGGCATAGCGATTGGAATTCTTCAGGCGCGCTTCAAGAACAAACTGCCCGACAATCTTGGAATCGCGTATACGATTTTCGTGAACGCGGTTCCGCCTTTGGTCTCGTATTCGCTTATACTGATCTTTGGCTCGCGTGTTTTGGGCTTCCCGTCTCTGTACTCGTCAAGAAATCCCGGCATTTCAAGCGTACTTCCGATTGCGTGTCTGGCGCTGGGCAGCACCGCCTGGTGGGCAATGTGGACCAGGCGCTATATGATCGACGAAACCAACAAGGACTACATAAAACTGGCCAGGATAAAAGGGCTTTCAACTCAGAGGATAATGATAAATCATGTGCTTAGAAACGCCTTTGTGCCGCTCGCCCAATACCTTCCTGCGACTCTTCTGATGACGATTGGCGGTTCTTTACTGGCGGAGAGGTTCTTTTCCGTTCCGGGCATGGGGCCCTTGCTGGCCGATTCAATTAATCGTTACGACGTAAACGTCGTGCAAGCGGTGGTTATTCTGTACTCCGCCTTGAGCATCCTTGGCGTGTTTCTGGGCGATGTGCTTATGATGATCGTTGATCCCAGAATAACGCTTACCAAAGGAAAGGGAACAAGATAGTGTCAGACGCTTTGATCCGGCAGGAAGAAATTGAGAAAATAAAAAATGAAGACGAGCTTTTTGTCTTTGTCGAGTATTCTCCCGAGGCCGCTGAAAGAATAGGCTACTCGGATTATTCCTACTGGAAGTCGGTCTTTCAGCACTTTTTAAAGAAAAAATCCGCGGTAGCGCAGTCATGTATCTTCATCGCGCTGGTTATCTTTTCCTTTATTGCCCTCGCGATAGGAAAATACGATTATTCAAAGCTGATACCCGACCTTTCCAAGTCGTTTATCAGCCCGAACGGCGAATACTGGTTTGGCACAGACAACATAGGGCGCGACTACTGGTGCCAGGTTTGGTACGCCTCGCAGACTTCAATCAAACTGGCGGCGCTTGTCGGGCTGGGCGAGTGTGTAGTCGGGATCGCTATCGGCTGTATCTGGGGTTACGTCCGCAAGCTCGACCGCTTGATCACCGAAGTGTACAACATCATCAACTGCGTTCCGGTTATCATCTACATGACCCTGATTGCCCTCCTCGTCGGGCAGAGTTTCACGATTATGGCGGTTTCGCTTGTCGCCTTCGGCTGGCTTATTATGGCAAGGAATGTGCGGAACCTTGTGTTTATGTACCGCGACAGGGAGTTCAACCTTGCCTCCAGGACTTTGGGCACATCAATTGGCCGCATCCTGCTTAGGAACATACTGCCGCAACTGATCAGCGTTATCATCCTGAGACTGGCTTTGTCCATTCCAGCGACAATCACAATGGAAACAACCCTGTCATATCTCGGGCTGGGCCTTGACGTAAACACGCCCTCTTTGGGAATTTTGCTCAGAAACGCGCGCAGTTACTTCCTTGATTATCCTTACCTTCTCATTTTCCCGGCGGTTATCGTCTCCCTGATTACCATTACATTCTATTTGATTGGCAACGCGTTCTCCGACGCTTCCGATCCGAGAAACCATGTGTAGCATGAACAGGAGGAAAACATAAATGGCAAAAGAACCCATTTTGTCCGCGCGCGATGTTGAAATCCAGTTCAGTTTGCGGGGCCGCAAATTAACGGCGATTCGCAAATGCTCCCTGGATCTGTTTGAAGGCGAAACGCTCGCAATCGTGGGAGAATCCGGCTGTGGCAAATCGGTATTCACAAAATCCTTCATAGGGATGCTGGACGCAAACGGCTGTGTCTCAGGCGGTTCAATTCTCTACAGGGGCCAGGATATAGCGAAGTACAAAACCGAAAAGGAATGGCTTGGCATACGCGGCAAGAAAATCTCAATGGTCATGCAGGACCCGATGACTTCGCTTAACCCTCTCAAAAAAATCGGCGCGCAGATTAGGGAGAGCATTGAACTGAACCAGGGCATGGGCAAGATTGAAGCCAAAAAGGAAGCCATTGAAATATTAAGAAAGGTAGGCATTCCCAATCCCGAACGCCGTTACAACCAGTACCCTCATGAGTTTTCCGGCGGCATGAGGCAGCGCGTGGTCATCGCGATTTCCGTAGCCTGCCGCCCGGAGATTCTGATTTGCGACGAGCCAACGACAGCTTTGGACGTTACAATTCAGGCGCAAATCCTCGACCTGATCCGCAGTCTTCAATCAGAACTGAAAATGACGGTTATTTACATCACCCACGATCTCGGCGTAGTCGCGAACGTTGCCGACCGTGTCGCCGTCATGTACGCGGGGCAGATCGTGGAATACGGCCTTGTAAACGAAATCTATTACGACGCGTGGCACCCTTATACCTGGGCACTGCTTTCTTCACTGCCGCAGCTAGGCGTCAAAGGCGAAGAGCTTCCGTCCATTGAGGGTACGCCGCCCAACCTGTTTAACACAGTAAAAGGCGACGCGTTTGCCCCGCGCAACAAGAGGGCTCTCGCGATTGACTTTGTAAAAGAGCCGCCGTTCTTCGACATCTCCGAGACCCACAGGGCAAAGACCTGGTATCTGGACCCCCGTTCACCAAAAATTGAACAGCCGGAAGCCATACGCCGTATGCGCGAAAAAATAAGGGCGAAAGGGTAACGGCATGGCGGAAAAAGAAAAGCTAATTGAGTTAAAAAATATAAGCATTTGTTTTGGAGCAGGAAAAAAAGAATTTGCCGCCGTAAAAAATGTCAGTTTTGATATTTACAAAAACGAGACCTTTTCCCTGGTCGGCGAGTCCGGTTCCGGCAAGACTACGATTGGCCGCGCGATCCTCAGGATCAATCCTGTTTCCCAGGGAGAAATCCGCTTCAAGGGCCAAAAGATAAGCGGGAAAATAAATCGCGCCCTCGACAAAGAGATCATACGCAAATGCCAGATGATCTTTCAGGACCCGATGGCTTCGCTTAACGAGAGGGCAAAGGTAGATTACATTGTTTCGGAGGGGCTTTACAATTTTCACCTTTACAAAGACAACGCGGAACGGAAAGACAAAGTGGAGAAGGCGTTAAGAGAAGTTGGCCTGTTGCCGGAGTTCGCTTCCCGTTTTCCCCATGAGTTTTCAGGCGGCCAAAGACAGCGTATCGGCATAGCGAGGGCGCTGGTCATGGAACCGGAATTTATAGTGGCCGATGAGCCAATCTCCGCCCTGGATGTTTCCATACGCGCCCAGGTGCTGAACCTGCTTAACCGCCTAAAAAAAGACAGAAACCTGACCTACCTCTTCATATCCCACGACCTTTCTGTAGTGCGTTTTATCTCCGACAGGATCGCCGTTATACACCACGGCCTTATCCTTGAGCTTTCCGAGGCTGAAGAGCTGTTCCGCCATCCCTTGCATCCGTATACCAAAGCCCTGCTGTCCGCGGTTTCCCAGCCGGACCCGGAAGCGGAGAAAAAAAAGAAACTGTTTGTCTACGACCCTTCCATACATGACTATTCCACCGACAAACCGGTTTGGGAAGAAATCCTGGAAGGCCACTTTGTTTACGGGAATAAGAGCGAGCTGGAGCAATACAGAAAAGAAATCGCGCAGAGTAACCAATAACACGTCTTGCCATTCCATTTAAATTAATCTACACTTGTGTTGAAGCAACCGAGGGGATATAGCTCAGTTGGTAGAGCGATAGGTTCGCAATCTATAGGTCGGGGGTTCGACTCCCCCTATCTCCAAAGGCAAAGCCTTGTATACAGCGGATTTTTTTTTTAGTATTTTCCCTTTAATCTACTATGTGATTTTCGTAGGGCTTCATATCGCCAGTATGATAGGCATCTCCCTGGAACTAGCCAGAGAGAAAAAAGCCCTCGCGAGCGCGGATGAAGCGCAGCCTGCCGTTTCGGTCATCATTCCGGTTCACAATGAAAGTTGCCGCATGGAAGGATTGCTAAAAAGCCTTGAGACGCAGGATTATCCAAAAGCGGAATACATATTTGTAAACGACAGATCGGAAGATGAAAGCCTGGGCATGATCAACGCCTTCATCAGCAAGGCCGGAAAAGAAAAAACCAGGGTTATATCACTTAGCGAAAACCCAGGCCCCAACCACAAGCAATACGCCCTTACCAGGGGAATTGAGGAATCATCCGGGGAGTTTCTTCTATTCACCGACGCTGACTGTACCCTGCCCCCGTCCTGGATTAAGGGTATGGTAAAACGCATGTCCGACAGCAAAACCGGGGTTACTATCGGGCCGGTGTTGAAACATTGGAACGGAAAAGGATTTTTTAAGAGAAAAGACTTTTTCTCATTGTACCAATGTTATGAACACGGAATTCGCTTTGTTTACCTTACGGGGGCCACCGGCCTGGGCGCGGCTGGCGGCGGCTTTGGGAACAACCTCATCCTAAGGCGCTCCTGCCTGGACGCGGTAGGCGGCTACGAAAACGTTCCCCCCTCGCCTACCGAAGACGCGGCCCTTATTTCCAGAATACGATCCTGCTCAGGCTTTAAAATCCGCGCCGCCACCGGCAGGGACGCGCATGTAATTACGCACGGCGAGGACACATGGAAGGCCCTGATTAACCAGACTCTGCGCTGGAACAACGGCGGCCTTTTTAGTCCCGATCTTTCTACGCGGCTAAATTACAACTTTCTGATGGTCACTATCGCCATGGGGGTAATTGCTTTTCCACTACTGCCGTTTTTCCCCTTCCTTTGGCCTCTGCCGGCAGGGGTGCTGACATCCATGCTTTTTAACAACTTCGCGAATTTGCGCCTTTTCGGCTGTTCGCTCCCAAAGGGGAAATTCGCCTACGCGCTTACGCTGCTCTTTACGCCGGTGTACTTCTCATTCTTGACCATACTTGGCTATCTGGGCTTTAAGCCCAAATGGAAAGGGCAAAATACCTAAAGAACCTTATGTAGCCAGCCTTTGGTGTCGGGAATAATCCCGTATTGTATGCCTTTAATGGTGTTCTGTATTTTCGCGGTAAAATCCCCGACCTTGCCCTTGTTAAAGGTAACTTTTTTCTTGTTGTAGGTAATGCTTGTAATGGGCGTTGCCCCCGCGGCGGTTCCGCAGACAAAACACTCCTGGGTTTCGCTCAACGCCTCTTCAACTGTGATTTTCCGCTCAGAGACTTTAACCTTCTGGTCCTTAGCGAGCTCGATTATGCTGGCCCTGGTAATTCCCGGCAGTATTGTGTCGCCCAAGGCAGGCGTTGCCAGTTCTCCTGATTTAAGATGAAAGAAAATGTTACAGGAAGAGCCTTCTTCGACAAATTTGTGTTTCTCGGCGTCCAGGAAGATACATTCCATAAAACCGGCGTTTATAGCTTCATGCTTGGCAAGAGCCGCGATTGTATAGTTTGAAGCCGCCTTTATCCATCCTGTCCCATTTGGAGTCGCCCTGACTCGCTGTGTAACAACCGCGGCCGCTTCGCCGCCTGAAAAATACGCGCTCACAGGCGTTGTGATAATAAGGAAATATGGTTCAGTGGAAATATTAACCCCGATTCCGCCTTCTGAATAAGTAAAGGGACGCACGTAAATTGAATCTGCCGTCATGAAGGAATCTTTTTCCCATTCGCTTTTATATTCAGGCCGGAAACCCAGTTTAGCGTTTCGTTTTACAACTTCAACACACGCTTTTAAAAACAAGTCCTCGGGGAAAGGCGGCATATAAAGGCCCTTCATGGAATTGAAAAACCGCTTCGCGTTTTGATCAGGCCTGAAAAGGGCAATACTGCCGTCCTTCCGGGGAAGGGCTTTTAAGCCCTCGAAGCAGGAAAGCCCGTATTGGGTGGTATAACCAACCAGCGGCATATCATCATAGCAATTTCGGGAATCTACCAGCGCGTCACGCTGGGAACCTTTCATGGCGGCTTCTTCTTTCGGCGTTTTGTGCGGCTTTTCAAGGTATTCTCCCTTCCAGCCCTTTTTTGTAAACTTGGCCCTGTAGACAATCGGGTAACTGTTTTTTAAGGAAAAAGCCATTTCTGCCTCCTGTCGCTTTATTTTGAATAATGTTTTTTTAATAAGAAAATTACGGGAGCGACGGGACTTGAACCCGCGATTTCCGGCTTGACAGGCCAGCGTGATAAACCAGCTTCACTACGCCCCCAAATGCTGACCAATCTTATCAAGATGAAAAATTTTAGTCAATGGCTTAGACAATCAAATCCTTAAGTTGACGATCCCGCGTTAAAATGGTATCCTCAAAAACCAGCAATACAGAGGGAGTAGATTATGGCATCCAAAGAAAAAAAACAGAGCGAAAAGAACAGCGGCAAGGCTGACAGCTCTGACATATCCGAAATAATGCATCGTTTAAAGACCCATCCATTTCTTTTTATAGGTACACTGGTAGTTCTTCTAATAGTAATAGTAGCCTTCGTATTGGTACCGGCGATAGTACCCAGTGCCGAAGCAAGAGGCGGAGGGGAGTTGATCTTCGGGTATTACAATAAAATCCCGATTAAATATGTTGCCAATAATTATTTTTACCAGGTCCAGCAGTCGCTCTACCAGAGTGAGAGGCCAAATCCCGACGACCCGAATTTCATGAATACAATGGCTAGTATCTGGAGGGAGGCTTATGAGGAGGCCGCGGTACGCATCGCGATTTTGGACGAAATGAAGCAGGCCGGGTTTGTTGCCCCTGAAGATGTGGTAGACAGGGAAATGGCGTCGCTGGCCATGTTTCAGGAAAACGGACGTTTTTCATCAGTAAAATACCGCTCTTTGGATAACAGCACCCGCATGAATATTTGGCGGCAAGTTCAGGAAAACTACATTTTGCAGACTTATATGTCAGATTTGGGAAGCCTGAAATGGTCATCCAACGAAGTTTCTTTCATCGCCGACATGGCGTCTCCAAAACGCGTTTTTGATCTGGCGGTTTTTCCGCTGGATTCTTATCCTGATTCCGAAGTGGCGGCTTACGTTCAATCCAATCCAGTCAAATTCTCTGTCGTCAGTCTTTCAAAGATCACAATAATCTCAAGCGAGAGGGAAGGCCGTCAGATACGCGATTCAATAAAAAACGGCGCTACAACTTTTGAGGAAGCGGCGATAAACTACTCGCAGGACTGGGCGGCCGAAAGAGGCGGCGACATGGGAACAGTGATGGGCTTCGAACTTGACTATGAAATCACAGACGAAAAAACCAGAACCGGCGTTATCAATATGGCCAAAGGAGAACTCAGCGAGCTTATTAGAAATAGTTCAGGCTGGGCCATATACAGGGTGAATGAAACGGCACGCCCGGCGGACTTAAACGACATAACCGAGAAGAGCAAGGTGAGGAGCTACATGATGAGCTTAATGCGCGGCGTAACCGAGGACTGGGTAATTTCAAGCGCTGAAAAATTTCGCGGTCAGGTAAGGGAAAGAGGCTTTGATTCCGCCATTGCCGCCGCCGGACTGACCAAACAAACTTTCGGCCCGCTTCCGCTGAATTACGGGAACTTCATTCTGCTGGCTTCCATTCGTTCAAGCGGAATTCCTGAATTGGAAAACGCGGGCAACAACCAGTTTTTCTGGAAAGCGGCCTTTTCCACTCCGCTCAATACCCCATCTACTCCTCTTGTTATCGGAGACAACGTAATAGTCCTTTTTCCGCTGGAAGAAATTCCTGAGGAAGAAGACGAAATAGATTTTATCAAGAGCTACTTTCCTTATTGGGCGAAATCCGCGGTTGATGACAGTTTCCGTCAGTATTTCCTGCTCAGTAAAAAGATGGATGACCGTTTCTTTGATACATTCTTTTCTCTCTGGGGAATAAATTAATCCAAAAGAAATTCCAGCCGGGCGGGGTTTTTCGGTTTCTTATCTGGGAAAAACCCTGTTGTCAAAGATTGATCCTGTCGCTCAGGCTGAACGCCTGACGGCAGGCATTGATCTAAAAGAAAACTCGCTTTACATCTGCCCCTCTCCCCTTTATGGGTACGGCCTTCCGCTTCTTCTTGAAAAACTTCCGGCTAATTCGGCGATCCTTTGCATTGAGGCCGATGAAAAACTTTTTGAGCTTTCCAAAAAATCCATCGGAGCGGATGCCGAATTATTGGGCGCTCTGCCCATAGCAAACCAAAAAGAAAGAAAAACAAAAGCGATTTCTTTTGTTCAGGCTAAAACTGCGGAAAAAATCTGCGCCCTTGTCAGGGAGGTTTGGGGGGAAAGGGTTTTTCGCCGCGTGGAAAAAATCCGCCTGACAGGGGGATGGCAGCTCTACCCTGAGCTTTACGACGATATGGAGTCGGCCCTTAGGCGCGAGATTGCGGTGGAATGGAGCAACGCCATGACATTGATACGCCTTGGCCGCCTTTATTCAAAAAACTTAATCAGCAATCTTGCCTGTCTCGCCTGCTCATATACGGACGCGCCGGATTGGAGTTCCAGCGGGATTTTGGCGCTCGGGGCAGGCCTGTCTCTTGACCCCATTTTAAGGGAGCTCTCCGGCCTGTACGGAGGAAAAATACCAGAGCCTGAAAAAAGACGCTTTAAGATAATATGCGTGGACACCTGCCTTCCCAGTCTTGCCGATTGGGGCGTACTGCCTGACCTCGTGGTATTACTGGAAAGCCAGCACTGGAATTTAAGGTGCCTTATCGGCCTGCAAGGCCGTGAGATCGACTCCGCGATTGACCTTTCGGCCCTGCCGGCCTCTACGCGCGCGCTAAAAGGAGAACGGCATTTCTTCGCCACAGTGTGGACAGATCTTGCGTTTCTTTCGCGGCTTAAAGATGGCGGCCTTCTTCCAAAAACTTTTCCGCCGATGGGCTCGGTCGGACTCAGCGCCGTGGCTCTGGCCCTGGAAATCAGTTCCGGCCCGGTTATCGCAGGGGGAATTGATTTTTCGTTTTCCATGGATGCCAGCCACGCGCGTTCCACGCCCCGCCGCCGCGATCTTGAAAACAGGCAAACCCGTTTCAGAAGCCTCATCGACACTGACGCCGGATTAAATGATGGAACCTTTACTGCCGTTTCCAAAACGGGAGTAAAGGTACGGAGCAATCCCGCCATGCGGAAATACCGCGATCTCTTTGAGCAGGAATTTGGCGGAAACCCAAGGCTTTTGGATATAGCGGGGCCGGGCCTTCCCCTTGGGGTAAAAACAATTAGCGCCCCGGAAGCCTTTGCCATCCTGAACGGCGCTGGCGATATATCCATAACGCGAAAACCCGCCCCGACAGGCGGGAAGAAATTACAGGCCAGTGATATTATCGCTTTCGCCAAACGCGAGGCGGCCGCTCTGGAAGAAATAAAAAAAATGCTCTCAGGCGCTGTCGCCGCAGAGCCTGAGAAGCTGGAAGCCCTTCTGGACGCGGCAGACTATCTCTGGGCCCACTTCCCCGAATGCGCAGGCGCGGGGCGCAAACGTCCGCCGGTTACAGACTTGAGCTTTCTTAAACGTGTCCGCGCTGAAATTGATCCGTTTCTAAAACTTTGGGAAATTACGCTTCAACAGGCTTTTCATTTTCTGCCGCGTTTTTGATATTCTCTCTTGTATTCTCTTTCAGGTTATTCTTGAAATAGTTGCTGCAGTATTCTTTAACTAATACGCCTATTGATTCGGTAAAATCTTCGGCAATAATGTCTTCTCCCTGGGTGCTTAATTTCTCGGAGGGAAGAAAAAATTTGTATGGTTCTACATCCAGCGCTTTCGCCAGTTTTGCTATTGTTTCGTCCGAAACAAATTTCTTTTCGTTTTCTATATCGTTGATAAAGTTATGCGCCAAGCCCGAAGCGGCGGCCAGATCCATTTGAGATGTTTTAGAGAGCTCCCGATACCTTTTTAGGTTTTTCGCGAAAAGGTTTCTTATATAGGCCCCATCAATAAGTGTTTCATCCATTCGCTGCCAATCCCCCGGGAATGTATGCTAATGATTGATGAGTACCCTATTTCCTGACTTATTACAAACAACCGCAGGCGACAAAGTATCCGCTTACAGGGATGTGAGGAACTTTAGCGCAGTTTGTTTCGCAGTTTCCGCCGTTTATTTCTTTCAGCGGCCTTTTCGCCTGGCGAAGCTGGCGGCTTTGAAGCCTGCTGTTTTGCCGAAGGCGAAGTATGCGGCTTTACAGCCGCTTGGGTTTTCCCTTCGCCGCTGTAGACACGCACAGGTTCCCGATCTTTCATGCGGGAGGCAACGAGCGCCCAGGCAAGCCCCAAAACGATCATTACAAAGCAGAGGATCTGGCCGGTGGAGAAATTAAAAGCGGGATGGCCTAAAGCCGGAGGCAGGTTTGACTTGGAAAACTTGATGGGATAGCCAAGATCAGCGTCGGGCTCCCTGAAATACTCTATAAAAAAGCGGACAAAGCCGTAACCGGAAAGGTACAGGGTAATAAGAAAACCCTTGAAGGGCTTTCTGTTTCTGAAAAACCAGATAAAGACCCAAAGCACTATGCCCTCAAAAAACATTTCATAGAGCTGGGAAGGATGGCGGGGGTAATTCAAAACGCCGCCTATTCCGGCAATGCCTGTCAGGCCCATTTGTTCAGCGCCTTCGCGGATAACGGCGAAATTCCTGTCCAATGGATATATTCCCCCGTCAGGGAAAAGCATTCCAAGGGGGCTTGCTGTAATGCGTCCGAATAACTCGCCGTTGATAAAGTTCCCCAGCCTGCCAAATGTATAGCCCAGGGGAATGCTGGCCGCGAACATATCCCCTATTTCGCGGTAATCGAACTTCTTTACTTTTGAGTAAATAATTATCGCTGTAATTCCCCCGATAACCCCGCCGTGGTAACTCATGCCCTGAAAGCCGACAAACCGGCCGTTTCTAAACGGCGAGAAAATAAGCCAGGGTTCGCGGATGTAGACACCGCCGGGTTCGTAAACCAGGGTGGAAAAAACGCGCGCGCCTAAAATTAAAGCCAGAATTCCCCAGGTAAAAAGCCCCGAAAGCTCATCCTCGGTCATGGGAAAGTTCCGTTCCCTTACCTGCCTGCGGTAGAGCAGAAAAGCCACAGCGAAAGCCACAGCGTACATAAGGCCGTACCAGCGGACGGGCAAGCCCGGAATAACTTCCGGTTTAAGCCATGAGGGAAAGGGAATGGCAAGAAGCATATTAATTCATCCTTTATTAGTATTCCGGAGCCAGAGGCTTTTCTTTTATTCTTCCCGATTCGCGGTCAAAATAAAAAATCACCTGGCTTCGTTTCTGCTGAACCTCATAATATCTGTTGTGGCTTTCTATCACCACCCCGGAAAAGACAGTGCCGCGACAGCGAATTTCAGATTCACAGTGTTCCTCAAATTTCTCCCTTAGGTTAAATACCTTTATGTTCCCCTGCTCCAAAAGCTTGACCAGCCGTATTTTTTCTACCTTCAAATCATCGGGAAGGCTCTGTTTCTTATTTCGGAGCTCGGTAATCTTCCCTTCCATCTCTGAAATGGCGCTTTTTATTCTGGCGATTTCTTCATCGCAGGCGACTATCTGCTCCTTTAGAAAGTAGTCCTGCCCAAAGGATATTTCAGTGCGAAGGCCTTTCTCCGATCCAATATCGGCGGCGTCAATTCCCTGTCGAGCCTGGCAAACTCCGCCGGACAGCTTCCCGTTTTCGGCAGAGATTGAAAGCTTCCCGTTTGTTACTATGCTTGAATGAATTGAGCCTTTTTCAAGCTGTATGTCGCCTAACGCCGCCGCCGATGCCCGTTCAACAAACGCGGCGGAAATGCCGGCCCTGGCTTTGATAACCCCTCTTCCGCCGCCCTTAAAGCCCATCGTAACCGTAGCTTTGCCGCCTGAAGAAATCAGCGCTTCTTCGGCATAGCCGTCTATTGTAACATGGGAAGCTCCCACTACCACGCCGCCGGAAAGCACATTTCCCGTGATCTTTATCTCGCCGGAAAATTTAATTTTTCCGGTTTCCTGGTTCACGTCGCCCTCTATGGTTTTGGTGGAAAGGATTTTCAGCGTCTTCCCGTCAAAGCAAAGATCGCCCGACCTGGCGGCGAGAAGGCGTTTTCCCTTTCCCGCAGGCGCTTCCCGAATGGACTGGTCATGCTCAATGAAAAGGGTCGTCGCGTTATCAATGGGGATTTCATTTCCCATTACATCGTATCCTGGCCTGCCATCCGGTACGGCTTCGGATAATTCCGCTATTGGAACTCCGGCTTTTATCTGGACAGTTTTGATTTCGGAAGTGGCAGAAGAACTATTGGAATCTTGTAATTCCGGCAGTTCAAGCGAAACAAGCCACTTAACAGCGTAGCCGCCCTTGGCTATTGGGCTTAGTCCCTGGGCAACAAGATAGCCCAGTATACTCCCTTTTTCTCGCGTATAAGCGCAGGCTTTTTCCATGCCCATCCAGTCTATGCCCTTTTTGATGCCGTGAGAGCTTATTACGTTTTTTATGTTCTCGATTGTTATGGGAAGCCCGGGCCCAGTTTCGCGGAAAAAATCCCCCTTTACTTCCATTGAGTCTTCGGAAATGTGAATACCGATTTTCCCGTCCTGGTAGTCAATCACTTCGCCAAGAAAACTTTTTTCCGAAGCCTGAAAAAGGAGAAGCCCGTCCTGGGCGGCCTTGATTGATGAGCCGTGCATTTCCAGCCCTTTGAAAAGTTTTAGCTCAGGGTCGTTGCCCGGAAGGCCGGGGATAACGTTGCCGTATATATCCTTCCCGTCTTTCCCTTCAGATCCTTCGCTGACCCTGGCAATCTCCTGGCCATTTTCCACAAAAGCAAGACTAAGCGCTGAATCAATGTTCAATTCCGGCGTTTCCAAAGCGTTACGGCTGTACCAATCCTTTAGCCGGTCAATAACCGGTTTTTTTTCTTCTTCTGAAAAAGGCTCCACGGATACCTTAACGTCCTTGTCTTCTCCCCTTGTCGAAGAAGCTCCCTCAACAAGAACATATTCCGGAAGCACCAGCTCCTTGCTTTCCATGAATTCATGAATGGCGGCTTTGAGCTGTTCGGCGTCAAAGCCACTAACGCCTGATTCTTTCAGGGCCTGGCTGATGGCTTTCATTTCCAGAGGCTGCGCCCCCGCCACGCCCTTGCGAAGGTAAAGCGATGCTTTGGTTTTGTCCTGGTTTATATCTACCCTGGCCTCCGCCTCCTGAGGGTTGAAAAGCGAAAACACTTCTATCGGCGCGCCGGTTTTTATTGCCTCGTCAATCGCGTTGTCCAGTTCCGCGGCGCTGACAAGGTTTTCTTCCACGCCTCCCATTACGACTGCTTCGGCGAGGATTTGCTCTCCCTTGGGCGGGGCAAAGCGTTTATCGCCCGGCTCAAAGTTTAAAAAAAGCGTCAGGCCGTCCGCTCCCGTATTGATCTTGTAGGAATGCTTTGCCAGCGGAACTATATCCGCCCATATATCGCCAATACGCACAAATCCCGACGCTTGCGCGGTAAGCTCGTTTCTTTCCCTCGCGATGCCATTTCCCAACAAAAAATTCGCGTTTTCCAGTTGCTCTGGCGGAATAGGCCTCGCGAAAATGCTTCTTCCGTTTTTGCCGGGAACAGGCGGGGTTACGCTTCCCAGCGTCGTTCCCTTTTCCGCGTATTTGACTTCAAGGACTTTCGCGTCTACTGTTACTTGTTCGCGGTTCTCTTTTTTCTCCCAAGTGACGGAGGTCTCTTCCTTGCCGGGAATAATGGAATGGGCCTTTTTTACCGTGCTTTCGTGCTTTATCTTTTCTACCGTTACGCGAAAAACTTGCGGAGCTTCGGCTTTTTTCAGCGTCTCTTCCTGGTAGGGGGCCATGTCGGCAGGCACCGGCAAAGCGGCCCAGTTCACTTTCTCAGGAATAGGTTTCTCAGGCGCTATTCCCTGCGCGTAAACCATTTCCAGAGGCTCTTTGTTTTTGGCCTTGCGGGCACCAGCCAGAAAGGTTTCAATGGCTTTCTGATCAGGATAGGCGCCAAGATTTTTTTCGGAGGCCAGTTTATTTACAGCGGATACATCCCAGCCGTCGCCGTCCGGATCCGGGGTAAACACCAGACGGGCTTCTGTTTCTTGAGGGTTGACGGTTATAGAAGCGCTTCCTGTCGCGAATAACACTGCCATAAAAAATCAGGATCCTTTAAGTCTCAAATCCCTTTTCAAAGGCCTTTGATAGTTTTAGTTTTAAGAAATTGTTTTCTTTTTTTAGTTTCGCTATTTCAAACTGCTGGGATTTTACGGTCTCGATAAGATCCCCATGGGAAAGAGCCCCGGAATGTAAAAGGTCTTCCACATAATCCATCTTGGTTCCAAAGTCAATCTCCGCTTCCATCCCGGCTTCCTGGAAACTGTCTTCGATTTCTTTATCGCTAATGGTAAAGTTGTCTTCTTCGCCCTGAAGTATTTTATCCGCGATCCGGTAAATTGCCTGGGACAAAACCGATTGGGGCTTGTAAAGCAAAATAGGCAGTCTTGAAGAAAGGGCCGTGTCCTGGATCGTGTCACGGTAGATTACCCCGAGGTGTTCTATTTTTAAGTCGAGGTATTCTTCGCAGGAACGACGTATCTTCATGGCTACATCGGAGTCTTTTGGATCGTCGATCATGTTCATTATCAGCCGGGGATGAAAATGTTCGATGCGTTCCATAAATTTATCGTAGGACTCGCGATCTATTTTTTTAATTTCAGGCAGCATCTTGGGTATGTAAAGCTTATGGTGGCCTGAGCCGTCTTTGCGCGCTTTTTCAAGATAAGCGGCGGCGGGACTGTTTTTTCCGAAAACCGTAAACATAAGACGGAACACGGTATTCTTGAGAAACACATAGGCGTTAAGCACGGCGGTAACCATCGGCGCTGAAACTACAACGCCCTGCCCTGAAAGAAGGAAAAAGTCCAGTATAGACTGGTGGGTTCCCGCCCCGAGGTCAAGAATAAGAACATCCGCCTCGTCTTTTAACGCCAGAAAACGCCTTACAAGGGCCTTCAATTGATATGCCTTCAGGTTAGCCGTTCCGGGAATTTCAGTATCGCCAGGAATAAACCTGAGACCCCGCACGTCCGTGTCGACTATAACTTCCCTGAAATCCGACTTGGTGTCGTTTAAAAATGTCCCTATCCCTGTTTTGGGCGATTGATGCCCAAGAACCAGGTGAAGGTTAGAGGCCCCCAGGTCAAGATCAGCCAGAATTACCCGCTGGCCCGCCTGCGCGAAAGCCACGCCCAGATTTGCCGCGACAAGGGATTTGCCCACGCCTCCCTTTCCGCTTGCTATAGGAATAATCCGCATTATGCACCTCCGCTTTCAGGTACCGGCGTTCTACCTTCGGTTCTTGGCCGGTACTTTTTGTTAATCGCCCAGGCTCCCCATACAGAAAACATATCCGCCAGGCCGATTAAAGCGCCGCCGCTAAAAAGAAAAACGTTATTTGCCAAATTCTCACCACGGTTAATGTCGCGCAGGGTGAAGATTTCCCATGAGTAAAATGAAACCAAAGCGACTGTCTTTCCCGCCATGTAAAGCGTTATGTAATTCCTGTATTCCTCCGGCTTGAGCCAGATAAACAGGGCCATGAGTGGGAAAAGGGCGTTGGAACTCATATACACGGCATAAGAACCGCCAGAGGCATTCTCTAAAGCCGCCAAAAGCAGAAAAAACACCAGCGCCAAAAGGCGCAAACATTCATATAAGAAAAGCCCCGCCCCCAGCGGCTTATAAACGTCCATTTTAGAAATTTAAGATCATACGGACTTATAATCAAGGGGGTGTCCAAACATCATCAACTTAAGAAAAAACCAATTCAAAAGACCTCTCACAGAGCACACAAAGGCACAAAGGGGGGGTGCGTTATTACCAAATAGCACGTTCCTACTATATCTTTTCTGATAAAAAGAAATAGGAAAAGGTACTGTGCTTACTAATCACCTAATACCCTCCGTGCCTTAGTGTTCTTTGTGAGATAAAATTTCAAAGAATCTCCTTAAGATGATGATGTGGGGTTGATTTGCTTATTCCGCCATTGCCTGAGCCGCCAATTCCTCAAGGCTAAGCCCCTTGACTTCGCCGGTCACGTTCACGGCGCTGCCCGAGCGCAGGTAGTAAAGCCAGAGCGATACAGGTTTGCCGAAAATGTCGCCAATAGCGCGGTAATACGCGGAGAGCTGGCCGTAGTGGTCTTCGGGATTTTCAATCCTGTCGGTCTTAAAATCCAGCACCACCACTTCATCATCTTCCTCAAAAAGGAGGTCTATTTGACCGGTAATGGCAACGGCCTTACCTTCTACCTCGGCGGCGGTTATTACAGAAAATTCCGACCGCGAAAAATTTCGCCCGCTTTGAGCTGAAGCCCAGCGCTTGCCCAACGCCGAGGCCAAAAAAGCATCCGCCATTGAGCCGACAAGGGCCAGAAGACTTTGGCTTGCCTTTTCATCGGAGTTAAAAGAACGCGCTTGGGGCAATGTCTCGCAAGGCAGGCCTTTAAGGCGGCTTTCAAGCAGAGCGTGAACCAGACTGCCGAAATCCGCTGGCGTAAGGCCGGCTTTTCCAAGAAGCCGGTCAAGCGCAAGGTTGTCAGAATCGCTTTTATAAGGTTCCTTATCGAGGTCTCGCGGCTTGTAACAGAGCTTACTTGCCGTAAGGTAGGGCTGGGCCGCCTTGCCCACGTCAAGAAGCTCCGCGCCGTTATAAAAACTTTCGGCGGCAAGCGCGGCTTCCTTCTGGCTTTTGCCCGGCTTTCGCCTTTCTATCTTTCGCATATCTATGCTTTCCCTTCCCAGAGAGGCGGCTTTTTTTATCTCGTCCCTGGTCAATAGCGGAATCGTTTCCAGAGCGCAAAGCGAAGAGGGACTGCCGTGAAGAATGCCGGCAAGGAGTTTAAGGAAAGTATCCCGCTTGCCTTCCGATTTTTCATCTAGCTGGGCAAGGCGGCGGCGTATCGTTTCATCGGTGAATTCCTCACCATCCATATCCCAGTCTTTCCTTTCCTCTATGGTCTGTCTTGGAAGGGTAAAGGTAAGGAAGACCCTGTATTCAGCCCTGGTCATGGCAACGTAAAGAAGGCGCCTGAGTTCGGCGGCGTCTTTTGCCCTTTCCTCTTCTTCCATGATCCGGCGAAAATAATTCCCCCCAAAAGCCAGCTCTTCAGCCTGGGGTATGTTTAGGATAAGACCGTATTGCTCATGGCAACTGATTAATTCAGTCGAGCGCTTTTTGTTTCCGGCGTGGCTGCAGTCGTAAATGAACACCACGGGGAATTCCAGGCCTTTGCTTTTGTGGATGGTCGTGATCCTTACTCCGCCCTCCCCTTCGCCCGGCACGTCCTTGTCGTCGGGCTTTTCATCACGGTTCATCACGTCTTCCAGGTATTCGATAAAGTCCGCGAGGCTCTTGCCCTTCGCGTCACATTCGGAGGCAAGGCTGAAAAAAAGATCGAAGAGGCTTTCATAAACCTGGGCGGACTCCGTCCAGAGCGTTTCACAGCGGTAGCCTTCCTCAAACCAGAGCTTGGTAAGAAGCTCGGTAACCGGAAGCGTTCTGCTGGCTTCGCGCAAAGATTGGTAACGCTCCCTTGCCTGGCGGTAAAGTACAAGCTCGTTCTCGGGAATGAGCGCTTCGTTTTCTTCAGCAAACGGCTCAGGGTTTTTGCCCGGTGTTTTTAAAGCAAGCATACACGCCGCGAGGCTGAGATCGCTTAAGCGCATGAAAGGGGATCGGATCAATGCCGCGTAAGCGATACGATCTTCGGGGTAAACCAACAGCCTTAGAAAAGCCCTGGTGTCAAGAATGGGCGCGTCGTTAAAAAGTCCCGTTGGACGATCCGTGTTGTAGGGAATTCCGAATTCCCGAAAATGTTTTTCCAGCGCGCTTTGATGGGTATAGGCCCTCTCAAGAATAGCGAAATCGCCCCAGGCACATGTTAACCACTCGGTTTTTGTACCGTTACGCTTTGGTATTTTTTCCCTGTTCCGCACCATGTCCCTGATCCTGGCGGCGATAAAAACCGCCTCAAGATCCTGGGACTTTAAGCCCGCTGTGTCGTCCCTGGGCAATGCCTCTCCGTTTAAAAAACAAAAGCTCGCCAATGGAGTTTCAGTTTTTTTATCAGCGGATTCAAGCGACTCAATAGAGTCGCAAGATTCCATTGAATTATACGCGGCTTCATAATCCGGCACGTCCGGACCCGGCGGCAAAAAGACATCGCGAAAGATATAGTTGTACGCGGCAATAAGGCCGGGCTGTGAACGGTAATTGTGAATGAGCTCAATACCGTTCTCCAGGCCCATAGTCGACCCAAGGCTTCTGAAAACCGCCACATCCGCCCCCCGAAAGCGGTAGATAGACTGCTTTTCGTCGCCCACAAAAAACATACGGTTGTTTTCCAGCTCATCCGCCTGAGCTATTCCTTTTCCGGTTCTGCCGGAATTTTCCGCGAGAAGATAGATCAGGTCGCGCTGTAACGCGTTGTTGTCCTGGAATTCGTCGATCATGATCATGCCAAGGGAATCCTTGTAAGCCTTGCGAATGTCGGGATGATCCTTCAGGGCGTCTACCGCAAGACGGGCAATGTCGTTGAAGCTTAAAAAACCGGTTTCTCTTTTTTTCGCGTTAAACTCATCCTGGAATTTTTTTATAAGAGCGAAGATTCCAGCGCAGAGGCCGAAGTTAAGCGCGTAATTGGCAATGGCCTCCAGTTCGTGGTAAAGGCCGTCTCCGTCTGTTCCCTTGAGCAGTTTAAAATATTCGACTAACGGCGTGTAGACATCGCCGTACTTTCCCGGAACGCGGGCCGCGACGATGGCGGAATAATAATCAAAGTATTTTTTTATCGCAAATCGTGTTTCTGACGGAGGCAGTTCGGCGGCCCAATCGCTATCCGCCGCGGTAGAAGTTTCCAATATAGGCCGTATATCCGGCAGGGGCGGCGGCGGGCTTTCAAGCAGAATGTCTCCCAGCGATTTTGTTAAATTGATGCTCTTCTTCAATTCGGCTAGAGTACGCAGAGCATCGGTAATAAGACCTGTGACGTTGGTAAT
>Ga0268262_10001862_pt1 | contig 25238 bp, 23 predicted proteins | sample TergutNc150P3_FD_190354 | JGI IMG/M metagenome (GOLD analysis project Ga0268262, IMG submission 190354) | Nasutitermes corniger P3 segment gut microbial community from laboratory colony in Florida, USA - Nc150 P3 (SPAdes) (version 2) | ecosystem: Host-associated > Arthropoda: Insects >... | reverse complement strand
AGGGTATATGCAGTTTCCTGATAGCGAGCAACAGTTCGATAGGGATCGACGCGATCAATCTGGAGAGATGCGAAGAGGTCGCCGCCACCTGCGAATACTACAACGAGGATATGCACGCGGGGGCGTTTCTGCTGCCGCAGGGGATCAAAACGGCGTTGAGTTGCTGAGGCGGGGGCCGTCACCTATAGATCCCCGCGCCGATCAGCGTCAGATCGGGTATCGTTATCGTCTTGTGTTTGATGGACGGCTTGATCGGCTCCCATCCGCCGCCGGTCGCGACTATTATGCCTTTGCCCCAGTTGCGCTTGCATACGCCTATGCACCTGTCTATAGCTCCGGCCATACCTAAGAGGATGCCGGCCTTTATGCAATCCTCTGTTGATTTTGACGGGAGCGAGACGTTCAGCCCGTCGCCGAGGGTGCTGATATCGATTCGCGGTAGCGAGTCTGTGTTTTTATGCAGCGCGTCTAGCTGCATCGAGTATCCCGACAGTATCGCCACGCCTTCAAAGGCCTTTCCGTCCCGCAGGTAGTCCACCGTAACCGCCGTGCCTACGTCTATGATTATGCAGCTTTTGCCCTTGCACATCGCGGCGCAGGCGAGGGCGTCGCAGATTCTGTCCGTCCCCAGCGTGCCCGGCTCCTCATAGTTGAAGGAGACCGGCAGCCTTGCGTGCGGGCGTACCGATTCCACTGTTTCAAAACGCCTGCCGTCGCGGTTGACGGATGAATCAAAATGCGAGTCAACGGATAAATCGGCGCATATCTCTTTGGCTTTAATCGCCAAGCCGCGTACGCATGATGTAATGTTTACCCTGTTGATTTGCGGGTACGCGTCGGCTAATTTTTTAATGTTGCCGGCGAACGTGTCGTCGAATTCGTCGTTATACGAATCAATCCGCTCAACGCATTGCAACTTCTTGATATCAACCGCCGCGACGTGCGTGCGGGTGCTGCCTATGTCTATTGATAGCGTTATGGCGGGCGCGGAATCACTCATCGTATAAACTCCCGGGGAATTTCAGAGTTCCTGAAGAGAGCAGGATTGATCCTTTGGCGGTGTCTAACCTCAGACGGCCGTCGATCTCCACGGTGACGAAAGTGCCGCGGTGCGGGCCGACTATCGCTTGGAATCCCTTTTTGTAAAGGTTGCCGGTGTACACCGTGTGCGCCCCTTTGGGGCCGTGCTTGATGATAAAATTGTATTCGCGCAGAATGCGGTCGAGCAGCGCGTCCAGTACGTATTCCTCGCCGATTTCCATTAGCACGGAGGTCGTCGTTTTGTGCAGGCTGATGGGGAAGTCGTCTTGGGCGATATTTACGTTGATGCCGAAGCCGATGATAAGCGCGTTCGGTTTTTGGGGGGAGTTTTCAAGAAGGATTCCGGCGATTTTCCTCTCGCCCCAAAAGATGTCGTTGGGCCATTTTATCGACACCGGCGCGTCCTCGGAGGGTTTGCACTCCGATAGCGCCGTGCGAATGGCTAGGCTTATGGCGCGGTTGTGCTCGAAGTGGGCGGAGATGTCGGGGAGGGGGACTACGAGCGATACCCACAGCCCGCCCGTGTGGTCTGAGAAGAAGGGTCTGTCATTCCTGCCGCGTCCGCCGAATTGCCTCATAGCCCGTATGACGGTTATCTCGTTGTCGGGAATATCGCCGAGGGACTTCGCGTAGTTGTTTGTGGAGTCTACTTTGTTTAGGAGTATATGTTTCATGACAGCATCGCCAAGTGAAAGTCCAGCGCCGGCGCGCTGTGCGTGACCGCCCCGCAGGATATGTAGTCCACGTTTGTCGCGGCAATGGCGGAGAGGATGCCGAGCGTTATGTTTCCGCTGGCCTCAAGTTCGATATTGAGACCGGAGGTGTCGCGTTCGTCCACGCAGATTTCTATCTCCTTAGGGCTCATGTTGTCGAGCATTATCCTGTCGGGTTTCAGCCGCAGGGCTTGGACGAACTCTTCTATTGACTGCACCTCTACTTCGATGTGCGGGACGGCGTTGCCGCCGCGCCACGCGAGCGCCTTTTCGAGCGCCGCCGTCACGCCGCCGGCGCGTCTTACGTGGGTGTCTTTGATCAGCATCATGTCGTAAAGCCCGGCGCGGTGGTTGACCCCGCCGCCGTGCCGCACGGCCGCTTTCTCTAGGGCGCGCATTCCGGGTGTGGTTTTTCGTGTGTCGAGCAGCCGCGTCTTCGCGCCGCTGTCCGAGAGCTCCTTCACCATCGCGGACGTGAGCGTCGCGATGCCTGAGAGACGCTGGATCAGGTTGAGGATGGTACGCTCGCCGGCGAGGATCGACCTTACCGAGCCTTTTATGCGGCAGACCGCTTTTCCCGGTTCCACCGGGTCGCCGTCGCAGCAATACGTCTCGACCGTCGTAACCGGCGCGTCGGCCTCGGCTGACGATATATGCGACGCAAGGTATTTGTCAACAAGCCCGAAGAGCGGCGCCGCGAGCGTGATGCCGGAGAGCACGCCCTTCTGCTTGCAACGGATCAATGCCTCTCCGACGTCGTCCGCGTCGAATATGGCGGAGGTGGTTATGTCGCCGTCCTCACCCAAATCCTCCGCCAGGGCGGTCGTCAGCAGGTTGATGATGGAATCGGTCATTATTAACCCACCATGCCGACCATGTCGAACATCGGCAGATACATGGCTATTAACATACCGCCTATGATCACCGCCAATACGCAGATCATTATCGGCTCTATAACAGAGGTCAGCGCCTCAACCGCCGCGTCAACCTCCTCTTGGTAGAACTCGGAGACCTTCTTAAGCATACCGGAGAGGTCGCCCGTCTTTTCGCCCACGGATATCATGTGGATAACCATCGGCGGGAAGACGCCGGTCTCGGCAAGCGGTTCGGATATGGAGAGACCGCCCTGAATCTTGTCCACCGTACGCATTATGCCCATTTCAAGTATCTTGTTGCCCGCCGTCTTGGCGGTGATGGTGAGCGCCTCTATGATTGAAACGCCGCTAGACAGGAGCGTGGAGAGAGTCTGGGCGAACCGGCTTACCGAACTTTTACGTTCAAGGTCGCCGAAGACCGGCAGTCTGAGCTTGATTTTATCTATATTGACCCGTCCCGAAGGCGTTTTGTAGTACTGCACGAAGCCCGTAATTGAGCCGACGGCCACGATGATCATCGCCCACCAATACGCGAGAAGGAGGTCGGAGAGCGCCATGACCACCCTCGTAGGGGCGGGCAGCGATCCGCCCATGTCTATGAACATCTGCGCGAATGTGGGGATAACGAACGCGAGCATGGCGACCGTCGCGCCCACGGCCACAACCGCTACGACGGCGGGGTAGGTCATGGCGCCCTTGATCTTCCGGCGCAGCGCGTCCGCTTTCTCCTGATACTCGGCCAAGCGGGTCAGCACGCCGTCCAAGTTACCCGACTGCTCGCCCGCCGCGACCATGTTGCAGTAGAGCGAGTTGAATGCCTTCGGGAATTTCGCCATAGACTCGGCCAAGTTGTTGCCGCCCTGTATGTCGGCGCTGACCTGCCTTATGGCGGCCCCGAGTTCTTGGCTTTCGGTCTGCGCCCCCAAGACGTCAAGGCATTGCACAAGCGGCAATCCGGCGCTCACCATGGCGGAGAATTGGCGCGTGAAACGCGAAATATCCTGCAGCTTTATCCCGCTGAAGAGCTTGGGCATCTTTAACTCGACCCCCTTGCTCTTGATGGACGTAGCGCGAATCCGCTTCTTCCGCAGTATCTGCGACGCCGCGTCCTTGCTGGCGGCCTCAACCTCGCCCTTAACCTGCTTGCCTTCGCTTACTCCTACGTAGTCGAATTTTGGCATTTTTAGATACCTTTCTTTTTAATCCTAATAATCTTAATTAATCCTACTAATCCTAATTCAGACATCCTTAATAATCCTAATCAAGGCTCTCCTATCAACTTCTTCAAACTGTCAGGGTCAGGGCTTCTTCCGAAAGCGTCTTTTTTGGATATCAGGCGTCTATTGAACAGCATGGCTAATTGGCTGTTCATTGTTTGCATACCGTATTGCTGGCCGATTTCTATGATGCCTTGGAGTTGGTGCACTTTGTCCTCGCGGATCATTGAGCGGACGGCCATCGTGGCCACCATGATCTCGCAGGCCATCACGCGGCCGCCGCCTACGCGGGGCAGGAGCGCTTGGCTTATGATGCCCTCAAGCACCATGGAGAGCTGCGCCCGCACCGTCTCCTTCATGTCGGCGGGGAAGACGTCTATAATGCGGTTGATCGTTTGAGCCGCCGAGTTCGTGTGCAGGGTGGCCAGCGTCAAGTGCCCCGTTTCGGCGATGCTCAGGGCGGCTTGAATCGTCTCAAGGTCGCGCATTTCGCCGATGAGCACCACGTCGGGGTCTTGCCTCAGCGCCACCCTCAGGGCGGCCGCGAAACTCTTCGTGTCCTGGTTCACCTCGCGCTGGTTGATGATGCACCTCTTGTGCTGGTGCACGAACTCTATAGGGTCCTCCACGGTCAGGATGTGCCCCTCTTGCTCGTTGTTGATCTTGTCGACCATCGCGGCAAGCGTCGTGCTTTTGCCGCTTCCGGTGGGGCCGGTAACAAGCACCAAGCCGTTCGGACGCTCGGTGAGGTACTTGACGACCGGCGGCATGCCGAGCTCCTCGATAGACTTGATCATGTAGGGGATCTGGCGGAGCGCCGCCGTGCAGCAGCCCCTCTGCAAAAAGACGTTGGCGCGGAAGCGGGCCAGATTCTGAATGCCGAAAGAGAAGTCCACCTCTTTGTTCTGCTCGAAAGACTTCCTCTGAACCTCGTTCATGATGCTGTACGACAGCTTCTGAACATCGTCAGGCGTCAGCTTCTCCGTGGAAACCGGGACCAAACGTCCGTCGACCCGGTAGAGCGGGGGAGAGTTGTTCGTGAGGTGCAGGTCGGAGGCCCGCATATCGATCATCTTCTTAAGCAACTCCTGAATGTTCATCATGGCTACAGTCCTTTGTTTTTTGGGTCTCCATCAACACCATATAATATATATAATATCCGCCGCTCGCGCTTACAAAGAAACTTATTTGCCGCCGGCCGCCCCGTTATCAATGATATTATACCAACCCTGCATCGACAAAGTCAATGTTATTGATCGCCGCTGACCTCCAGCTTTCCGCCTTTTATGCGGAAATCGTACCTCCACCGCCCGGTTTCGCCGGGCTTGGCGCATATAATATTCTTCGCCGGCGCGCTTGAACAGGGCGGCGCCGCGACCGCGAAGCGCGGGCGGAAACGGTTGCGCGCCGTCAAAAGCTCCTCCCCGCTTGACGGGGGGACGGCCAATATGTCCAGCTTTTCGTAGAACGGCGCCCGGACGCCGGCCCCGTCGCGTAATTTGGCGAAGAGCGCGGTGTCGCATATCAGGGCGGTCATCCCGCCGTATGTCAGCAGTGCCGCCCGCCCGGCGCTGTCGGCAAAGGGGCAGACCTCCCTCCACGCCGCCCCCATGCCAAAAGAGTCGGCGGAGGGCAGGCCGCCGAGCGTCCCACCGGAAACCGTAACCCTGCCGCTGATAACCGTGTCCTTCCGAAACTCGGCTGCGGTCGCGGTTACGGTATAGCCGCCGCTGTCCCCGTAGACGCGGATAGACCTGTCCACCGCGAAGGGATTTACGCCGGTCTTGGCGTACCAGGTAAGGAGCGCCGTGGCGGCAAGAAGCAAAAAGACACGGACAAAATACCACCGCCCCATCCGCTTACCGTCGCTGAATCCGAAGCTCCGCCGCTCGCGGAAACGCCTTAAACGCTCTTTATGTCTGATGTTTAACCCCTTTGAGCCGGATAACCTGATAAAACCCGCCAAGACCGCGATAATCAAAAATAATAAAAACCATACCGCCCTTCAAGCGGATAACGCCTATGCCTGAACATTTCCTGCCCCGTCGGCCGTTTTTTATGACGCTGTTCGCGTTGTCAAAAATTATAGACTTTGACCCTTCCCAAATATTAATTTATCTATACTTAGTCACGGCGGTAAACATAGCCCAAAACAGCAAAAACCAATAGCTATAGGAATCCGAAATGAAGAAGCGTCTGTTATTTGCGTTGCTGGCGGCCGCGGCGGCGGCCCAAGCCTTGCTTTTGTCAGCCGGTTGCGTCCCCGCCGTAAAGCCGGGGCAGCAGTCAGCCGCCGAGCCGCCGCGCCCGGAGGCGGTCGATCCGCGCGAACGCTACACGGCCGGCGGCGGCCAGACCTTTTTGGACACCCTGAACCGCGGGCGGGAGATCACCGTCTCCGCGAACGACCTGCCGGTGCTCGAGGTGGTGCCGCCCGTGAGCTTTTCGTCGGAGAAGATCACCGCGAGCGAACCGCGCTTCCGTATCCAGATACTGGCGTCGAGCCAGCCAGATATGGCGCGCAAGGAGAAGATGAACGCCGAGAGCGTGATGAAGCAGCCGGTCTTCATGGCGTCAGAACAGTCGCTGTACAAGCTCTACGTGGGCGACTTCAAGACCAGGGCGGAGGCGGAGGCGGCGCTGCCGGAGGTCAGAAAGCTGGGATACAAGGACGCTTGGGTGGTAAGCGCCAAAGTCTCGCAGTGACGCGCTCAAGCTTATCTGTTATTATCGTCGCTATACCACTTATACAAGCGCGCCAGCCCCTCTTGGAGCTCTACTTTGTGCCGCCAGCCCAGTCTATGCAGTTTGCTCACATCGGTTAGCTTTCGCATAGTGCCGTCAGGCTTCGACGGGTCGAAAGCGATCTTGCCGCGATAGCCTATGACCCCGGCCGTCATCCGAACCATCTCGCCGACGGATATCTCTACGCCGGTGCCTATGTTGACGTGGCAGTTCCTGATTTCCTTGCCGGCGCCGGACAATTCGGCGGCGATGTCCTTGAAGTCGACGTGTTCGAGAATGTGCGCGCAGGCGTCGGCCATATCCTCGCTCCACATGAATTCGCGCGTGGCCTTGCCCGTCCCCCACAGTTCGACCCTGTCGCCGTATACACCGTATTTCGCCAAGGCGGAGACGATGGCGCTTTCCTCGGCGCTGCCGTCAATTCCGTTGATCGGGCGTTTGCTGATGTCTTTGCGGATCCCGTCTATGTCGCCGTCAAAGAGGCGCGACGCCAAGAATATCTTCCTCATCACGCCGGGGATAACGTGGCTCTTCTCCAGATGGAAGTTGTCTCGCGGCCCGTAGAGGTTGGTCGGCATGACGGCTATGAAGTTCGTACCGTACTGCAGGTTGAAGCTCTCGCACATCTTGAGCCCGGCGATCTTCGCTATGGCGTAGGGCTCGTTTGTGTACTCCAAGATTCCAGTGAGCAGGGCGTCTTCCCGCATGGGTTGGGGCGCGTCTTTGGGGTAGATGCAGGTGCTGCCCAGAAACAGGAGCTTCTTGACACCGTGTTTGAAGGACTCGCATATAACGTTTTGCTGCACCTGCAGGTTTTGATAGATAAAGTCGGCCCGGTAGATGTTGTTTGCCATGATGCCGCCGACTATGGCCGCGGCCAGGACCACGTAATCGGGGCGCTCGGCGTCAAAAAAAGCCCTGACGAGCGAGCCGTCGAGCAAATCCATCTCTTGGCGGGTCCGTCCTATAAGGTTGGCGTATCCTTTGGAGGCGAGGTTGTTCCATATAGCAGACCCCACAAGCCCCCTATGCCCGGCGATATAAATCTTAGAATTTTTATCCATGCGGCCTCCGAACGGATTGTTGTCCTGAAAGATTGACGTATTTATAAAAATAATACAAGTGACAAAAAAAGTCAATAATTATTAAGGGGCTACCTACTCCGAGGCGGCGTAATATATATTAAAGGACGGAGAAAGGAACCTCTAAACAGCGAAACCCATAGGGAAGGGTTTGGGGAATCGGCGATATGAAAATAGATTTGGTTTATTTGTGGGTAAACGGGAGCGATGAATTGTGGCTTGCCAAGAAGAACGCCGCGCTTTCAAAAGTCGGCAAGCGGCTCGCGCGGTCGGCGGCAAGCGATAACCGCTGGCGCGATAACGACGAACTGAAATATTCTCTTCGCAGCGTCGAAAAATTCGCTCCTTGGATAAACCATATCTTTATCGTTACCGATGACCAAATACCTATGTGGCTGAATTCGAAAAATTCCAGAATTACGATTGTTGATCACAAGCAAATAATTCCAAACGATAAACTTCCGCTCTTCAACGCCAACGCGATAGAGATGTTTTTATGGAAAATACCGGAATTATCTGAGTATTTTTTGTACGCCAACGACGATATGTTCTTCGGAAAGCCCGTAGAGCCGTCTTTTTTCTTTGACGGAACCGGGAATCCGATAGTGATTATGAAGGAGAGACGCAGAAGTTTTAAAAATCTCGGAGATAAATCGCAGGTTTCATCGCGGCTGTATATGGTAAAGTCCGCTCGGACTATAAAATACGCGTACAAAAAACTGAACAAAAAATTCAATTTGGCGTTTAAACACGCAATAGAGCCTATCCGCAAGTCGTATATGGAAGAAAATTTTAAGGATATGGAAGAGGAGATACTGACCGCCACCGTCACGCCGTTCCGCGACGTGAACAACATTCAGCGGATCATCATGCCGCTTTTCGACAACGCGAAGGGGAGAAATACTATAGTATTAAATTGGCGGACCGGCGGCAAACGTATCGTCTATGACAATAAAAAAGATAATTCGAGTAGTAGGCTGTATCATGGGTTATTGTGGATATTCGCCACTATTATAGGCTCGATAAAATATGACTGCTATGACAAACAGTGGCGCATTGCGTTTTTTTTGAGGAAATATCAACCCACGCTCTTTGCAATAAATGATTTTTCGTTAAACGAGTCGACCTTTGAATCGGCGATAGGGTTCATTGATAAGATGTTTTCTAATAAATCGGAGTTTGAAAAATGAGCTCGGCGAAGATTTCAATAATAATCCCGATATACAATGACGAATTGTATCTTACCGACGCTCTAAAGTCAATTCAAAATCAAACATTTACCGATTTTGAGTGTATTTGTATCAATGACGGTTCACAGGATAGATCAGAAGAAATAATTGACGGATTTGTTGATGCGGACAGCAGGTTTTCAAAGATAAATCGACAAAACGGCGGAGTGTCTGCGGCAAGAAACACCGGATTGGATGCGGCGAACGGCGAATACTTGTTTTTTATGGATCACGATGATTTGATTCCGAGTTATACGCTGGAGATACTGCTTGACACCGCTCAGAAATTTAACGCGGATATAGCGCGGGGGCGTATGATGATGATACCGGAGGATTTTAAACTGGAGGGATTGCCGAAAGCCGAGATGGGTGCGGAAAAACCGCGTTATTTCGATAATCCGATAACGGATTTTTATAGGCATATTCGTGGAAAATATAAATCTTGGTGTTATGTTTGGCAATGTTTGTTTAAGCGCGACGCAATAAAAAATGTAAGGTTTGTTGATGATTTGCGGGCAGGCGGCGAGGACAATTTGTTTATGTTTGAAACTATAAGCAAAATAAAAAATTTCATCCAAGTCGACAATATTGTCGCCTGTCACAGATACTCAAAGACCAGCGCTACGCTGAACGGTTATAACCAAACTTTGATAAAAATGTTTGAGACGATAGTACCGCACATTTACAAGAATTATGCTGTGATTGAAAATGTCGACAGACGGATGCTACGGTGGGTTTATAGAAAAGAGTCATACGCCGTTTACCGGATTTTGATGCGCAATACCATTCGAGCGAATCAGCAAATATTTTTGGAGATGGCAAGAGAAACTTTGCAAAAAATGCGCGGAACCCCGGAATTTGACGAAATTACAAAGTGGTGGAGTTTTAGGCAAAAAATAATATTTCACTTGTTTATTAACGGGAAATTTAGTATTTTAAAAAAATTGCGTATGTTTATGTGGTGATTTTAGCGTTAGAAATCACGACAATTTGTTCTAAAAACATCATTACTGATTTATTTCATCAACAAATTAGGGAGGTTTTTATGATAAGTTTTGTTATGTTAACTTGGAATAGAAAGTTATTCGTGGAAAAAATGTTTTCTTCTTTTTATGAGAACAAATCAGCCGACTGCGAGTATGAATTTTTGATCATTGATAACGGGTCAAACGACGGCACTGTAGACTATTTGAGTAATACCGCGAAATTAGATAAAAATATTAAAGTACGCTACAATAAGAAGAATAAGGGGCTTAACGAATACAAAAAGCTCTTTAATTTGTCAAAAGGCGATTATATACTGATAATTGACGACGATGTCATTGAGTTTCCTAAAAATTTTGACAAGACGATGGTCGAATATATGGACAAGTTTGAAGATTTCGGTTTTGTTTGTTTAGATGTGGTGCAAAACGAATACACCGACGGGGCAAAGCCGGATTCGTCGCATTATGAGGACATAACGCGAAACGGGCTTACAATCAGCAAAGGGCCTACGGGTGGTTGGTGCACGATATTCAGGAAAAAGGATTACCGAAAAATAAAATGGCATTTTGTTTTGGGTAAAAAACTTAAATTCGGATACGCCGAGGACGGAAAATTACAGCGAAAGTTCGACAGAATTTTACATTTGAAATCTGGCGTGATAAAAGACGTAAAATGTTTTCACGCTTGCGGACCGTATTACTCGCAAAAATACGGTTTTTTAGACAGAGATATAGAAAAATATAAAATGTCGGGTTTGGACAGAATGATCAACAAGTATCAAGAATATAAATGAGTTGTCATTATAGTCTACCGCCATTTTGGATGGGTGAGTTTTCTGTGTTAGTCAAGAGATGAAAGCGGAACTCCGGTCATTTGTTTTAATATCGGCCGTTAAAAATTGAATTTGGAGGCATATTTGGAATTAGCGCCTATTGTATTGTTTGTTTATAATCGTCCGAAGCATACTCTCGCTACGTTGCAAGCGCTCAAAAACTGCGGCCTTGCGGATAAAAGCGTTCTTTATATTTTTGCGGATGGGGCCAAAGAAAACGGCGGCGATACCGAAATGGACGCGGTCTTACAGACGCGAAGTGTTATTGATAGCGACAAATGGTGCGGCGAAGTGATTATTCATAAATCCCCTGAAAATAAGGGGCTGGCAGCTTCCATAATAAACGGGATAACACAAGTTTGCCAAAATCACGGGAAAATAATTGTGCTTGAGGACGACATCGTGGTCTCGCCATTTTTTTTGCGGTATATGAACGACGCGCTGAATTTTTACGAGAACGAAAAAAACGTATGGCATATTTCAGGATGTGCGTTGCCGTTCTACAAAAAGATTGACGTAGATACATTCTTTTCAAGATTTATGTGTTGCTGGGGTTGGGCGACTTGGTATGACAGGTGGAAATCTTTTGAGAAAAATCCACAAGCGGCTCTGACTAGGGCTTTTTGGAAAAAATATGATTTTACGTATGGAAATAAATACAAAGCCTATTATCAAATTAGGGCGAATTTACACGGTAAACGAAACACTTGGGCGGTTTTTTGGTACGCGACTATTTATTTCAATAATGGGTTATGCTTAAATCCGCGGATGTCGTTTGCCGACAACATCGGAATGGACGGCAGCGGTGCGCACTGCGGAAAATCAAATGTTTATAAAGCTAATATCGGCGAGCGCTATCCGATAACATTTGAAACGAAAATCGGCGAAACGCCGCAAACAAGGAGAATGTTTATGGAAAATCTCTCAAAAAAGACAAAAAAATTGATATGCCTGAAACCGAACGGGCAATACAGCAACAGACTGTTGCAGAATCTGAATTTTGAGGCCTTTTGTATGGAATACGGTTATGAGTTGCAAAACCCGACCTTTGCCGATATGGCGGATTTTTATGTGTCGCCGTGTAACGTTGAAACAAACTTTGTTATTAAGTTTTTGCGGGTAAACTTATTGGGGCGGATGTTTCGACATGCCAGAATTGTGAAAAAGTTATTTTCCACGGCTTGGCTGATGTCAAAATTGGGATTTATAAAATACGTGGATTTTGATAGAGGTAAACGTGAAAAGAACAGCGAGAAAACGCTTTTAAAAGCGTTTGAAAAACACGACTCGGTTTTTGTGAGCGGATGGTATTTCAGGGTGTCGGAATTGGTTGAGAAACACCATGACGAATTGATAAGAAAGTACGCGTTGCGGTCTGAATTTTACGAGAATAACGACTTTTACAAAAAAACAATCGAACTGAAACGCAAAGGATATACGCTTGCCGGAATTCACATCAGGCGCGGAGATTACAAAAAGTGGGAAAACGGGAAGTATTATTTTGACGATGAAACTTACGAGAAGTATATGAGCGCTTTTTCACAAAAATTATCGAAAAACGGAGTGGAAAAACTTGTCTTTATCATATTCTCAAATGAAAAAGTTTCTTTTGCGGAAACGCCGAATTTGATGATATCTAAAGAAAGCTGGTTTATCGATCACCTGATAATGTCGCTTTGCGACTACCTTATAGGCCCGCCCAGCACATTTACTTTGTGGGCGAATTATATCGGAAGAAATACTCTTTTTTACATTCACGATGGGAATGGAACGCTGGAAAACACAACGAGCGGTTTTCGCGAAAACGACTTATTCCACATCGGAATTGACGCGACGGCGGCAAATAACGCGACACCGCCCTAATGCTTAGGCAGCGTCATCCAATCTCCGAATGTTTTGTCCCATTGGGGCGGGTCGAAGCGCTCGTAACCGGCGCAACTGTAAAAAGTCAATTCTCCGAAGTATATTTTGTCCGCCGCGACATAAAAGTCCACACGAACGTGAATTTTGCCGGCAGACAACTTTCGCGCTAAATTTAACATTTCTTCAAGGCATTTCGGTTTTTGTATTTTTACATTAGGGTCGTTTGGATGACCGCCGCTACCTACGGGTTGATACTCCCATTGCGGTGAGAAAAAATATTCTTTCTTTCCCCCGGTTCCGGTAGTAAATCTATCAAAGATAATGTTTACGATTTTCGGCTCGCCGTTAAAGCAGTATATTTTGTAATCTTTCAACTGTACGCCCGATTCATCAATCATCAATTTTTCCGCAATTATACACGGTCTAATATTTTTGTAAACCCATTCTTTCCTTTGGTAGTAGCAATTTACCGCGAGATATTTTCTGAAACGCTTTCGGAGCTCCGTCAAATCCAAGCGGCTTTTGTCTTTGCAAATATAGACGCTGCCGCAGTCGTGAGTGCACTTGAGAACAAATTCGTTCGGCAGCGTGTCGAAAGGTATTTCGTCGAAATGAGTCCAAACGCCGTAGTTGGGAATCAAGTATCGCTCGCCTATGGTTTGGGCGATATACTTGCGGACTTCGTATTTGTCGACTAATTTTGAATACTCCGGCCGTCTGTCGTATAATTTCAGCCATTGTACTTTTTCGCTGTACAAAACCGGTTTTTTAAGATTGAGCTTGCGCCGCATTTTTCGGCGGTACTGTTGTTTCAAGTAGAGAACGTCCGGTAACAAAAACACCAGCGGATAACGGATCGTCATCCTAATAATCCAAAGGAATTTATCGATAATTTTTATAAATTTATATTTTAATGTCATATCCCCAACCTCACGAATCGTTCAGGAATCCTGACTATCCACCGCATACCGAGCATACATGGTTTGTTCCACGAATAGATTTGTCTGCAAAAAGTTTGTATGGTACGCGCGCGGGCGAAGAGTTTGTCGCCGTCTGCCGACTGTTTGTTCGTGACATCCTCAATAACTCGCATCCTTTTCTTGAGGTGCCTTATCCGCCCGGTGTTTATGAAGTCTTGGTCGTCGAAACGGGCTTTCAGCGCGTTGTAATCGGCGTTGCCGAAGTGCAGCAGGTAGAGATTTTTGTCTATGTGAAAATTGTGCCCCATCACTCTGTGAAAACCGCTTCCCCAGCGGACGGGTTTGGAAATTATCGAAGTCTTGGTGTACCTTGTGGAGAGCAGCGCGTATTTCCTCTGTTCCAAAAACGGCTTTGATTTGTCCAAAGGCCGCTCCTCCGTTAAATGCTGGCCGAAGTCGAGGCCGAGGCCGGATACGCTTGTTTTAATGTCGATTTTTGAGAGGTATTCCGTGAGCGTCATGCCGGTTTTCGGGTCAGCCGCCAAAAATTCGTCGGCGTCGCAGCCTATTATCAGATCATACTTTTGCAGCAGTTCCTCGGCTCTGTCGGAGAGAAAGCCGAGCCGCTGTTTTTCGGCGTCGATAACGTGATACCCTTTTTTTTCTACGATTGAGACGTTTGACCTTCCGGCGCCGGAGGGCGCTTTTTGGTCGACGCCGTCTAGATATATGTATAAATTATCCTCGCCGAGCAGCGCGCCGTAGTAGGCTGCCCATCTGTTCAGGAAGAATTCGTCGTTTCGCGCCATTGTAACCGCGCAGATTTTTTTCACGCTGACCCCCAACCGCCGTCGACCGGGACGACGCTGCCGGTTATGTAGTCGTTTTCGACCAAAAGCCTCATAGCCTGGCGGATGTGGGCCGGATCGCCGGTTTTGGCCAAAGGGATTAGGCTCGGCAGTCTTGAAAAATCTTCCGTATTGCCGTTTGCGGGCGGCAGAATCGCTCCGGGGGCGATAGCGTTCACCCGTATTTTAGGCGCGTACAGATAGGCCTGCTGGCGTGTTATCTCATCCAAAAACAGCTTTGATACCCTGTAATTTTGGTATTTTTTGCTTTTCGGCCGGGCGTGCGCGTCGGTGATGTTGATTATCCAGCCGTTCTCCGCGGATTTGGCGAACGCGGCGGACAGCCTGAGCGGGGCTAGCGCGTTGACGGCCAGCATTTTGTCGAAATGAGCGGTATCGGACATATCGCCGGTCTCAAAAACCGCCGCGTTGTTGATGAGGCCGCCGAGCGGCGGAATCCGCAATTTTTTGACGTCGGCTATGAACTTTTCCGGGGATTCCGTTAAATCGGCCTTAATAAACGCGACGCGCCCGTCGCCGTTAAAAAAGGACGCCGCCGGTTCCGGAGACGTCCTATAGTGTATGACGGCGTGATACCCCAGATCGAGGCACTCTTTCGCCAATTCCAAGCCTATTCTGTCCGACGCGCCGGTTATCACGGCCGTCCGGGGTTTATTTTGATTTGCGTCCATATTATTGAAAATTAGGTAATTTCACTCTATGAACGCAAATCTTTTTTTATAACTCCGTTTAGTGCCCCACGCTCAAGATTACCGACACCTGCTCGCGCTTTCCGCCGGCGGTCTTGATCGCGCCCTTGACCAAGTATGCGCCTTCCGATACCGGGCGGCCCTTCTTGTCCCGCAAATCCCAAGACCCTACCGCGCGTTTGCCGTTGCCGCCGGCGTCCGCGTTTTTTCCGATCTTCACTGCGGCCACCGTATTGCCCGCCGCGTCGTAAACCGACAGCGCGGCGCTCTCTATGCGGCTGCCGTTGCGGAAGAAGCTGACAGCGCCCGACGATCTGCCGACCGGATTCGGGCCCGCTGTGAATTCGGCGGTCAGCGCGGCTACCGGCGCTATCGCCGCCGTTACTCTGTTGGAGTCTGCGGCTGGGATTACGCGGTCGGGTGAAGCGACCGCGTCGTTGATCTTTTTAAACGATACCGTTACCGTCGTATCCGCCGTTAAGCTTGCCAGCGTGTAGGTGGCAGCTGAGTTGCCGGCGACCGCGGCGCCGGTTTTCCAAACGTCGACTTCGTAACCGGCGTCCGGTTTTGCGGTGAATACAACGCTCCTGCCTTTCGGCGCCAGAGCGCCGGAGGTAATAGTATCGCCGTTAACCACCGCCGTCAGCTTGCCGTTCGCGCCGGCGCTGAACGTTACGGTGTTTCCGGCAACCCAGCGGGCATAGGCGATCGAGTCGCTCGTAAACGCCATACTTGTCGTTATTTTGACGCCGCCGGTAGAATCGGTGTACCAGCCGTCAAACGCCAGATCGTTTTTCTTGACCTTCGGTAAAGAGTCGAGCTTACTGCCTGAGCCGGTCTTGGCGGTTGTAAAGGAAGGCAAGCCGCCGCCGTAGGCGTTGAACATTATCGTGTAGATAGGCGCCCAATGGGCATAGATGATCGTTTCCTTTTCATACACGGTGCTTGCCGTCACTTTTTCGCCGGCATTGCCGTCCGTGAACCATCCTTCAAAGAAATAACCGGCCCATGCAGGCGTAGGAAGCGGGGACGCCAACTTGCCGCCCGCTACGGTAGTCGCCGAGTCGGGCGTTACCGCGCCGCCGCCGTTGGTGTTGAATGTTACCTTATAGAAGACGGCCGTCCAATTCGCCGTAAAGCTTTTGTTCCCGGTGCTCCCGCGCTCGATCGATACGTCCTTTTCCGGCTTCGAGTGCCCCGTCCACGTCCAACCGTTGAATATGTAGGCGGGTCTGACCGGATCGTTCAGAGTAATGCTTGACTCAATAGTGTATTTAGTCGGATTCGGGTAGTCGGGGTCTTCGATTCCGCCGCCCAAATTATAAGATATCGTGTAACTGACAGGCGTCCACCGGGAATAAACGGTGGCATCGCCGTCAAACACCGTGCTGCCGGTGACTTTGGCGGCGTCTTCGGGATAATCCGGGTACCAGCCGTCAAAGGTGTAACCGTTTTTAGTCTTCAGCGTGGGTATAGAGGCGACCTTTCCGGCATTGGCGCTTGTGCCTGTTTCTCTATAAAACGTGGTGTCGTCGTCTTGGAACGTTATATTGAGGATTCTGACCGTCCAATTCGCGGTGAACGCTTTGTTGCCTGTGCTTCCCTGATCAATCGATACGGAGGTTTGCGGCTCTTTCTCTTTTTGGCCGCTCCACGTCCAGCCTATGAACGTGTTGGCGGGTTTCTTCGGAGGGCTCAGCGTAACGGCGTCCTCAATAGTGTATTTTGTGGGATTGGGGGGCGTTGCGGTCGCGCCTTCCATGCCGCTGTAGGATATCGTGTAAGACGTGGGCGTCCAGCGGGCATAGATGGTAGTAGGCTCAGAAAATACCGTGCTTGTCGTTACCGGATTCCCGTTCGTTTCGTCATTGTACCAAGCGCCGGAGGTGTAACCGGTTTTCGGCGTCAATGCCGGCAGCTTCGCGAGTTTCCAACCGGCTCCGGTCATGTCGGACCTCTTATTGTCCGCTATTGTGCCGGCGTCGGGGTTGGTGTTGCTGAATGTTATCATGTAATTTATAATCTTCCATTGCGCGTAGATCGTAGTGTTCTTTTGAAAAACATAGCCGTCCGGTATCTTCGTGCCGCCCGTTGCCGCCGTGTACCATCCGTCAAATGTGTAACCGTCACGCGTGGGAGCCGCAGGAAGCGCCGCGAGCGTTCCGTCGGCGGGGTTTGTCTTGGCGGACGTTTCGACATCCGGGTCTATCGTGCCGCCGTTTGCGTTGAACGTTACTGTGAAGACAGGGATCCACCAAGCATAAATAGTTGTGTTCGCGGTATAAACAGTGGTTGGATTTATCTTTATGCCGTCGTTCGTTGCCTTTGTGTACCATCCGTTAAATATGGCGTCGGTTTTTTCAGGTTCGGGCAATCCTGCGGCGAGTATCCCGCTTGTATTGGTCTGGGCGGAAGCCGGTGTTACCGAACCGCCGTTGGCGTTGAATGTTACTTTGTAGGTCCACATGGCTGTGAGAGTAGTGTGCCTTTCGTACACATAGCTCGTAGTTATCTTCGTGCCGTTCAAATACCATCCGTCAAATGCGGCATTGGAGTTTGTGGGAGTGGGCAACGTCGCGAGCGTCTTGCCGGTACTGGTTTTGGCGGTTGTTGTAGATAATGAGCCGCCGTTGCGGTCGAAAGTTATTGTGTAGGTATATTGGGCATGGATGGCTGCGGTTGTGGTGAACGAAGTGCTTGTAGTTATCTTCGAGCCGCCGGTTTCCGAGTTGTACCATCCGTCAAAATTTTTATCGTCGCATGTAGATGTAGACAAAAGCGGCGAGCCCAATTCTGCTGTCGCGAGCTTTGCGGGGGAAGGACGATCGAAGGACGTGAGAAATGTTGAATTTAAACATTGCGGATCGCAGTGGGGGTAAAGGGTTATGATGACATTCGCCGCAGACGCCGTTCCCGCCCAAACCAACACCACCGCCGTAATCACCGCGAATAAAGGCATCCCACCCCTGACCCCGCCGCTAGAAAGTCTAACCTTGTCCATAAACAACTCCCTCCAATCCCTAAAATTTTGTATGAAATGAACGTAAAACCCATTTTCCATAATATATATAATCTACTTTACGGCTAGGCGGAAATGCAATTTTTTTTAATTTTTTTAGTAACGATCCCAATCAATAATATGTATTTTAGGGTATGGCCGATCGGTATACGCGGTTCTTTATGAATAACGGCGGAGGTAATCCGTGAATATCAACGAATGTCTTCTAAACGCCGAAAACAGCTATCCGGCCGGCGCCGACGCCGCGACGATAGGCTCCCTGATAGCCGCGTCCGGCAAAGAGCGTCTTTGGGACGACCGCGCCGGCGACGGTATCAATACTGTCGATACCATAGTGATCCACTACATGAGCGCCTCGGCCGTCACTCCCGACGATCCTTACAATATCGGTCATCTCCTTAAAATCTTCTGCGATTACGGCGTAAGCGCCCACTATCTGATCGCCCGTGACGGAGAAGTTTATCGCCTCGTTCCCGAAGATATGAAGGCTTGGCACGCCGGCCCGAGCATAATGCCCGCCCCCGACGGCCGCGCCGGCGTCAACGAATTTTCCATAGGGATCGAGCTGGCGGCCACGGAATCCTCCGGTTTCGCCGACGCCCAGTACGAGGCGCTTAATCTGCTGTGTGTTGATATTGAGGATCGTCGTCGCAAGAAAATGGCCTATGTGGGTCACGACATGATAGCGGGGGAGCGGGCCGTCGCCCTGGGTCTGCGCAAAGAGCCTAAGGCCGACCCCGGGCCGCTGTTTGACTGGTCTAGGCTTACGGTAGGGCGGGGGGATGCCGGATCAAGTCCGGCATGACGGTTGAATCGGGACAGTCCGAGGTTATCCGTTGACGTCGCCGGGCCTGAAGTCGTCAAGAATATCATTAATTGACGAGTACTTCCCCTCGTTTTCCGTCAAAACCCGCTTGACTTGGTCGTCGAAGCAAAGCATATCGTCCCTCTTCCAAACCACTCCGACGGGGATACCGGCGTTTTCATCGCTGTCCGAGTCATAAACCCTTGCCGCAACGCGCATAGCGCTTTCTCTGTCGTCGATTTGATGCCCTTTCGCCTGCAGGTCGTACAGCCGTTCCGTGATCTCTTTCTGCCGTTCGCCGAAGGTTCGGCATGGCGCTATCACGTCTACAAGCGAAAAGCCGCGGTGGTTCATGGCGGCGGCGATCATCTTTTTCACATGATCCTTATCGTAGGCGCAGCTCCTGCAGACCATGGAGGCTCCGCTGCTGATTGCGAGTTCGGTGGTGTTTAGCGGCGCGCTGAGCTTGCCGTAGGGGGTGAGCGATCCTTGGTATCCCAGCGGCGAGGTGGGAGATGTTTGATTTTTGGTCATGGCGTACAAGCGGTTGTCCAGGCATATTACCGTGATGTCGAAGTTCTTCCTCGCGGCGTGGACGAAGTGCGCCGCGCCTATGGATAGCAGGTCCCCGTCGCCCGTCGCCACGATCACAGGGATATCGGGGCGCGCCAGCCTTGAACCTATGGCGACCGGCAGCGGCCTGCCGTGCAGGGTGTGCATGCCGTGCGTGTTCAGAAACAGCGGCAGCCGCGACGAGCAGCCTATTCCGGAGATCACGCATATCTCGTCCGGCGCGACGCCGCGCTCGTCCAAGCACTCCGTGAGGGCGGAGAGCACGGTGAAGTAGCTGCATCCGGGGCACCAAGAGGGCGCGTTTCCGTTCATGTAACGATTTTGCGCTGTGTCGCTCATGTTTTCGCCGCTCCGTCGTTGTTTGCGCCGCTCATGTCGGATATAAATTTTTCCATATTAATGATGCCGCATAGCTCCGCCTCGATCTCTTCCGGGGCGAAAGGCTCGCCGTTGTATTTTTTAACGGAGATCGGGTTGATCTCGGTATTCATACGTATCAGAGAGGCTAATTGCCCCGTGTAGTTTGACTCCACCACGGCTATGCGCGGGCAGAAGTTCAGCAGTTCCATGTAATGCCCGTTTACAAACGGGAAGAGGAGGCGCGGGTAGAGGCAGGCGATTTTAAGGCCGCGTTTGCGCATTGACGACACCGCTATGCGCGTCATCGCCGCGTCGAAGCCCCAGGAGACGACGCAGATGTCGGCTTTCGGGAGCGTGTCCTGAAATCTGGCGGAAAACCGCGATTTAGGCATGGGCGGTTTTAGATCGCCTATATCCAGCGTTTGCAGATAGCCGCAGTTCCCGTCGATCTTGTCCATCTTGCTGAAGCGCCTGTACTGCTGCCGGATGCGGTTATTCGCGGTGTTGCTCGGCATCCCTTTGGCGTCGTGTTCAAGCCCTGTTACGCGGCGGGCCGCTATATGGGGCGCCGCGGTGTGCGGCACGGCGGCCGCGTTTTCGCTGTGAACCTGGGTTATGTGGTACCCGTTTATGTTAAAAGCCGGGTCGGGCCGCTTGCATGACATCTGCAGGTTCCCGAGCGCTCCGTCCGTCAGGAGGATCACCGGGCAGCGGAAGCGCCGCGCCATGTCGAACGCCTCTATAGTCAGGTGGAAGCACTCGTCTATGGTGGAGGCGGCCAGAACGATCCGCTGACCCTCCCCGTGGCCGCCGAATATAACCGCCATCAGGTCGTCTTGGCTGTGCTTTGTGGGCATGCCGGTGGACGGGCCGGCCCGCTGCACGTCTACCACTACCGCCGGGGTTTCCGTCATGGAGCAGTAGCCCAGGAACTCCTGCATCAGCGACAGCCCGGGGCCGCTCGTCGCGGTCATCGCGGGGGTGTCGAAAAACCACGCCCCGGCTACAGCCCCTATCGCCGATATTTCGTCTTCGGCCTGGTAGGCGAACCCCCCGAATGCGGGCAGGTACGTCGCCAAGAAGGTGCCTATCGGCGTCGCGGGGGAGATGGGGTAGGAGGCGTATATACGGCATCCGGCGCTTATCGCGCCAAGCGCCACCGCCTTGTTTCCGTCCAAAATGACGCGATCCTCCGAGGATTGGCGGGGCGAGGCCAGGCGCAGGGCGTGCCCGTTGGCAGCGCGCAAGGGCGGCAGTATGCCGGACGCGGCGGATTCAAAGCCTAGTTTGAATGATTCGCGGTTTTGTTCCGTCAAATTTTTTGACTTGAGCTTTTCGGTGATTAGGCCCAAGGGAAGGTCTTGGGGAATGCCCAATATCGCCGCCAGCACCCCCGAAACGAAGCTGGATTTCAATTGCGGATAGGTCTGGATATTTGGGCAGAGGCCGAAATCCAGCTTGAAAGTGTGCGTGCCGTCCGATCCGCCGCGTTCGCCGTCGGCCGCGCTTATGTCCGCGCCGAGGCTGATCGCTTCATTGATGCGGTCGACGCCGTTAGCGCTGTCGGCGCCGCCGAGCACGACAAGGGCCGCCCGGCTTAGCGCGAAGACGAAGTCTGCGGATGTGCTTACCGGCGCCGCGGAATCGTCGTCGGAGATTGTTACAAGCACGCTGCATATCCCGCCGCGTATGGTTGGGGGGAAGCAGTTGTGCGCCGCCGAGATGAAGCCGCGGACGGCGGCGGCCCGCATGAGCGTATCGCCGGCGCTGAGCACCCCGTCGCCGGCTTCGCCGACCAGGAGCACCCTCAGGGTGAAAGGAACGTCGTTGTTGTTTGTGGCGTCCATAGCGGCGGCATCGTCTCCGTTACGCGGGCGGCAGTGATTTTTTGACGGCGTCGCAAGCGTTGATCAGCGCTTGGTACAGTTCTTTATCGGGCGTGCCGTTACGCAGCGACGTCTCGAACTGGAGCGCGGCCTGATAAACCTCGGCGATGTCGAGGTTTCCGGCGGTCCCCTTGATTGTATGGACCAGCTTCTTCGTGTTCTCAACGTCCGCGACCGCCTCGTCGAAGCTCACCCATTGCGGCGGCAGCGGGTCTTTGACGAAGATACGCAGCATCTTTTCGTAGAACGCCTCTTTGCCTTTGAACTTCGCCGGGGTTACTATGGCCAAGGTCGCCCCTCCTTTTTAGTGTTACGATTGTGTATGTACCGGTACAGGGTAAATATCCGGTCAATTTATTAATATAATTTATGGCGGGGGCGGCGGTGAAAATTTATTCTTTCGGCTTTTGATTTTCGGGCGGCCTCCGGGCGGTGTCGTATTTTCCGGGCTTTTTTGTCCGGCGAATATTATTTTATAAATATCAGATCATGATGTTAATCAATAAATTACGGATAAGAGCAAAGATAGAGACGCCATGATAGTATGCACGCTTTTCAACCCCGTCATAGACGCCACCTACCGCGTGGACGGTCTTGAGCTCGGCACAACCCGCTTAGACGTCGTATCGCGCACCGTGCCGGCCGGCAAGGGGATGAACGTCGCCAGGGTGGTCAAGACGCTCGGCGAGGAGGTGGCGGTCACCGGGCTTATCCCAAAGAACGATATGCGCCGTTTCGAGGCCTTTTTGGGCGATCACGGGATAAAAGCGCTTCTCTACGAGGCTCCGGGCGTTACGCGGGTGAACGTCACCCTGCACGACGCCCAGACGCGGTGCGTCACCCATATAAACAGCGTGTCGCCCCCGCTGCCCGTCAGTCTGGAGGAGGACTTTTTGCGCTTTTTGGCAGATCAGGCGGAGACCGGCGACCAATGGTGCTTCAGCGGCAGCCTGCCCAGCGGCTTCGACGACGACGCCTACGCCCGCCTGATACGCGACTTCAAAGCCAGGGGCGTCGGCTGCCTCCTGGACACCCGCGGCATGGCGCTCAGAACCGGCGCCAGAGCCGCCCCGCAGATCATAACGCCGAATCTGACGGAATTGGGAGAGTTCTTTCAGGAAGAGATCAAGGGCGTGCACCACATAGCTCTGTGCGGCAAGCGTCTCATAGATATGGACGTGGAGTACGTATTCATCACCCTGGGTCAGGACGGCGTGATAGCGATCCACGAGGAGCAGTGCCTGCTCTGCTCCCCGCCGGATATAAAAACGGTGGACACCGTCGGATGCGGCGATGCCTTCGCCGCCGGGGTGCTGGTGGCGCAGAAACGCAGCTTCGCTTTCGCGGAGATGTGCAGGCTGGCGGTGGCGTGCGGATCGTCGAAAAGCCTGCACGAAGGTCCGGGGATCGTTATGCCGGAAGAGGTTTGGCAGTTGATGGAGGGTGTTGAGATTACTTGTATATAATGGTGTTGGATCATTATAAAAACGAAGGGTTGCGCGGTAATGAAAACAAAAAGAATTTTGGTGACCGGCGGCGCCGGTTTCTTAGGCTCGCACCTCTGCGAAAGGCTCGTGGGGCAGGGGCACGACGTTATATGTCTGGATAACTATTTCACAGGCCGCAAAAAGAACGTGGAGCGCCTGTTTGACCGCCATAATTTCGAGCTGTTGCGCCACGACGTGACCTTCCCTGTATACGTGGAGGTCGACCAAATCTACAATTTGGCCTGCCCCGCCTCCCCGGTCCACTACCAGTACAACGCCGTGAAGACGATCAAGACCTCAGTGATGGGCGCGATCAACGTCCTCGGTTTGGCTAAGCGTGTGAGGGCGCGCGTGTTGCAGGCGTCTACGTCGGAGGTCTACGGCGATCCGCACGAGCACCCGCAGAAGGAGAGCTACTGGGGCAACGTCAACCCCGTAGGCGTGCGGTCGTGCTACGACGAGGGGAAGAGGGTGGCGGAGACTTTATTTTTTGATTACCACCGTATGAACAAGGTGGACATAAGGGTAATGCGCATTTTCAACACCTACGGCCCGCGTATGCACCCGAACGACGGCCGCGTGGTGTCGAACTTTATCGTGCAAGCGCTTAAAGGTAATGATATAACGATCTACGGCGACGGGTCGCAGACGCGGTCGTTCTGCTACGTCGACGATCTGATTGACGGGATGGTTCGTTTGATGAACGCCGACGATACCGTAGGCCCCGTCAATATCGGCAACCCCGGCGAGTTCACTATCAAGCAATTGGCGGAAGAGGTGATAAGCCTGACCGGCAGCAAGTCAAAAATCGTTTATCAGCCGCTGCCGTCCGACGATCCGAAACAGAGGCAGCCTGATATTGCGCTGGCCAAGGAGAAGCTTGGGTGGGAGCCGAAAGTCGGGTTGAAGGATGGATTGGTCAAGACGATAGAGTATTTCAGGGGTGATTTGGAGCGGTAATTTTGTTAAACTTCAAAACATAAGGTGGAAAAATGTCAAAACTCACAGAATCGGTAATATCGCAAGCCCTTGAATTCGCTTATGAAAAGGCTATTAGTGGTTTTAAAGGAGTGAATTCCGCCATGGAATTGGCGGAATCCTATAAAAAGTCGCATCCCGGCGACAAAAGCAGGCAAGTCGACGCGTTGATTAAATGGCAAGTCGGCAAGGGCGCGGCAAGCGGCTTTGTTACCGGTTTAGGCGGGTTAATTACTCTTCCCGTCGCTATTCCGGCCAATGTGGCAAGCGTTCTGTTCATTCAAATACGAATGATCATGGCTATAGCTATTATCGGCGGTTATGATCCGAAAGATGAAAAAATCAAATCGTTTGTTTATTCTTGCCTAGTGGGCAACGCGGTAAAAGATGTGCTCAAAGACGCCGGAATAAAGATAGGACAGCGGATTGTGCTGAAAAAAGTGATTCCCGCGATTTCTTACGGTATGTTGGTTAGAATCAACCGGGCTGTCGGTTTTAGATTGATTGCAAAGTTAGGCGGAAAAGGTTTGATAAACTTAGGTAAATTGGTTCCGCTGGCGGGCGGTATAATAGGCGGCGCGATGGACGCCGTTTGGGTAGCCGGCGTAGGCAAGGTCGCAAAGAGGCTGTTTGTGGAGGGCGGTATGGCGGAGGGTGATGTGGAAGAGAGTAAGGAAATAGAGGATGCGAAAGTAGAAATAGTGGACTAAGATCGGTTATTACTGTGTGCTTACGCGTGGGACGGTTTGGCTCAGAAAAAGCGCCTGTATAGCGCAAAATCAGTGATATTTTTTGAGTTTTCACATTTTTTAAAAAAAACTTGATTTTTTTGTGCCGCCGATATATATTATATAGTATGCACGTATGTGACGTATGAATAGCTTCCGAAGTTTTTTACTGTAAATGAGGCAGGGGTTTATATTATATGGTAGCTACCGGGGTTGTTTTTGGGCTTTTAATCGCGCTAATGCCGCCGCTTTTGGCGTCATGGGCGGCGTGTTCTGTACGCGCCGTAGGCGGCGGCTGTGTTGCGTTTGCCGACGTGTATAGCCAAGCCGATATCCCCCC
>Ga0268262_10001861_pt1 | contig 25266 bp, 16 predicted proteins | sample TergutNc150P3_FD_190354 | JGI IMG/M metagenome (GOLD analysis project Ga0268262, IMG submission 190354) | Nasutitermes corniger P3 segment gut microbial community from laboratory colony in Florida, USA - Nc150 P3 (SPAdes) (version 2) | ecosystem: Host-associated > Arthropoda: Insects >... | reverse complement strand
GGTACATTTGCCACAGGTTTTGCAGCTTTGGTTGTTGTGGGAATATCAGGGTTATCAGGGTCATCAGGATCTTCCGGAAGATCACCACAGCCAGCCATTATTACTGAGAATGCCAGCGTAATTACCAGTACTCCCATCCAGAATTTTCTACTATTCATTTTATCCTCCTAAGTTTCGGCCGTAAGGCCGCGGCGGTAATAGCCCGCCATGTTAATAATTTCTTAACTATAATATACCACAAATAAAAATTTTTTCAATATATTTTTAAATATTTATTCAATATTTACCTTCGGACACTCAACAGCGCCTGTCGCCATGTGAGTTAACGGCTTGACAAGGCGGTTTATTTCTTAAATAATATTAACAAGCTTTAATGTAAATTATAAGTAAAATAAATAGATAATCAATTTGTTATAAAATGTCATAAGGAGGAGTAATTGTGATAAATAAGCAATTTATAACAAAGGGGATTATTTTGCTCATATTCCTATTACTCCCCCTCTCCTGTAAAAAAGAAAGCTGGAAACCCGGAATGCCCCTTGCGAAAGAGAACATAAAAGTAGGTATGGTCAACATAACCGACCCTTTCTCTGAAAGCTCCGGTTACGATTATGCTCATCATATAGGCATAGAGGAAATGAAGAAAACGCTTGGTTTGACGGACAACCAGATACTTTATAAAAAAAACATAGACGACGTGGATATAATAAGCATTGAAAACGCCCACCGCGAACTCATTGCGCAGGGAGCCAATATCATCTTTTCCACAAGCTGGGGTTACATTGACATTTGTGAACAACTGGCAAAGGATTTTCCGTCCGTCATATTCGCCGTTATGGGGAATAAATACAATGATACCAATCTAACCAATTACTATGGAAAAATTTATCAGGCGCGTTACCTCTCAGGTCTTGTGGCGGGCATGAAAACAAAAACCAACAAAATCGGTTTTGTAGCCGCATGGGGAAAAGAAAACAGCGGCATAACCGCAGGTATAAACGCCTTCGCACTCGGAGTGGAAAAAGTAAATCCCAAAGCGAAAATTTACGTCAAAATAACCCATAGCTGGTTTGATCCAATGGGGGAGGCATTTGCAAGCCGCGCCCTAATTGCCGATGGCTGTGATGTCATCGCCCAACACACCGATACGCCCACACCAATGATAGAAGCCGAAAGAGCCGGAGTATGGGGAATAGGTTACAGTACCGATATGAGCGTCAACGCGCCAAATTCGGTCATCACTTCGGTATTATGGCGCTGGAGCGCGTATTATACCTTTCTGGTGCAAAGCGTAATAGACGGCACGTTTACAACCGCCCCTTGGTACGGCTCATTGAAAGATCGAATAATAGACATTGCCCCCCTAAATAAAAATATCCCCCTGAGCGCGGAGGCAGGGCGAATAATTGACGAAGAACGGAAGCGCATTGAATCCGGTGAATTTGACGTGTTCAGCGGAGTAATGGAAACCAACAACGGTAAAAGTATCGGCAGGGAAGGCGGAACATTGACTGATGATGAAATCCGTAATGGAATGAATTGGTACTACCGCACGGTGGCAGAATGAAACTATTTTCCCTGCCGCGTTCAGTATCGCGTGACAATTACCTACAGTTGCTATTCGTATTCGCCGCGTTCGCGCTCATGGCAATCACGTCGTTTCTCTTTATCGGGCGCATATTGCAGAGCCGCCTGTCAAGCGAGGCAAATGGAATTTTGTTTTCAGCCGAATCAAACGTAAGGGCGGGTCTTTCTGAAGCGGAAACGACACTACTCAATTCCTATTACATCGTACAAAATATGATAGAACGGAACGCCAAAAGCGAAGAAATAATTGAGTACCTTGCCCTCACCAACGAATGGATTCGTAAGAGAGACCAAGGGCTGATGGTTTACGACGGTATTTTCGCGTATATCAACGGGGAAATTTACGACAGTATTGGGCTCAAAGCCGCTTCCTCTGAATATATTCCGCAGACGCGCCCCTGGTACCAGACGGGGATACGAAGCGGCAAATCCGTCGCCTTTACAGTCCCATATATGGATTGGCGGAACGGAAATACCGTTATGTCCGCAGTTAGAAACATCGACTTAGAAAATGGCGATATGGTGGGAATCATAGTTTTAATCATTAAGATTGATTGGCTGACGGAATATGTGGATTCGCTTTCCCTTGCTTCCGGCGGCTACGGAATGCTCCTAAGCCAAAATCTGACATTTATGACCTACCCTGATAAAACATTCATAGGCCGCCAGTTGCGGGATTTAGGCGGCGATTATCGCGACATAGCCCGAAACCTGCGCTCGGGAAAAGAAATGTCAGCCGTCAAAATAAAAAATTCAAACGGCACTTCCGCAATCGTTTTTTTTAGGCGTATCTTTAACAACTGGTATATAGGGATCACAACCCCCCTGTCCCGGTTTTACTACGATCTTTATGATTCCGCCCGCATACTCATCATATTAGGGCTGGTTCTCGCCCTGTCCCTGTGCGCAATACTTCTGCGCTTGGCCATCGCGAAAGGCCGCGCCGTGGAAAAATCCATGAGCCTTGAACGCGCCCTGTTAAAAACAATGGCGGAACTGGTGGATCGCCGCGATGGCATAACAGGCGGCCACATAGACAGAACGCAACGGGGAATGAAAATACTGTTAGACGAAATTCGCAAAAGCGGCGTTTATCAGGAAAAAACAAAAGACTGGGACATAGATTTGATAATTCAATCCAGCCAGTTACATGACATTGGCAAGATTTCCATTGAAGACAAAATCCTGAAAAAACCCGGCAAGCTCACTGAAGATGAATTTAACGAAATGAAAAAGCACACGACATACGGAGAGCAAATAATAACAAAAATAGAGAGCATGACAAAGGAAAATGAATTTTTAAAATACGCAAAGATTCTTGCCGTCAGCCACCATGAAAAATGGGACGGCACAGGTTACCCAAATGGGTTAAAGGAAGATGAAATACCCTTATTGGGACGCATCATGACGGTTGCCGACGTATACGACGCGCTTGTTTCCACAAGATCATATAAAAATGCATTCACGCATGAAGAAGCCGTAAAGATAATAATTGACAATAAGGGAAAACAATTTGACCCCTGCCTTGTTGATATATTTACGGTAGTTTCTGACAAGTTCAAGAAAGTTATGGTGTGACGGTATCAAGTGGGGAAGCGGAGGGTTCGAAGCCTCAATTTCCAGGTTTTTATTAAATTTATTAAAAAAAAACATATAAACAAGTCAGAGAATGATTTTTTGGGGAGTGGAGGATTTGAACCTTCGAAGGCTGAGCCAACAGATTTACAGTCTGCCCCATTTGACCACTCTGGAAACTCCCCAATTAAAAATGACACTATATATTTATATAAAAGAAAAAGATTTTTGACAAGTGGTTTTATTGCTTTTTTTTAATTCCGTCAATTGCCCAGGAATTAATGACATTCAGGCGCTTGGAAATAGCGGAATCCATATCTATCTTTGACGCGACAAAATCAGAAATGTCAGCTCCGGCAATGCTGTATATTAAAATTCCTTCATGAATAGGCTCAAAATAAAGCTGGGCTATGAATTTTTCTTCTTTAATTACAGGAATGAATAAATAACTCATATTGCGAAAATTGGTCAGGGTATAGCGTAAGCCGTTTTGAATCAGCGACATTTCTCCGCGATAATAAGTGTTTCCAAAATTGACGTCCTTAAGCCTGATATAAACAGTCTCTTTTTGGGGCAGTGATTTTGCCGGAGTGGGATCAGGAATGGCGGTTGTTTGCCTGTCGCTGACAATTCTGTTTGCTTCTTCAAAAAGAGGGACAAGCTTTTTTTTAGTATGGGAACTGTACAGCCTTCCTCGAAGATCGCCTATTTTTCCCAACGCATTGTATATGTCAAGAAGGTTTATGGAATCGGAATTAATCTGAAGAACCAATATTGATTCTACAAGGAAGCCGGGATTTTTACGTAAAACATTATTTACAATTTGAGGATCCAATTTTGAGGTTTGTTCGTTTCCGATAATGATAAAACCGCTTGTTTTTTGACTTGATTTCACATAACCAGATTCTTTAAAGACAAGAGTTTTAATATCCTGATTGAGATTTGGGAAAATGTCATTAAATGTGCGCAATTGGGCGAAGATGTTATTTACGAAAAATAATAATAAAAGCAGATAAAATGTTTTTTTCATTTAATATGCGCCTTTACCTATAATTACCACGCCAAAAGTTTTAAATATTATCCAGAGATCCAGCCAAACTGACCAGCTCTGTTGATAATATATGTCATAAGCGACCCTGTCCAGATAATTGGAATCCGATCTTCCCGATACCTGCCAAAGGCCGGTTAATCCCGGTTTTACGGAGAAAACCCTGTTATAATCTTCCCCGTATTTTTCTATTTCACTGTCTACAATAGGACGCGGGCCGACAAGAGACATTTCACCTTTTATTATATTGATAAGCTGGGGAAATTCATCAATGCTTGTACGGCGTAAAAATTTGCCAATAGTGGTTATTCTTGGATCATTATGCAGTTTTTGTTTTTCTTCCCATTCTTTTCTTAGCGCGGGATCCGTCTCCAATAAATTCTGCAATATTATATCTGCGTCAGATACCATTGTACGGAATTTATAAGCATAAAAATATTTGCCGTTTATGCCGAGTCTTTTTTGTTTATAAAGTATGCAGCCCGGTGAATCCAATTTTATTATTAACGCTATAATAAGAAGAAATGGCAGGACTATCATACCGCCAATAATAACAACGCAAATATCCATAAACCTCTTAATAAAAAGATTAAAGGGCATATTGAGTTTATTGCTTGTTTCAATTCCAAGGACGCCGCTAAAATCCCGCATGGACATCCAAATGCTTGATATATTATAAAAATTCGGGATAAGTACGTTATAACGGAAAGCCTGAACGGACGTATTTTGAAGATGTTTTAATTTCTTGGGATCAAGAGACGGCATGGCGACAATGGCCATTTTTATATTGTACCGTTTTACAATTTCAGGGCCTGCGGAAATATCGTGAATTATCGGGATGCCTTTATATTCATCATCTCCCAGAATATTATCGTCTAAAATAAGAACGGGCGCATAACCTGTTCTTATGCTGCCCAAAAGACAATCAATAACCAATCTTCCTGTTTCTCCGGAACCGTAAATTACAGTCGGGATACCTCCCAGTTTTGTTTTATGCAAAAACCAGTGAGTCGCGCTTCTGGCCGTCAAAAGTATAATTGTTGAAAATATTCCGCTGATAAAGAATGCGGTATTAACCGAATCCCATTTGTCATTTTCTATAAATCGGGACATTGTTATGCCGCCATAGGCGATTAATGAACCAATAAAAAACCTTCTCATTTCTTCGGAAGGGGCAAGGGAGACTCCGGGATACAATTTGTGAAGCTGGAAAATCATGATAAAGGCGGGAAGATACGGCCAATATGTAATAAATGACTTTGCATTAATACTGCTATAATGATTGATAAACCCGTAAATTCTTACCCAAAAGAATCCCCAGGCAAAGGACAGCATAACCGCCAAAAGGTCAGAGAAAACAAATGCCGTTGTAGTAAGCGCGGAACTGGTGCGGCGGTATCTTGTCCTGTACCAAATGTCAAATTCGGCAAGAGTCATACATATAAAATGAATTAAAATGGCAATTATTTCAAGTATTAAACTATAATATTGACATTAATAATTTTTATGATATTATATGTTTATAAGAGTTTTTCTCTCTGCATTAAGGAAATATTCGGTTAACTTCCGGTTTACGCGGTAAAAATAGAGGTTTATTGTGTTCAAAAGATATGCGTTTTTATGCGGTTTGGTTTGTATTATCAACCTGGCCATTCCGGCTCAAACCCATATTTCAGTTCCTATGGAAAACCCTATATATATCGTTATTGAGCAGGCCCAAATACGGGGATTGTGCGGTTTCCTTCCGTCTACAAAACCATATTCCATAGCTATGGTTCTTTCTATAATAGAGGAAATACTTGGCAGTGAGCCTGTCTTTTCATTTGCAAAACTTAAAGACTCAGAACGGGAAATACTGGAACAATTCCGCAAAGATTTTTCTCCTGCCAGAAACGGACTTGATTTAACGCGGGGTACGGTTTCCACGGAACATACATGGAACGATATTTATTTTTCAGGGGTATTTAGTTTTGGCCTGGATTTTGCCGTTGGCGCGGGTTTCTATCCTGTTGCCGGCGGTTATAGTTCTACCGAAGTCTTACAAAGCGATGAGAGTAAAACAATTGAAGTGGCGCATCCCGCGTCAGGTGATTTTTTCATAGATTTTAGCATATTGCCTTACATATCATTAACGGGAGACCTTGGCAAAAACGCTTCCTATGGATTTACGCTTAGAGGATTTATAGGGGAATCGCCGCGCGCGGTACTTGGACAATATGATACTACCCCCGATCCGTCTGATACAAGTACGAATTATCAATCTTTCCCTGTCTACAGCGAACCTTTGGCATATTTTCCGTATACCTATAAAAAAAGGTGGGATGGTTTTGTCTGGGCTACCACTAATGTTGACAACGGCGGACAATTAAATTGGCCTGAAAGCGTTTCAATAGGGTACTCAATGTTGCCTGAACTGTCGGGTTCTTTGTTAAACGGGCATGTTATGTACCGTTTTGCCCGTCTGGACAGGGAATGGGCAGGCCCCATAAATAACGGCAGTCTTGTTCTTAATCAAACAGCGCAGCCCTTTTTGGCGTTTGAGACGGTAATTATACCTTTTAGCTGGGTTTCTTTTTCTTCACTGACAGGCGTGCTTGAATACAGTAACGCCACAAGTTATGATAACAGCGCGGGACTGACAGCTTCCGCAAGAAGTTTTCAAAACGCTTTTTCAATAGTTATGCTTGATCTTAGTTATAAAAAATATTTCAAAATGAGTCTTGGAAGCTCTGTTGTTTGGCCTAAGCGTTTTGAATTGGGGTATCTTTTTCCGCTTACGGAAAATTTCCTGTATCAAAATAATATAGGCGATTTTGACAACCTGGCGTTATTCTTGAATTTAGAAGGGCATCCCGCCAATCTGGGTAAAATATGGTTTTCTGTTTTTATAGACGAAATAAACCCTGAAAGCAATTTTTTTGAGAAAGACAGAATGATGTACGCTTATCAGGCCGGAGGGTCGTTTTATTTTCCCTGGCTGCCTTTTGCATCCATAACGTTAAGCTATACAAAGATTGAACCGTATAATTATACTCACACCCGCGTGAATGTTCCCTGGTATGCGGACACCCCGATGGAAACCAATTATGTAAATTTTGGAAGGGCTCTTGGTCATTATCTTCCGCCCAATTCCGATGAAATTCTTTTCAGTATTCAAACAATTCCCGTCCAGCAGAGCGTGTTACGCATTCAGTACCAAATGATTCGCCATGGCGCTGATTACGGAGACAGAGCGGTAGACGGGAGTTCTTATTGGTCAGAATTGAGGAGAAAAGACAGGAGTTCGATGATGAAATATTTTCTGCACGATGGAGCGTATCAATGGATGCACATCATTAGATTAAGCGGGGAATATTCTTTTGCAGGGAAAAAACTGCCTATAAAGCTGATAGGTGAAATTGGCGGAGTGTATTCTTACTTTACGGATACCGATTCAGAATTGGGAACCTCAGGCGATTACGGAATCATAGATACGCCGCAGTATCCGCATTCCTTAATCTTTATAGCTTTTCTGGGATTGCAGATATTCCCAAAATTTTAATCTTTGTTAATATTGAAAGCTTACTGAAAGAGAGGCCTGTCCGCCTGCCGTGTCAACATCCTGAATGTTTTTATTGTTAAGCGAAATAATTCCCACAATGTTTGCTTTCAGGACAAGATACGGCAAAGGTTTCCATTTGGCTCCAAGACACAAAATAAATTTATTTTCCGCAACCCCTGATGGGGTTCTTTCTTCAAACGCCCGATTTGATTGTTCCCAATCATAATTTATGCCGTCTTTATTATGTTCTCCGCTGCTTATCCATGAAAAACTTCCCGAAAAACTTAAATTTTCATTATTAAAAAATTCAGCTCCGACTGATAGGGAAATCGTATCTCTTGGGTATCCGATAAATTTAAAATCCCAATCCTGTTGAATAAAACTCGCAAAAGGACTGGACAATATATACAGATAGGGATCCGTATAAATGAATTCTATAAAAAAGATTGAACCCCATTTGTTAAATGAATGCGTAAAATGCAATCCGGCTATGTAGCCAAGCGCATTTGGCGGCGGTTCGGCCTCGCCGCCGTCACCGAAAAAAGAAATTTCATTCATTACAAACTGCCCGTAAACGGCAAGGGATTTTATAATATTCCAGTTAAATTCAAAAGAAAAAAAGGAGCCGGTCATGTGTCTCCCGCTCTCATCTATATCTTCGGGTATCCAATTATCATAACTGTGCCATGAATACAAAGAGTGAAAAATTATTAATGGGTTAAGGTATCTTATTTCTATTGAGGAATTTCCGACCATTACTCCTTCCATAACCCCGATATTTACCCTATTAAATAAAGAGATGTCAATACGGTGAAGATAAAAGTAACGTTCTGTGGTGCGCGTTAAATAAGAATCCCAATCTTCATCAATAGGCGGATTAGAAAATAAATTTTCATTCAGGTTAAGAGGCAGTTGATTAATAATAAGTGAATATTTTACATATGGCGCAAAAATTGAAAGACGCGCAAAGTCAAAAAGTGAGGCGTTATCGGAGAAAGTGAGGCTTCCCGTGTGAGACGAGCCCCAAAAAAGACGATCTCGGCCTATCTGGAAATTCCACCATGAATCGCCGACTGCGGCAAATGAACGGATAGGCAGATATTCAGTGGAAAAATCCGATGGAATATTGGTATAGCCTGATTCACCCGGGGTCGCGGCTTTACCGGGTTCTATATAAAATTGGACATAATCGGAGAAAAAGAATCGAAGAGGAAAAGAAAAGAGCGGAACGCTTTCAGGATAACGGGGATACCATGAAATATCGGGATTAAAACTTGCCTTTCCTTCCAGCGTAAGATTTACATTAAGAAACGCTGAGAATATTTTATATGTATACGACAGCCGCGCTTTAGGCGCAAGCCTGTTTAATATACGGTAATAAGCGTCTTTAGCCGGACTGGAAAGCGAAGATTCATCAATGGAGTCAAGAAAATTTCTTACCTCGCCCGGCGCGAGCGGCGGGGAAAAAGAAAGAAAAGATCTGCCCGATTCAATAGACAGAAAGCGAATATCGTCAAGAATATCCTCACCGGTTAAAATCATATCAAAGGGGAGTCCAAAAAGACTGTTCGCCGCAGTAAAAAAATATATTAATAGAATAAACCGTATTGTTTTAATTTTTAAACCCTCTTTTTTTCAGTAACGACGCGCATTATTTTTTCCTTAAATGCCTCGCGTGAGAATTTCCGTACATGCGCGTTAAAATTTTCGCGGTTACGGAATTGTTCTTTACAAGCTTCAAAACGATCCATTGCTTTAATCAGTGATTCCGGAGTTTGCTCATCAAAGAAAATGCCCGTTACGCCATCTTTTACCGTATCAAGTGAGCCGCCTTCGCGGTATGCGATTACCGGGCAGCCAGCGGCATTGGCTTCTACGGGAATAATTCCGAAATCTTCAATACCAGGAAAAAGCAGCGCCCGCGCGGATGAGTAGAGTTTAAGCGCGTCTTCATCGGAAACTCTGCCTTTGAAGGTAACAAGGCCTTTTTTCTCATACTTGCGCCATTTTTTGTTTTTTTTGCCGGCCCCGGCTGCTACCAGACGCCTTCCGGAAGCGACGCAGGCTTCAATGGCGAGGTCGGCACGTTTATAACCCGTTAGCTGTCCAAAAAAAAGATAATAATCCCCTGGTTGACGTTCAACGGAGAGGAATTTTTCTATGTCAACCGGAGGATAAATTACCGCCGCCTCCCGGTTGTAACAACGCCTGATGCGACGCGCCACATAATTTGAATTTGCAATGAAGAAATCAACCTGATTGGCGGAAATTGCGTCCCATAGCCTGAGCTTTGGAATGATACGCTTCATGAAAAAGCGTACTAAAAGGTTAGTCCCCCTGAAATATTCATGGTACATATCCCACAGATAACGCATAGGACTGTGGCAATAACATAAGTGGTAGGCATTGGGGTTGGGTATTACTCCTTTGGCGGGCCCGGACTCGCTTGAGATGACAAGATCATAGGATTGCAAATCAAAGTCATTCAGCGCGTCAGGCATGAGGGGCATATAAAGCTGGTAGAGTTTTTTTGCGAAGGGCAGGCGGTTAATGGATGATGTTATAACGCGCCTGTTTTTTAATAAAGAGGAAAATATTTTTGGGTTGTACACATGGGTAAAAATATCCGCATCGGGAAAAATTTCAAGCAGGGCCTCTAATACTTTTTCTCCGCCGCGCATATTGACAAGCCAGTAGTGGACAATGGCAATTTTCATTCAAATTCCTTAAAAATAATTGAAAAAGTTTTTTCAAAAGTATATTTATTTTTTAACGTATCGTCAAGACATATTGAATGTTGATTTTTACCGGATAAAATTTCCTGTAATTTATCATGCAAGTCGCGGCTGTCCCCGGCATGAAAAAAATTAACCGGAAAGTCTGAGTATACGTCCTTAAAAACGCTTATATCAGAAATAAGAACTTGAGTTCCACAGAGCATGGCTTCAAGGGGAGGGTAACCGAAGCCTTCATACAGGGAAGGCTGAACCAAAAGAGCGCTTTGCGACAGGAGTTTCCATTTTTCATCATCGCTTAGAAAACCCGTAAAAGTAACTCCTTGTCCTTTAAGTTCATTAAGGCGTTTTGAAGTTTTTCCGTCTGCGGATCGGAAGTTATCCTGTGAGCCGACAATAACAAGTTCATAATTTAAGCCTTCTTTTCTACATTGTAAAAAAGCGTCAATAAGAATGTTAAGTCCTTTGTGTTTCTTGATGTTTCCTATAAACAAAATGTTATTCTTTTTTACAGCTTTATTTTCAGTATTTGCAACAGGCGCGTTAACCGCGTTTGAGGCGTTAATTACATTTAACGTACTGCCAAGAAAATGTTTAATTCTGGATTTTGAAAATTCGGAAACCGTAAATATTGTTTTAGAAAGGCGCGCCGCCCTCTTATAAAAATACATACGCGCCCAAAGTCCCGCTTTGGAAACAAGGTCAGGCATATCGGGAAAAATTATATCATGAATTGTGGAGTATACGGGAATTTTAATGCCGTTTGGAACATTAAAATAGGGAGTGTAAAAAATATCGCATGAATTTACTTTTTTAAGGACTGATTTGGGAAAAGTAAATGTATCGCGCAGGGAAAAAGGTTTTATTGTGCAATGGACTGTTTCAACGGCGTTGTTTTGCGTGAATTGTTTTAAAATGTTTTCATCGCCCAAAAGAATGATCGAAGCCCGTGAAGAGAGAAAGAAAGGAAGAAGTCCCTTAAAATAAACTCCAATTCCCCCGCTTGCGTTGATATGCCTGCAGTCAAGAGTTATTTTCATGGTAATTCAAAACTTTTCCAGTTTGACGCTTCATACAATGAATCATGAAGATATATCCATTGGTCCTTTTTTATGCTAAAAACATATTTTCCGTGATTACCTGTCATTGGAGAGTGATATGTTGTAATCAATATTCCGTCTTTTTTAGGCTGCATTGTAATAGGATTGCCGGTAAACGGGTTTACGGGATTTTCCAATAAACCATTAAGCGTAAAAAAGGGAACGTCGGCATTTGTCATAAAATCATCGTTATTGGATAATGCGCCATGGGCGTTAAAATCTTTATATAAAAAAACAGGATTATATGTTTCCCGTGATTCACCTTTTATGGATAACGGCTCATTTGATATTAAATTTCCAACGCCGCCGCCATGATCGGCGATTATTATTATTCTTGTATTATCATAAACGCCGTTTTCGCGCAAGAAATCAAACCATTCGCCTAATTTTATATATAGCGCGGTATTTGAATGATACATTTCCGCAGACGCATATGCGCTATTTCCGATTGTTGACGGAATATCAGTAGGTTTTAAGTCCTGACCTTGCAGCCATGCGGGTTCGTGAGTTGTTTCATTTGTTATTAAAAGAGCCGTTTGTTCATTAGAGTCAAAAGAAGTAAGGGTTGGCATGAAATCAAGGATTGCGTAAGAATTTATAAAGTTAATAATTGATCTGCCCATATTATCAGTATTCCAATACCAGCCCGAATCGTAAATAATAAGGCGTAAAAGAGGACTATTCATTTTTAAAATGGAAAACCAGATAATATTACGCATTATTCTTGGATATGTAAATTCCTTTTTATCAGGCTCGTTTTTTTTATACCATAGACTTGTGTAGTGGCGGATAATATTAAAAGCTTTTATTTTATCATATTTTTCATATATGGAGGTATCAGGTATCCATGAATAATTTGCCCAGGAAGGATCCGTCACCGTAACGTTAAAACCGGCTTTTGTAAGAAGCAGAGGAGTCGTTAAAAGCGCCTGATTATGTTTTTCAACAAGAGGAATGTCATTTTTTCTGTTCATTTCAAATGGGGTATAATCATATCCTCCCCAAATGGGGGGAACTCCCATTAAAGTATGGGCTGAAAATGAAGCGGTATTTTTAAAAAGAGTAAAACCGTCAAATTGTCTTTCAAGTTTGGGATGATCGTTAAATATCAGGGGTACGAATCCGTTAATAGCCCTGTCAGCCATAATAACAATTACATTTTTATTATCTTTTGATAGGTTAAAAACAGGTTCAAGTGACGTTTTTTCCGGAGTATTAGCCATTTTAATACTCAGCAGAGTATATGCTTTTTTGATTTTTACCATGTTTAAAAAAGAAAAAACGGCAAACGAAATTATCAATATTGACAAAAAAGAATTTAAATATGTAATTTTACATTTTATGATAAGAAAAAATAAAATAAATAATATTAAAAGCGGAGTAATTATTGAAAGGAGAGCCTGAATAGAACTGACTCCAAATACGCCGGTAGTATTAAAATTAAAAAAAGTATTGATTGTGCCGTAATCCCCGCTGAAAGCGACGGTATATATTGAAAATATTAACGCAAGAAAAACAAGAATAGAAATCAATAAAGATTTTATTTTATCCGAAAAAAGAAAAAATATGCTTACAGGCCAAATAATAAAAAATCCAAAATAAAATAAATTTGAATGAATAATATAATTAAAAGGAGAAGCATGGTTTTCGATATAGCAAAATTCGTCAGGCGAAGAAGCTATAACGGAGGATGGAATATACAAGCCGGCAAGCAGGAACAGCGTAAAACATGAAAGAAACAGAAGGACAATCATTTTTTTTCTGTCATGAAATAATTTAATAAAAATATGTTTATAAAGGTAATTAAAACCTTTAAGAATTAACGGCATAAAATAAAAAAACGACGTAAGTATTACGATAAGAAGCCTGAATTTAAATACGCGCGTTTTCATGCGAAATAACAAATAAAAAATAAAAAGCGAAGAGACTACGCAGAGAATAATATATAAAACTTTTAAAGGATTTTTTATCCTATAAAAAATATTCTTGATAAGGGAAAAAATATTATTGATTGTCCAATACAAAACAAGCGCCGCAGGCGAATTATAAAGCAATATCAAAAAAAGAACGGCCATTCCATAAATCTGAATTTTATCGCGGGCGGAAAGATTATGAGTGTAAACAACTCCCGCTATACAGTTTATCAGAGTCATCGCTATGGGGAGAATATTTACGGTTATATCGCCAATATGAAAAAGAGAATCAGGAAGGCTTATGTCTTTTATGGAAAAAAAACTTACCCCTTTCAAGGCTTCAAGATTTGACAGATATAAATATGCCGCAATGAAAAACGGAATCTGAACTATAAGCCCTATAGAACTGCGAAGCGAATAAAGGGGGTGATAATGATTCTGACGGTAAAAAGTAGAAAGGATCATGAATTGTTCGTCGCCTGAAAAAACGGACTTTATCTTTTTTACGGCGGGTTTTAACCGTTTGATTGTATCGCGCTCGATAATCTGCCAGCGTTCCGCCATTATATACAGCGGAAGCGATAAAAAAGAAACGGTTAAACCGACTCCAAAGACGGAAAATGCCGCATTTTTAAAAACTTTAAAAAAGAAAACATACACAAATTCTATTATTTGAACAATCGGGTTAATGATAATCGTATAAAAAATGTCAGCCATTTACAATTTCCTTCATAAAATTAAAAATCCGCTTTCCGGCCTCATCGGGATACCGCCATGCGGTTTCACGGGCTTTCTTGCGGGCAGACTTAAGAGTTTCGTTATCTCCCGCATTTTTTATAATTTCAATAATTCTCGGAAAATGATCTTCCTTCAATTCAATACCCGCCTCTTTAATTGTTTTGAACTGCCACAATTCATGGTCAAGATCATCAGCGTCATAGGGGCGCAAGTCAAAATTCTGATTAACATACAATACCGGTTTGTCGCGCAGGAACATATAATCAAAAATGATTCCCGAAAAATCGGAAATCATTATGTCCGCTTTACATAGGGAGTGTATATTATCACTCTCATAATCCCACACGATATTATTTGAATCTTTGTAACGCGTTTGAAGCCGCTCCAGCATGGCGGATTCTGATTTTTTTGATTGGGGATGAGGACGGATAATAATGCGCCAGAGCGAAGAAACAAGAGGATCAAGCAATTTTTCACCGTAACGGGTTAAAAGCGCCGATGTGCCCCATGAAGGCGAAACAAGCACCGTAAAGGGATGGTTTTCTTCAGTGGGAAGGTTTTTCATTTTTTCCGCGTACATGTCAAGATAAGAACATCCTACGGTCACCAGTTTCTTTTCAGGAATATTACGCTGACGTTCCAGCGCCCTAATATCCTCAGCCTGATAATCGCCCGTTAAAAGTACGGAATCAAAATAATCAATTCCAAAAAGACGGTACATGGTCGCGTCGCTTGGGGCGTGAAGTATATGCGAATAATGTTTGACCATTTTTGAACGTTTGAGCTGGTATACGTCAAGACCGGGCGTAGTCATAAGACAGATTCCCGCGCGGAGCATATTAAGACGCGCAAAAGCGCGGTTGCTTTCGCCGATAAATTCAGCCTTGACAAAACTGAATGATGAGCTAAAAACCGGATCATCCTGCGAGGAAGTCAGATACAGAAGAGGGGTTTTTTGGTTTTCAAATTCGTCAATAACCGGTTTAAAAACATTCCAATACTGTTTGCCCTCGTTATAGATGACAAACGGATGCTCCAAAGACGCGGCATTGGAGGCTTTTCCGCCTGAAAAAAATACTTTTAGTTTTATTATCAGAGCGCGTCCCAGAAAATAAATTGTCGCAGCCGCCCCAATTAAAATTGAGAATAACGCGCTTCCTGTTCCCGGATCAATGTAAAGAAGATGTAAATTCATTTTTTCTCCCTTTTCCAATTATTAGGATCAAATATATTATCATGAACGCTTAGCCATTGATCATCCGCAATTTTAAATTGCAGGGCGGTTGCAGTTGTAATGAAAGCGCCATTTTTCTTATTTGTTGTAATAGGATTGTTTGAGAAAGGATTTCTTGGATTATCAATTAATTCATTCATGGTAATGACAGGAACTTCCCCATGCGTCATAAATGCCGTATCCGTAATAAGGTCTCCATGTGAAGCAAAATCTTTTACCATAAGAAGCGCATGATAACCGGAAAGCCGGTCATTATTTGGCAGAAGAATATTACCGGAATATTCGCTGCTTACAAAACCTCCGTGATCGGAAGCTATGATAATCCTGGTATTGTCATATACTCCCTGTTCCTTGAAAAATTCAAACCATTTTCCCAAAAGCAGAAAAGAAGCCATCAGCGCGTGGTAAGATTTTTCATATGCAAATGCCCCCTCACCATGGTTATTAATATCCATTTTGGGGACATAATCGGGGTATTGAAATATTGCGGCATCGTGCGTTAGTTCGTTAACCATTGCGGTGTAGGTGTTAGCCGTATTATCTGAAATATCAGTTATCAGAGGTAAATAATCAAGAGTAGTGTAACTGTCAATTGTATCCAGTGAGAGCTGCTCAGAAGCGCTTTTTTGAACTTTAAGCCAATCTGCCCTGTCATAAATAAAAATTCTAAACGCCGGAGGAGAAGTTTTTAAAAAAGAAAAACGAATTAACAGTTCCTTTAACAATTGCGGAACAGATACTATTTTCAGTTCAGGATGTGAACGCAGCCACATTCCCGTGTAATTACCCAGGATATTCATGACCTTAATTTCGGGATAAGGGGCAAATACGCTTAAATCGGGCTTCCAGCTATAATTTGCAAAAACAGGTTCTGTAACGGTAACATTATAACCGTTCTTAAGGAAAATGCGCGGCATCATTAACAGGGTCTCATTATGTTTTTGCATTGTATAAGAACGGTCTTTTTGAATAAATTGCGGTTCATATTCATATCCGCCGAACAGTACCGGTGCCCCGGTTCTGGTATGACAGCCAAAACTTACACAGTTGGGATAATAGGTAAAGCCTGAAAATTCTTTTAAAAGTTCAGGTTTTTCATTAAATATATAAGGAACGTAACCTGAAATGGCGGCGTCAAGCATAATGACAATAACATTTTTTCCGTTTCTGGAAAAGTTAAAAACAGGTTCAGGCTTTTCTAAACCGGCCGCGCCTGTGACGGATTGTATCGCCTGATTTTCAAAGCTCTTAAAATCAACATTAATTTTAAAGATATTATAGATTCCGAAAAAAACAAGGGCTGTAAGAATAATTAATTGAAAAGAATGAAAAATTATTTTTCTTCTGGTTAAAAGAAGCCAGGTAAATCCGCACAAAAGTCCGATAGTGGCAAGTCCGCTTAGAATAATTATTTTGTATTTTGATTCAAATGTGTCAGGATTGGAGAATCTGAATGAAGTGGTAAGAAAACCGTAATCGCCGGGAAAAAGAAATGTATTGATAAGGGCTGTAACGGAAAGAAGCGAAATTATAAGGGTTAGTCCGTATTTGACTTTTTGGGGAAAAAGAAAGTAAATGCATAATGGCCAAATAAGAAAAATTCCCATTGCCTGAATGAAAGCGGTAAAAATAAATGGGAGCGGGGTAGTGTATGAATCATGAAAAGAAAATTCCTGTACTGAAGAGGCTATAAGGGAGCCGGGAATAACAAGACCGGAAAGAATAAAAAGTATACAGGCCGAAAGGATAAATGTTTTATTATTGGATAAAGAATTCTGATCCGGCCGTATCAATGTTGAAAACTTTTTTGTACAGAACTTATAAAATTTAATGAAAAGGGGAACGAAGAAAATAAGGGAGCACAAACCTGCGACAAATAAACGTTTTGGGGAAAAACCCAGGGGAATAAAACGGATATCAATAAAGATGACGCAAAGGCAGAGAAAACAATATACTATTTTTGTCCCATGTTTTGTTTTAGAAAGAATATTTCTGATAAGGGAGAGTATATTATTCATGGTCCAGTACAAAACCATGCCGGACGGCGAATTGTAAAGCAGGACAAGGAAAACCAAAGCCATGCCGTAAACCTGAACTTTTTCACGGACGGCTAATCCCTTTGTATATACCGCGCCGGAAACGCAGTTAATAATCGTCATAACAATCGGAAGCAAGTTAAGATAAAAGCCGCCTAAGGACAGAAGCCCGTCAGGCGCGCCTAAATCCCGTATAAAAACAAAAGACGCTCCCTTTATAAATTCCAAATTTGAAAGATACGCATAAGCCGCAAGGAAAAAAGGAATCTGTATAAAAACTCCCAAAGAACTTCTGAGGGCGTAAATCGGATGGTAATTATTCTGTCTGTAGAATGCGGAAAGAACCATATACTGTTCATCGCCTTTAAAGACAGATTTTATTTTTTTTACTTTAGTCTTTAATTTTTCCTGTATTTCTCTTTCAATTTGCTGCCATTTTTCGGCTATAAAATAAAGAGGCATGGTACAGGCCGTAATGGCGGCGCTTACTCCGAATATGGCAAGCGTTTTGTCTTTAAAAATACGGAATACGATTACAAATGATATTTCAACAATTTGTACGAGAGGAAAGATAAATAAGTTATATAAAAAATCAATCATTTATTATCAATACATAAAATATTTTTTAAACAATCGGCGAATTTATTATTATCTTTTTTATCGCGTATGGCGATTCTAATAAATGAATCATCAGGAATTCCGGTTTTACCGGTAAGATCCTTGATAAAAATATCGTGTTTATCAAGCAGGCGTTCAGTCAATACGGGGGCTGAAATACCCTGCAATTTACACAAAAAATAATTTGCCTGCGACGGATATACATGCAAAGATTTAATTTCATCAAGCAGCGATTTAAAACGCGTTCGTTCAATGGCAATTTCTTCACAAGACTTTTTATATTCTTTTTGATATTTACCTATGGTTTGTAAAAAATATTCACCAAATGAGTTGATGTTCCATATTGAAAGTTCTTTTCTTATTTGTTTAATTAAATTTTCATCGCCGCAGGCAAGTGCGCCCAGACGGATTCCCGGAATACCGTAACTTTTACTTAACGATTTTATTATAATAACATTTGGGAATTCATTTAAGATATCCTGGCATAGCAATGAAGGGTTTTTTTCGGCATCCGCAAAATCAATAAACGATTCGTCAAGTATCAACTTCTTTCCCTGCCGTTTAAGCTCTGCGGCAAGACTAATAACGTCGTCCCGTGGGATAAAATTACCTGACGGATTATCAGGGTTTATTAGAAGAATTACACCGCAATTTTTTGAAAAAGTTTTTAGATCATCCGCCGTATATGAAAAATCACGGGGAATAAATTGTATGATTTCATTTTTACCTCTTCCATTAGAATCAGCGGCAATAAAACTTTCCGCGTATTCGTTAAAAGTAGGATAGGTTATTCCTATTTTACCGCTGACTGCCGCAGCAAGAGAACGAATTAATTCCGCCGCTCCGTTGCCTATAAGTATTTGAGTTTCTTCCACATTATAGAGTTTTGCCCCCAGTAAATTTTGCGTATTTTGTCCTGACGGATAAGAAGATAAAAGTTCTGAAAAATATGTTTTCAATTCTGAGGACATTTGAGGTGAAGGGAAATACGGGTTCACCAAATAGCAGAAATCCAGCATGGAAGGGTAGCGCCAATACCCTCCGTAAGCATTTTGAATACGTTTGAGTTTTTCTTTAGGAGAGTCAGAAAAAATAGTTTCAGCAATATTTTTATCCTGCGCATCGTCTATCTCATACCATTTTTGACCTGTTAAAACAAACGCTTTTAATTCGCTTTTATCAAGAGTCGCGATAACGCGAAGAACCTGCTCATAATATTCATTATTGCCCATCGTGCGCGAATAAGCCTCAAGAAAAGGAATATATGTATCCTGAGAAAAATTACGCGAAAATTTGTAAATATTGACAGTTTTATAATAAGAATTTTTATCATTAAAATTAAACAATTTTTTAGGGATGAATGCCGCAATATTATTATTTTCCGTAAGCTGTACGACAGTCCCGTCCATCCATGACTCAAAACTGGCGACTGCGGCAATTGTAGGGTTTGGATCGGAAATCATATCTGAAATAAGGCGGTTCTCAAAGATCAAATCACTTTCCAGAAGAAGCGTATCATCCTGAAGTAAGTAATCTTTCGCCAAATACAGCGAATAAATATTATTGGTTTTGTCAAAAATATCATTTGACACATAAATAATTTCTACATTTTTATAACGGTTCCCCAAAAAGGCGATAACATTTTCTTTCTTGTAGCCGACTACAAAAATACATTTACGAATCCCCGCTTCATTTAAAGCGTCAAGGGCGCGTTCGGCAAGTGTTTTTCCGTTTATTGGAAGCATACACTTAGTGTTGTTTTTTGTGTATTTACCGAGCCTGTTGCCCATGCCCGCGGCAAGAATAATTGCCTGCATTTTCACTCCTTTATTTGATTTATGCCATTTTATATATTCAAAAAAATATATACCATATGTTTGAAAATAATTCTCTTTAATACAGATGTGATATTTTTATTTTAATTGTAAAATATAATTCAATAATATTTTCGCCTGATTCTCTCTTGTGTATTCCCGTATTAAAGAAGAGTTTTTATTATTCATAATTTTTTCTTTAGCCGTTATATGTTTTATTAAAAATTGTTCTATTAAATCCGAATCTTTACCGAGAAAAACGCCGGTATTGGTTTTTTTTATCAAATCAACGGCGCATGATGATTCATTACTACCAATAGCGATTATATTCCTTGATACATTGATGTATTCAAATAATTTACCGGTTAAGAATCCCTCGATATTACTAAAATCCAAGAATAAGACAGTATCCGCGTTATATTGGAGGCTTAATGCGGTTTCACGGCTGACAAAACCAAGAAAACTAAAAGCGTCAGATACATTATATTTTTTTGCAATATCACTAACATCGGAATTAAGTCCTGCAAATTGTATTTTAATTTTGTTATACAATGTAGGATGTTTAGTCTTTATTTGAGAAACAGCGGCAAAAAGAGGGGAAGGATCTTGAAAATTACGATAAAAACTTCCTGTAAAAACAATTTTAAAATCATTATTTATTTCTCTGTCTTTCTTCTGTATTTCAATAAAATCATCGGGATCAAATCCGTTATAAATAGTTTTGACTTGCGTTGAAGTCATATTTGACAATATTTTATTTAAAGGATCAGATACGGTTGTAATTAAATCCGCATTTTTATGAAATTTTCTTTCAAGGGAAATTTCATAGGGAGTGAAGAATGGAAGTCCTTTAAACATGGGATCTTTTGTCCAAAGATCGCGCCAATCTACAATCCATTTTATTTTTGGATTTTTCTTTTTTAAAGCAAACCCTACGCGGTGGACTGAATACGGCCCGCCGCTTGAAAGAATAATGTCATAATTATTAGCGTCAATCATTTTTATTGCTTTTTTAGCCCATATATCACAAAAATCAGGAAAACGCGATGAAAAACAACCTGTTTTTTTCCTAAACAAACAAAACAGTTTATATAAAATACCTAATGGAGAAAACGAATGTTTTGAAGTTTTATCTTTAAGATTTGATACTGAATTATAAGAAACGGATAGTTTAAAAAAAGGAATAGTCGATATAATAATCTTGAAAGATGAGCAATCAAAATTAAGATGATTTTTTGTCGTGTTATCCGGTACGGTAAGCACGGTTATATCATGGTCTGCTAAATGCCAATACTTTGCGAATGAATAAAGTCTTAAAGCGCCTATGGTGTTTTTAGGAGGAAAATATTTACTGACAATCAATATTCTCATAATTTAAAAACCTTATCCGTTTCTATAGAAATATTTTTTACGGCGTTTCTTGTATCCACAACCAATTTCGCTTTCTTAACGATATAATCGACGTTAAAACAAGAATGATTGGTTGTAAAAACAACGCAATCAACCGAGCCAAGCAATTCGTCAGTGGGCAAAACGCCCGTGTAATGATTTCCATGATCATCGGTAACATCTAATATGTAGGGGTCATGGTAGAAAACTTTCGCCCCCTTTTTTACAACTTGTTCCATCACCAACAACGCCGGGCTTTCACGGGCGTCGTCAATATCGGGCTTATAAGCGATGCCGAGAAATAAAATAGCCGAGCCGTTTAACGCTTTTTTATGCCTGTTTAAGGCAAAAGAAATTTTGTTCATCATTCGGTAAGGCATAAGATCATTTATGGCTCCGGCCGTATGGATCATGGAAAGTTCAAAATTAAAGTTTTTTGCAATATGCTCAAGATAAAAAGGATCAAGCGGGATACAATGTCCGCCGATTCCCGGACCGGGATAAAACGCCTGAAAACCGTAAGGTTTCGTTTTTGCCGCTTCAATCACTTCCCAGATGTCAATGTCCATCTTGCCCGCAAGAAGGGCAAGTTCGTTAATAAGGGAAATGTTTATAAGCCGGTATGTATTTTCAAGAATCTTTACCATCTCGGCTATTCGAGGCGAAGACACGATATGCAGATGTTGAATTGCAAGACCGTAAAGGGCGGCGGCTATTTGTTTTGCTTCTTCTCCAAGAGCGCCGACAACTTTAGGAGTGTTATCGGTTTTATAGTCCTTGTTACCCGGATCAATCCGTTCCGGGCTGAAACACAACCAAAAATTTTTCCCTTCACGCAATCCTGATTCCTTCTCAATTATCGGTTTCATAAAATTCTCGGTTGTTGTCGGATAGGTGGTGCTTTCAAGACTGACAAAAGTGCCTGATTTCATATTCCTGCCAATAGCGATGCAAGACTGTTCAATGTAACTCATATCCGGCTTTTTAAATTTATCCAGCGGCGTAGGAACGCAAATTATTACCGCGTCACACTCTTTTATACGCGAAAAATCAACCGTTGCGGAAAACATTTTTGTTTCAGAAACAACTTTTTGTAAATCCGTATCATCCACATCGCTTATATAATTCTGCGCATTATTTACGGCATCCGCTTTTTGGGCGCTTTTTTCAAAACCAAGCACTAAGACCCCATTGCGGGCAAAGGTAACCGCCAGCGGAAGACCCACATAGCCAAGGCCGATGATTCCTATTTTAACGCTTTTTTCGGAGATTTTTTTTAGTATTTCTGCGTTTGCCATTATTGTCTTCCCGCGCCATATATTTCCAAACGGGAATTACATCAATTTTTTTCCCGTCAGTTTTAATTATATCCTCAGAATCGAATGTTAGGATAGTACCATAATCCAAATTAAAAAACTCCATAGCCGCAAGCAGACCATTGATTTCCCGATCCTGATTATCATGCGTCAGTTCCCAGCATACCTGAATACAGGATGGGTTATTCTTAGGTGAAGATATAAAGTCACATTCACCGCCGTTTTTATCGGTAAAATAGTAAATTCCCTCGTTAGATGGTAAAACGGAACTGCCTGCTTTGGCACGCAGGACATTGTATACGCAATTTTCAAGCAGGGCGCCCAAGTTGCCGCTAAATGAAACAGCGCCTGTTTTTATAAGCCCCGTATCGGCGATATAAACCTTTTTAGGCGCAAGATTCTGAGCCTTAACTGACCATGCGAAACGTGGCAAAAGGTTTATAAGGTATGCCGACGTAAAAAAGGAGATATACTCCAAAACCGTGGTAGGCGATTTAGCGCCCACAATACTTGTCAGTTTACTCGGTGAAAAAAGCTGGGAGGGATTTGACACGAGATAAACAAACAAACGCTGCAATGACGCGGCATCGCGAATTCCGTACCTTACGGCAATATCCCGGTACAAAATATCCGACTGAAGCTGAGTCAGAATATTAGTATTGCCGGTTTTTAAATACTCAGGAAAACCGCCTTTTTCAATATAATTTGACAGGGATTGCGAACCTGCATTGACTCCCGTAAACCTGCAAAATTCCGTGTAAGAAAATGGAAAAAGTTCTTTTGACAGATGCCTCCCCGTTAAACGGCTTCCAAGCTCGCGGCTTAAAAGAGAAGCGTTTGAACCGGTAATAACAACCTGAAAGCCCTCGTTAAGTTTTTGCCGCACGTATAATTCCCACTTCTGTGCCGATTGAATTTCATCAAAAAAAATAAGTTTTGCGCCTGATTCGGCAATAACTTTATCTATTAGTCCGAAATCAGTATGGGAAAAAGACGCAAGGCGGATATCGTCAAAATTTAAATAAAAGTAAGGACGCTTTAATTTCCGTACGAATTGGCGAAGCAGAGTGCTCTTTCCGCACCGCCTGATGCCGCATACGACCAGCGCGTGGCTTTTAATGTCCGGCAATTCAACCAATGATTTGCGTATAAGTCCCTGTTCCTGACTCTCCAGCGTCAACTTTTGGGTGACGCTTATATCCTGCATTTCCGTTAGTTTCATATTATTAGTATATACCAAAACCAGATATTATTCCAGTAGTAATGTAATATATATTCCAGTAGTAATAGTATATATATTCCAATAATAATGTAATATATATTCCAGTAGTAATGGAATAAATTATTTAATAAAATCGCATATCTTTTGAGCGCAGTTTCCATCGCCGTATAGGGATGGGTATTCATCCGGAATGTGTAAATTCCGGACGGCGTTGATGATTTTTCCGGTATCCGCGCCGGTAAGCGTATTCCAGCCGGCGTCAACCAGTTCTATCCATTCAGTGGAATCACGCATGGTAATGCAAGGTTTTTTAAAAAAATACGCTTCCTTTTGCACGCCGCCTGAATCGGTTAAAATTGCAGTGCAGGCGGATTCCAACGCCAGCATTTCAAGATAGCCTACCGGTTCAATCATTTTTATATGTTCCGGCAGTTTTATTTTTTCTTTTTCAATAATTTTTATGGTACGCGGATGGACTGGAAAAATAAAACTAAAACCGGATAATTCATTAAGAGCGGTAAAAATAGCGTTAAGTCTCTTTGGATCATCGGTATTCTCAGCGCGGTGAATAGTTAAAAGAATAAAATTTGTTTTATCCGTTTGAACGCCGGATTTTTTTCTGTAATAAAGCGAAGCGTCGTACATAATATCGCCTGTTAACGCGACACACTTGTTATCGGAAGAGGGCAGGGCAGAGCTATTATCTGATATACCTTCGTGTTTTAAGTTATCAATTGCCGTTCTTGTCGGGCAAAAAAGCCATGTTGAAAGATGATCCGTTAAGCGCCGGTTCTGCTCTTCGGGCATCGCCATCATAAAAGAACGAAGCCCCGCTTCCACATGCGCGACAGGAACATGAAGCTTGCTTGCCGCCAACGCACCCGCTAAAGTTGAATTGGTATCGCCGTATACCAAAACAGCATCAGGTTTTCGTTCAAGAATTACATTTTCAATCCGTTCAAGCATGAGTCCCGTAGTTTTTCCGTGATTGCCCGATCCCACATGAAGATTTATTTCAGGCCTAGGGATATCCATTTCTTCAAAGAACACTTCGCTCATGTTTTGGTCATAGTGCTGGCCCGTATGAAGAAGCGTTTCCGTAATGCCGTATGAAGGATTATCACGGAGAAAGCGGCTAAGGACTGCGGCTTTAATAAATTGCGGGCGCGCGCCAACGACGGTTAGGAGGTTCATTTTGATTATTTCTTTAAATATAACATCTTCAAGTTCGCGTCATTAATGATAAAATTACAAAAAGCATCAATAATTAGGCTCATTATTCTTTTCCATCATTTTATTATTAATTATAGTTTGAGCGACAAAAAATGATAAAAAATATATAAAAGACATGGCTATGGCATATAAAATTAAAAAATATCTTATTTCCAATAATAAATATT
>Ga0268262_10001860_pt1 | contig 25274 bp, 23 predicted proteins | sample TergutNc150P3_FD_190354 | JGI IMG/M metagenome (GOLD analysis project Ga0268262, IMG submission 190354) | Nasutitermes corniger P3 segment gut microbial community from laboratory colony in Florida, USA - Nc150 P3 (SPAdes) (version 2) | ecosystem: Host-associated > Arthropoda: Insects >... | reverse complement strand
TCCATCTTCGCGTCTTTCGGAGCCAGTCTTCGCCCGGTAGTACACGCAAAACCTGCAAACGACAACTTTGCGTGCTTTGCGTCTCTGCGCCTTTGCGTGAGGAATTTCCAATAAAACGCTAAATTACGGTTTATCCTTTAGGCAGCCAGTATAATTTCCCTATTTCCCACTCAAAAGAAAAATCATCAGAAGCGCCGCCATGTGAAGGCAGGGGACGGAAACACATATTTGCCAGAGCCGCGGCGCGAAAGGAAATACGCGGCGCAGGGCAGTTGGCATCGGGCAATGAACAGGCCTTGCATAACGCGGAACCGATTACAAGCGGCGAGACACATTTGATTACCGCGTCCTCAAAATCAAAGAAATTATCTGAAAGCTCTATATTCACCAAAGGCCCGAAAATAAAAATATCTGAAAGGGCTGCAACGGCTGAGGGGCCCGTCGTGATTTTCCCGCCTGAAAGGCCTATTGTTTGCCGAAGCATAAGTGCGCGGCTTTTCAGCTCCGCGCCTGAAAGCGGACGCTTAAGCGCCGCAATAGGCATTACCCAGGGGAATGACCATGCCCCGCGCAGCCCCGAGGAAAACAGCGAAGCGCTCCATGCCCTCAACGATACGCGGACATCACGGTGCGGGACAAGCGCGAGAAGCTGTAAAGAATCAGAAAGGTTATTCACAGCGGCAGCTCGTTCAGCATGTCCCTGAGTCTGGCGGCTTCCTCATACTCTTCCTTTTCAACCGCCTCATTGAGCCGCCGTTGAAGAATGCTTCGTTTTTCCTGATTGTCATTGGCAAGGCCGGTTTTTTTATCATCGCCTAACATATCCAGGAAAAGATCCACGGCTATGCCTGTCTGCTTTACTATATCCGGGGAAACCATGATTGGGCATTTGCGGCGCGCCGCCAGGCCAAGGGCGTCTGAAGGGCGGCTGTCCAGTATTAAGGGCTTGTCAGAGGAATATTTGCCGCCGCTTATGACAAGACGCGCGTGAAAAGTATTCCCCTTGAGTTCCTGTACTTCCACGCGATCCAGCGTAAGTTCCAGGCTGGTAAGCAGGGAAAGAAAAAGGTCATGGGTAAGGGGACGGGGCATGCTTATGCTCTCCATACCGATTAATATTGACTGGATTTCCAACTGGCCTACAAAAACAGGTATGGCAATATTTTTACCCAGCGGACGCAGTAATACCACGTTGCCTTCGTTTGTCTGCGCGACAGTCCAGATTTCAGCTTGCAGCATTTTTTCCATTTCACGCCTCAACTTATAAGGTCTATCAGGCCGGCGAGCAGCGCGCTGTTTTTTTCAAAAATCACCCGCGCCCCGGCGATAAGCGCTTTGCCCTGTTCCCCGGCTTCATTAATAACGCCGCTGGCCGCAAGCGCCAGTATTAACTCCTCCGTTTCCGGAGCGCCCACTCCCTTCGCCTTCACCTCAGTAAAACAGCGGCGGACCATTTCCTTTTTTTCAGGATGCCGCTTCAAAAACAAAAGCACAGGCAGGCTCTTTTTCCCTTCAACAATATCATCGCCGCGCTTCTTGCCGGGGATGCCTGTAGTCAGGTTTTTTACATCGTCAAGTATCTGAAAACCAATGCCCAGCTTTTCAGCCGCTTCTCCCAGAGGCGCCGCTTCACCCAACGCGCCTGTCCGGCTTGTTTCGCAGTCAGCGGTTTTTGCCGCCATTACACCTAACTCAGCGGCGAAACGCGCCAGGCATCCGGTTTTCAGGGCGCACATGGCAAGGTACTCATCAACAGACGGGATTATCCCGAAATCGCGGTGCCAATGAATGTCAATCGCCTGCCCCAAATGGAGCTTGCGCAGGTAGGCCGCCCACAAAGAGTAAGCCTCCGCCCTGTAATTGTCGGCCTGGGCAAGGCCAGGATTTATTCCGGCCCATGAATCTATGCAGGCAAGCGGGAGGAAGTAAAGAAAACTGCCCGAGTTGATCGCTGTATCAACGCCGTAGATTAAATGCACGGCGGGTTTGCCCCGGCGCTCATCGGAGGAATCTTCAATATCGTCATGGATAAGGCTGGCGTTGTGGCAGAATTCAACTAACGGCGCGAGGGGCAGAGAGGCGTCCCCCCCTCCAAGCGCTTCGCAGACCAGGGTCATCAGAAGGGGCCGCCAGCGCTTGCCCCCCCTGGAAAGGATGTCCCTGCCGGGCGCGGCAAGAACCCGCAAGAGATCATCGTCCATGCGCCCCAAACCGGGAAAAACCTCCAAAGCCCAGGCGGAACCGGGGTTTTCCGGCAGCCAGTGGTCAAGGGTTTTTTCAATTTTTTCCAGTCTGAGGGTATACTGTTGATCCATTGATATAGTATATATTCAAATAATGGCTAATTACAAGAAACAGGATCACTGGCAGCTTAAAGCCCGGAACGAAGGCTACCCCGCCCGCTCGGTCTACAAGCTCAAAGAGATGGATGATAAATTTAACCTTGTCAAACCGCATTTTAAAATTCTTGATTTGGGCGCGGCTCCGGGAAGCTGGAGCCTGTACATACTGAGGAAAATGCCCGGCGTTTTTCTTGTTTCCGTTGATCTCTCCCCCCTGTCCCGCGAGTTTGACAAGGGGCTTTTTAACGGTGAAAATTTTTCTTTTATTCAGGGGGACTTTACCGCCCCCTTCGTACGCGACGCCATTGTTTCACAAGGCCCGTACAATTTAATCATCTGCGACGCCGCCCCGGCGACCACGGGCAACCGCCTGGTTGATACCAGCCGTTCATTGGAACTTGCCGAAGCGGCCGCCTTCTACGCCGAAGCCACCCTTGCATCAGGCGGCAGCCTGGTAATAAAAATTTTCCAGGGCGGAGAAAGCTCCGAATTGCTTAAACGGCTGGGCTTTTTGTTCAAAACCGCAAAAAGTTATAAACCCCAGGCCTGCCGCAGCGATTCCTTTGAAACGTACTATTTAGGCCTTGAGAAAAAGTGATATTATTGTAACAATCAGCTTTATATTAAATATTGTAACAAAACTCCCGCATAAGATACCTGTAAGAAAGCGCCTTGGATTTGTTGAGGTCCATAATTTTTTTAACTGACCGACGCCGTCCGCCCCAAGCAGCAGCGTTGAAAAAACGGCGAGGCAAAAAAGAAGCCTTATATCACATTTTATGAAAAACAACGACAGGAGAAACCCGGCGATCTGTCCAAGCAGTAAACCGGTGCATCTGGCGCAGACCGGGAATTGATACCCCCTGAAGAAAAAACTTCTGTCGTTCATTTGATGGCACCCTGTTTTTGAACCCAGCCGCATCAGCGAGATCCAAATTCGGAGCCCTTCACCTGAATCTATAGCCACAATTATTACATATCCATAGTACTCTTGTGGTTGTCCTTTGCTCGCCCATTCCGCATAGGCCGCATAGCCAGCCGATGGGGCCGAAAATTAAATAACCCAAAAGTCCCTTACAGCATCCGTATCCCTGAGTCTGGGACTCATACTCGGATATAGCCTGGACGTTCATTGAACCGCATTTTGGACAAGTCAAGCGTTACCCCCTCTTAACATATGCCAGATACTAATATACATAAAAAGGGGTACAGGGACTAGGAGCCTGTCCCTATTTTAATTCTCTTTCCCCTAAAGTACGGAAACCATGATTCCGGTTCTCCGGTGTAAATCTCAAATTCGCTCTCTATGATCGCCTGCTTTATTTGTAAATTTTTAATTATCAGATCATCTATTGGGGAATCAGGAATATATTCAATAAGCAGAAAAATGTCATCATAGTTTTTAGCTTCCGGCAGGGTGATAGTCTCGGTATTTCTGCTTCTCCTGTAATAGATGCCAGGGTATTTAAGCAAGTCGATAAAATAATAATCTTGTTCGTCATGTACATACGGAATTAAATTGGCATACTTATACAGAGACCAGCCGCCGTTAAGAACATACACCGGCGTGTCTTTATTCCGGGTAAATACATACTGATTCGGTTTATTGCGAAAAAGATTTTCAATATTGCTTTCCCTCACCGCGTTAAAAGCGAAACTCTCGCATAACAACAGCATTATGGCGATTGCCATTTTTCGCGAAAGCACCCCCATAGAGTCAATCAGCATTGCCGGTAAAATAACAAAAAACGGAAAAACCGGCATACCGTACCGTAATACCTTATACGGGGCAAGCAGTAAAACAACAAACAGATATACTATCGAAGCGGCGAAAATATACCATGCTGTTTTCCGCTTCGTCTTTTCTCCGTTTAGTTTTATTCCGCGAACTGACATAATTATTATGAGAACAAGGCATAAAACACAAAGAGCAATAAGCTGATAATTAAAGAAATGTTTCTGTAAAAACGACCCCGCAGCCACAAATGAAGACTTAATATTTCCGGTTGTATCATTCGATAGAGTCTTTATGGTCTCCGTGCCCCGGTACGAGAAAAAGCCGGACATGTATTTGGGATAGAGAATCCGTGCGGCAAATATTCCCAGGCCCAATACTATAAAGTAAAAAGGTATTTCGGCAAAAGTTTTATTTTTGCATTGCAGGTAAACGGCATACAATCCGAACAGACTGATAAAAATCACCGCGTAATATCCTGTCATAAGCGTAAGGCCCGTAATCAACGACATAAACAGTAACGGTTTTAGTACGCTGACATACAATTTCTTCTCATAAATGATATATTTTTTCCATCCAAGGCTTAATACAAAATAATAACAGAATATAATAAACAGGGTTTCCTGTATTTGATACGGCCGTAAAAATAGCGTATTGGAAATCGCCGCAGTCGATAGAAACGCGCAGAATACCGCAGCGTACTGTAACAGTTCGGAACCCGCAAATAACAACTGCATTAACAAAAAAAAGAATATAAAAGATATTGTAAAAAAAAGAAGATTGAGAACAGCCCCTCTTGTAATAATCGGCTCAATGCCGCCGGTCTTAATTCCCACCAGCGAAAGCCTCAAAAACGTATAGTATAAATTGGTATGCGGGGGGTCGCGGTTATCTTTCCATAAACTGCGAATATCGGCCAGCGCGTCTTTCAAGCTGGTAGAGCTGACAAGGCTTATTGTTTTCAACTCTTTTCCGGTATATTTTCTCCCATATTCGTAATTACTCGTTATAAAAAAATCATTACAGCAGGCAATGGCTACGGTTAACCCTTCGTCTACATGCAGCCCCTCTTTTTGCGAAAACCAAAACACGCGAATCCCAAGGGCAAGCGCATATACCGCGATTAATATGACCGCACTACGCAGTTTCTTCAATAAAATAAATTCCTTACAGAGTACCGGTTTAAGCGCGTCTGCTTTCCGTTACCTTGCGGGTGATTTCTTCCTGCAGCTCTCCCGGCACGAATCTAAGCAGCTCGCCTCTGTAGTTATCCTTTATCGCTTCAAAGCAGAGTTCCGCTGTCTTGAGGTTCTCAGGCACGAATTCTATCGCCCCCCTGTTGTTCTTTACCGATTCAAGGCAGAGTTCCGTTGTCTTGAGATGCTCAGGTACAAATTTGAGCGCTTGGCCGTTCTGCCTGATCGCTTCAAGGCAGAGTTCCGCTGTTTTGAGGTGATCAGGCGTTTGTTCAAGCGCCACATAGCCGTTCTGCCTGGCCGCTTCAAGGCAGAGTTCCGCTGTTTTGAGGTGATCAGGCACGGATCTAAACGCATAATCGCCGTTCTGCCTGACCGCTTCAAGGCAGAGTTCCGTTGTTTTGAGGTGATCAGGCACGGATTCAATCGCCTGGCCGTTCCGCCTGACCGCTTCAAGGCAGAGTTCCGCCGTTACGAAGTTCTCTGGCACTTGATCAAGCATTAGACAGCCATCCATCACCGCTTTTAAGTAGATTTCAGCCATTAGGTTCTCAGGCACGTATTTAAACGAGCTGCTGTCCTTCCTGACCGCTTCAAGGCAGAGTTCAACCGTAATGACGCTGTCCGGCACGTATGCAAACGCCCTGGCGTCCTTTTTGACCGCCTCAAGGCTGACCGCGCCAAACTCTTTTGGCGATGCCGTAACGAGTTCTTCCGGCACGTACATAAACGCCCCGCAATTCTGCTTCACCGCTTCAAGGCAGAGTTCCTTCGTCTTGAGGTTTTCAGGCACGTATTCAAGCGCATGGCCGGTCTGCTTGACCGCTTCAAGGCAGAGTTCCGCCGTTCTGAGGTTCTCAGGAACATAATCAAGCGAGGTGCCGAGCCGTCTTACGGCTTCAAGGCAGAGCTCCGTCGTCTTGATGTTATCAGACACGTATTCAAGCGCCAGGGGGTCTTTCCTGACCGCCGCCAGGGCTTCCGCTTCGGTAGTGATTTTACGTTTAGCCATTCCCGTTTTCCTTTTGGACTTTGTCCCGCAGCGCGTCGGGGACGTATGCCAACGCGCCGCCGTCTTGCTGCACGGCGGCAAGGCAAAGAGCCTCGGTCTTAAGCGCTTCGGGAACGTATTGCAGCGTATAACAGTCTTGCCGCACGGCGGCAAAACAAAGGGCTTCGGTCTTTTGCGCCTCGGGAACGTATTGCAGGGCCCAGCCGTCTTGTTGCACGGCGGCAAGGCAGAGGGCTTCGGTCTTCAGCGCGTCGGGGACGAATTCCAGCGTTCTGCCGTCTTGTTGCACGGCGGCAAGACAGAGGGCTTCGGTCTTTAGCTCGTTAGGAAGATGCTGCACGGCAAAACCTGCTTCCAGAAACATTTCCACGTTAACCGGGCCTCTGTTAGCGTTTCTATTAGCAGTAGAGTAATGATTTGCAAACTCTCTGAGCCATTCCTCTTGATCTTTACTTAACGTCATCTCTTACGCCTTACTGTTTCTTCCACACGCTGCCGTCGGATTCCGTAAGGGTCTTGGAGTTGGTTATTGTAAACGTCAAAGGCTGGTCAAGACCGGTCAGGTTCAGGGTCTTGCCGGATACGGTGTATGCGCCGCTGGTTGTGATGCTTTGTCCGGACGGGGAGATCGCAGCGGGGACGAACATGGTGAATCCGCCGGGACCGAAGGTGATTGTCCATGAGGGGACATCGGAATAGCCGTATGTGCCGCTGACGGTTGATTTGCCGCAGGCGGCCATGAATAAGACTGCCGCCGCTAAAACGATAATGCCAAAAATTTTTCCGGTGTTCTTCATAATAATACTCCTTTATAGTTTATAGCAGGTAAAATGGTACCTCGCCTCCGTTTTCGGCGATGGCTCTTAACAACTCCTCGTGAAGCCACATATTCTTCTCGGCGGAACCGTCGGCATCTGAGCCGGAATAGTTCAGCTTGTATGCAAGATCCCTGCGCGCATCAAGGCTGCTGTTCATGTCCAAAGCTGACATAAGATCGACAATCGAAACCCTCCAGTTGGAGGGCTTGCCCTTCGCCCTTACCCTGGCTTCGATAATTGCCTCCACCTCGGGTGTCAGTCCATTTGGCGTAGCATATGAGCCATTCGCGTAGTATGACTGTTCCGCCGGCGCGGCCTGTGATCCTACTAACAGATACGATGGCACCTCGCCTCCGTTTTGGGCAAGGGCTCTTAACAACTCAGCATGAAGCCACATGTTCTTTTCGGCGGAGCCGTCGGGGGCATAGCCTGGATAGTTCATCCTGGCGGCAAGCATCTTACGCGACTCAAGGCTGCTGTTCATGTCTAAAGCCGTCATAAGATCGACAATCGAAACCTTCCAGTTGGAGGGTCTGCCCTTCTGTCTTACCCTGGCTTCGATAATTGCCTCCACCTCGGCGGATGACAGTTCCCCCGTCATGGCGTATGACTGTTGCCCCTGCGCGACCTTTGATCCAACCAACGACGCCGCCTTGGCTGCCGCTGCCGCGAAAGGTGACGAGGCCGCCTGGTTAGGCGGCGAAGCCGTCGGGGTATTCGACATAGCGGACGCGACCTTTGATCCTACCAATGCCGCCGCCTTGTTGATGGCTGCCTCCGCTGCCTTGGATGTCGAGGCCATCGCGTTCTTTGCCGTAGCATCCGCTGTCTTTTTGAGCGTGTCCGCCGCAGTCTGTTTTAGCGTGTCTAAAATTCCCATTCTTTACTCCTTCTTACGCCGCGTGAGCGGCGCGCCGTCCTATGGACAGCTTGTTAATTGAACGACACCGCAACGCGGTGGCGGTTGTTCCTTTTCATTACTTCCTCCAATGCGCGATAATCGTTGTGTAGCTGCCGCTAAACCCATGATCTGCGGTTAGTTTAGTCCCGCTTGGAGTAAACCAGCCGTCGAATATGTATCCGGGTTTGGTAACAGTCGGCAGCGGGCCAATGCGGTCCCTGTTGACGACTAACTGCCTGCTGGAGGGGTTGGGCGGACTGCCGCCGTTGGAGTCGAAGTAAACCGTCATAGTGTTGGAGGCAGGTTGCTGAGGGGGCTGATATGCAGGCGCATCCTCCCTCCAGATGGCATACACAGCGAGGGCCGATGTATTGGGTATGTCCCCTGTAAAAGCGCTTCCGGTTCCGTGACCGCTGGTATTCCAGCCGGTAAAGGTATGGCCCGGCCAGTTGGGAGACGAGGGCAAAGATATCCTGCTGTTGCAGTCGGCAGTTACTTGCGGGATCGGACTGTTGTAGTTTTCCGCGCCATTCCTATGGAAGGTTACGGTGCATTTAGGTGTCGAAGGCGGAGGCGGAGGAGGAGGCGGAGCAGGCTGAGGCGCGGGTTGCGGAGTTGGTACGGCAGTCCAGTGCGCGTAAAACGTTGGGTAGTTGCCGGTAATCGGATCTGTTGAGTTTATCTTGCCCCCGCCTGAAGCCGCGTTAAACCAGCCGTCGAAGGTGTATCCGTTTCTGGAAACAGACGGCAGTGTGCCAAGGGCTGTGCCAATAGTTACCTGCCTGGTCGAGTTGGGCGAGCCGCCGTTTGCGTTGAAGGTAATCGTTACGACCTTTGGAGCATTTGCCTTCCACTTGGCGTACACTCCGATGTCCGCTGTAACGGGCGTGTTAGCGTTAAAGACAGTACCGCTGCCGTCAGCCTTGGTATTCCAGCCTTCAAAAGTATAGTCCGGCCTTGTTGGAGGCGCGGGCAAAGTTATTTTGCTGTTTTGAACGGCTTGTATTTGCGGGATCGCTGGGCTGCTGTTTTCCGCGCCGTTCCTATGGAAGGTTACGGTGTAGGTATTCGCCGACCAGTACGCGTAAAACGTTGGGTAGTTGCCGCTAATCGGGTCCGTTGAGTTTATCATGCCCCCGCCAGAAGCCGCGTTGTACCAGCCGACGAATTTGTATCCGGCTCTGGTAACAGTCGGAAGCGTGCCAAGGGCTGTGCCAACAGTTACCTGCCTGGTCGAGTTGGGCGAGCCGCCGTTGGCGTTGAAGGTAATCGTTACGACCTTTGGAGGAGCCGCCTTCCACTTGGCGTACACTTCGATGTCCGCTGTAACGGGCGTACCAGCGTTAAAGACTGTCCCGGTGCCGTCAGCCTTGGTATTCCAACATTCAAAAGTATAGTCCGGCCTGGTGGGAGGCGCTGGCAGAGTTATTCTGCTGTTGTGCGCGGCTTGTATTTGCGGGATTGCGTCGCCAGTCGCGCCGTTCCTATGGAAGGTTACGGTGTAGGTATTCGTCTTCCACTTGGCGTACACGGTGATTGGCGCATCAACGGGTGTGTTCGCGGTAAAGGCCGTCCCGCTGCCGTCAGGCTTGGTATTCCAGCTGTCAAAAACGGAGCCTGCCCTAGTCGTGGCAGGGGGCAAAGTGCCGCAAGCGGAACCGGCGGCTATATCTTTTCTTGCGGGGTTGGGCGCGCTGCCGCCATTGGCATTGAAGATAACCGCTACCATCTTTGGAGGAATCGCCTTCCACTTGGCGTACACATCGATGTTCGCTGTAACGGGCGTGTTAGCGTTAAAAACCGTCCCGGTGCCGTCAGCTTTGGTATTCCAGCTTTCAAAAGTAAAGTCCGGCCTGGCAGGAGACGCGGGCATAGTTACCCTGCTGTTGTAAACGACAGTTACTGCCGGGATTGCGTCGGAAGTCCCGCCATTCCTATGGAAGTTGACCGTTACATTGTTGCCGGCCCAGCGCGCGAAAAGCGTGTGGGTGTTTTTGTTGTCCACCTTTGTCGATGGTTCTATTTTAGTCCCGCCTGTAGCTGCGGTATACCAGCCGTCGAACTTGTACCCGTCTCTGGCAGCAGTCGGCAGCGAACCGTAGTTGGAGTCAAAGGGTAATATCTTGTTTAAGGGGGTGGGCGGCTTGCCCCCGTTGATGTTAAAGGCAACCGTAACGTTTATAGCGGTCCAGCGCGCGAAAAGCGTGTGGGCGCTTCTGTTGGTCACTTTTGTCGATGATTCTATTTTAGCCCCGCCAGAAGCCGCGGTAAACCAGCCTTCAAATTTGTACCCGTCTCTGGCAACAGCCGGCAGAGGGCCGTATGTGGAGTCAGGGATAGCGCTCTTGCTTGCGGGATTGGGCGTACTGCCGCCTTTGGAGTCAAAGGTAACTGTTACGCCGCCTGGAACAGCCCAGCGCGCGAAAAGCGTGTGGGCGCTTCTGTTGGCCACCTTTGTAGATGGTTCTACTTTTGTCCCGCCTGAAGCCGCGTCAAACCAGCCCTCGAAATTGTATCCGGCTTTGGTAACAGCCGGAAGCGTGCCATAGGCGGAGTCTACAGTAACACTCTTGCTTGCGGGGTTGGGCGTGCCGCCTGAGGTGTTGAAGGAAACCGTTACGTTGCTGGGCGCGGCGGGAGCGGCGGCAGAAGCGAGAGTCCACTGGGCCTTCAGCGTGATACTAGGGCTGTTTTCACTGGTTGCCAGGCTGCTATAGGGATTGCTGTTTGATACATTATTACCGTAACCGCCCAGCGTCACATTCCAGCCGTTAAAGTCGAAGCCCTTCCTTGCAGGATTGCTCGCCGGGAGCAGGTTCGCATCATTAAACTTGACCGTTTTCGGCGGAAACCCCGGTACACCCCCGTCTGTGTTGTAATTGACGGTGAAGGTTTTTGCCGGAGCGGCAGGCGCAGAAGATGGACTTTTATTATCCCCGATATGGGAATAAGCGCTGTCTTTTTTGATGAGTCCCAGCAGTGTAAGCCATTCGTCACTTGCTCCCCGCTTCATCCAGTCAGTCAGATGACTACGTATCTCGAGAATGTCGGCCATAGAAATTCCACTGGCATACAACCTCCATTCAGTCTCATACCTCCAATTACCCGGTTTTAACGCACCATTTTGTTGATCGTATTGAGCCCTTTTAACCGCGTCTTTTTGCTCAACTACCATATCCGATACTGCTCCGTACGCCAACATGACAACAGAAGCCCCAAAGTCTATCAAGCCCACTACGGGTATAGCCGTTGCTACAATTGTTTTCGTTATTTTAGCAAAAGACAGCGTTATGTCATGAACCAGTTTTTTTATTAAGTCTTTATCGGCAGTTCCAAGTAATCTGTCAAAATAACCCGCGATTTTGCGAAACTCCGTAAACACATCGAGGGCTGAGAAACCTTTTCCGATTGGCCCAAGAGCTTTAGATACGCCTTTCGGGATAGCGTTGCCAAAATCATCGACCTTGCCAACAATTTTTTTAAAGCCGGGGTTATCCATTAGTTTTTCAAGTTTCTTAAAGGAAGTTATTATTTCTTTGAATTCTTTAGAATTTGAAAGGCCGTCAACCGCAACCGAAATATTTCCGAGAGTATTATCCATGCCCCCGCTCATAAGATCACCTTGCGCCTTCGACCATAAGTTTTTCATTTCTAAAACCAGTATGGACTTTGGTTCAGGCACAGTCTTCCACTTTTCACGCGCCTTAATTATAGCCTCTTGTTTGGCTTGTTCTGAGGTGGGGGCTTCGATGGTAAATATAGCAATAGAACTGTTCGGGGGTTTACTTAATTGTATCTTTATTTCAAACTTTCCCCCGCCCGACTGCTCATCTAAAATACCCATATCTTTTCTCCTTCGGTTAAAATTTTTTCTCCGTGTTTAATATCCGCTGTTTTGGTGTTTTTTTCATTTATACGGTGGATATTAACATGGATTGGACGGATTGGCAAGGGGAGAAAAAACCGCCTGCACGACAAGCGCATGAACGTTTTCATTTTGCCCTTACCGCGTTCCTTATGTTCTCCGGCACGTACTTTATCGCGTCCTTGTCACGCTTCACCGCCTCAAGACAGACGGCTTCGGTTTTCAGCGCCTCGGGTATCTCCTGCAGCGGATGATAGGTATAAGGCGTTGAACTGTAATTATTTTCAATGCAACGATAATAAGTGGAACAAACGGAATGTTTCATCGCCTCAATGCAGAGGGCTTCGGTCATCAGCGCCTCGGGGACGTGTTTCAGAGCGTCGCCGTTTTGCCGTACAGCGGCAATGCAGACGGCTTCAGTCTTAAGCGCGTTGGGGACGTATTTCAGCATATTGCCGTCTTTTTGCACAGCGGCAAGGCAAAGCGCCTCTGTCGAGAAAGCGTTTGTAAACGCCGCTTCTACAGAGTCTTCTAATTCTTCAGGAATATATCCCCACGCTGAGTCGTCTTTAAGCGCGGCGGCAAGGTATAGGGCTTCGTTCTCAAGCGCCTTAGGGACGTATTGCAGCGCGGAGCAGTTACTTTCCACGGCGGCAAGGCAGAGGGCCTTTGTCTTCAGTTTGTTGGGGACATAATACAACGCGTCGCCGTTTTCCTGCATAGCGGCAAGGCAGACGTCCTCGGTCTTCATTTTGTTGGGGACGTATCCCAGCATATGGCCGTTTTGCCGCACGGCGACAAGGCAGACGGCCTCGGTCTTCAGCGCGTCGGGTAAATCTCTCATCACCCAAATATTTTGACGTAAGGCGGCAATACACATCTCAGTCTTCAGTGTCTTCAGCGCGGCGGGTACGTATTCAATCGCCTTCCAATCTTCCTGCGCGGCGGCAAGGCAAAGGGTCTCGGTCTTCAGTTTGTCGGGGACGTATTGCAGCGCATTGCCTTTTTTTTGCACAGCGGCAAGGCAGAGGGCTTCAGTCTTAAGCGCGTCGGGGACGTATTGCAGCGCATTGCCGGCTTGTTGCACGGCGGCAAAACAGAGGGCCTCTGTCTTCTTCGCTTCGGGGACATACTGTAATGTATTGCCATCTTGCTGCAAAGCGGCAAGACAGACAGCCTCAGTCATATTCGCCTTGGGGACGTATTGCAGCATATTGCTGTCTTCTTGCACGGCGGCAAGGCAGACAGCCTCGGTCTTCAGCGCGCCTGGGACGCTTTTCAGCGCATCGCTGTTTTGCCGCACTGCGGCAAGGCAGAGGGCTTCAGTCTTAAGCGCCTCCGGGACTTTTTTCAGCGCATTGCCGTTTTGCTGTACCGCGGCAAGGCAGAGAGCCTCGGTTTTAAGCGCCTCGGGGACATATTCCAAAGAACTCCCGTTTTGCCGCACTGCGGCAAGGCAGAAGGCCTCGGTCTTCAGCGCGTCGGGGACATTTTTTAACGTATGCGGTTTTTCTTCCGCGTCGATTAGGCAGCGGGCTACGGTCTTAAGCGCTTCGGGTACGTATTCCAACGCCCCGGCTTGGCGTATCACTGCGGAAAAGCAGACGGCTTCTGTCTTCAGCGCCTCTGGGACGTATTGCAGCGCCGGTCCATACTCATCTCCAACCTGCCATAAACAATTTTGCACGGCGGCAAGGCAGAGGGCTTCGGTCTTCCGCGCCTCTGGGACATATTTCAGCACGTTGCCGGCTTGCCGCGCGGCGGCAAGGCAGAGGGCCTCGGTTCTCAGCGCTTCGGGCACGAATTTAAGTTCTCCCCAATGGTTTTGCACGGCGGCAAGGCAGAGGGCTTCGGTCTTTAGCACCACGGGGACGTATTCAAGCGCCATCCCAAACTGCGGATTATTATTTTGCACGGCGGCAAGGCAGAGAGCCTCGGTCTTAAGCGCGCCGGGAACGTATTGCAGCGCATTGCCGACTTGTTGCACGGCGGCAAAGCAGAGAGTTTCGGTCTTAAACGCCTCGGGGACGAATTCAAGCGCCATGCCGCAGTTTTTCACAGCGGCAAGGCAGAGGGACTCGGTTCTCAGCACGCCCGGGATGAATTTAAGCGCCATGCCGCCCTGGGCTTGCATTGCGGCAAGGCAGAAGGCTTCTGTCCTCAGTTCTTCAGGCACCCGGTTCAGATCATATCCGTATTGGGATCGACCGTATTTTGAAAAAACGGTATACCTCATCAGCTCAAGAAAGAGGTCTATGGTCTTCCACTTTTCGGGGACATATCTCAACGCCCGGATGTTTTTATTCACCGCCTCATGCCAGAACTTTTCAGTTGACAATTCCTCCGGCACGTTCGCGAAATTCCCATCGTAACTGCCATTATTTTCCAGCCATTCTCTTTGTTTTTTTCTTAACGCCATATCTAAGTCCTTATGTTATTTCCATCCCCGTACTATGTCCGCTGTTTAAATTTATATCTGACGCCGTTTTGGCGTTTCTTATGCTTATTCGGGTTATATTAACATGGATTGGACGGATCGGCAAGGGAAAACGAAAGAATATTTGCACGGTAAACGCGTGAACGATTTTCATCTCTTGAAAAAGCGAAAAAGCCCAAACTACGGTTTATCGCGTATTTCCTTTGAGATTGACAAAACAGAATTTAAAGATTTATACTTTGGACAACGCCATGCCCATAAAGATACCAAAAGAATTGCCGGCTTATGACGATCTCAACAAGGAGCGCGTTTTTGTAATAACCCGGGATCGCGCCGAGCGGCAGGATATACGCCCGCTCAAAGTAGGCATTGTCAACCTTATGCCCACAACCCTGACTACGGAGATCCAGCTTCTGCGGCTTCTTGGTAACAGCCCCTTGCAGGTGGACATCTCTTTTTTAAAAATGGGCAGCCATGAATCAAAAAACGCCCCTCCCGGACATCTGGAAAAATTCTATATCAACAGCGAAGATATAATTTCCACGAATACCCGTTTTGACGGCCTTATTATCACAGGCGCGCCTGTGGAGACCCTGCCCTTTGAAGAAGTTGATTACTGGGACGAACTTGCCAGGGTAATTGACTATTCGGAAAAAAATGTTTTTTCCACTTTGCATATATGCTGGGGAGCGCAGGCGGGGCTGTACCGCCGCTATAATATTCCCAAAAAGCCGCTGGGTAAAAAACTTTTCGGCGTGTTTCCGCACGCGGTTAACGAGCAATACCATGTTTTGTTCCGGGGTTTTGACGATGAATTCCTTGCTCCCCAGTCCCGGCACACAACCTGCGACCGTGACGCAATCGCCTCGGAGCCGCGTCTTGTAATTCAATCCGAAACCGGTGAAACAGGGGTCTTCATTGTCACCGCCCGCGATGCCCGCGAAATTTATGTGACAGGCCACCTGGAATACGATCCCCTTACCCTGGACGCTGAATACCGCCGCGATCTTGCCAAAGGGCTTCCCATAGAACCGCCGAAGAATTACTATCCTGACAATGATCCGTCTAAAGCGCCGGTAGTCCGCTGGCGGGCTCACGCAAATCTGTTTTTTGACAACTGGTTAAACTATGTTTACCAGGAAACCCCTTTTGATCTGAATAAATTAGGAGGAGATATAGAATGGATAATATAACCCTGAATGTAAGCGGAATGTCCTGCGAGCATTGCGTCAAAGCGGTAAATAACGCCCTCTCAAGTCTTGCCGGTGTTAAGGATATAAAGGTCAGCCTGAAAGACGGAAAGGTGTCTTTCAGCCATGATCCCGCAAAAGCGCCGCTTGATAAGATCGAGGCCGCAATAACCGAAGAAGGCTACGAGGTCAAGAGCTGAACTTTACGCGCCTGCCGTTATTTCTCACTGAGGATAAGTTTCCTTATTGTTTCCACAGCGGTTATTATGGGGCGTTGTATAGCGTCGAAAGGATACACATCGGAAGTGTTTTTCTTTGAAACGCCGTTTTCATAATTGGTAGCGGATACCAATACCGAAGCGGCTCGGACTCCCAGACTGCCCGCCGCCAGAAACAAGGTTGCTTCTTCCATTGATGTGGCGATTGCCCCGCCCCGCACATAAGCGTTCCACCGGTTGATCAGTTCTTCCCGTACCGGCTTTGTCTCAGGCTCAGTCTGGGTATAAAAGGAATCCTTGGTAATGGTAATCCCCACAGAAGCAGGAAAACCAAGTTCCCTGGCTGTCTCCTCAAGCAGCTTCATAATCAGATAGTCGGGTACGGCAGGATACTCAAGAGGCAGATAATGACAGCCAGTTCCTTCCATACGAACAGCGCCGTTTGACACCACAATATCTCCACGGGAAACCTTCTCATTGGTGGAAGCGCAGGTTCCAACCCGGACCAAGGTATCAACGCCGCATTTAACCAGTTCTTCAACACAGATAGCCGTTGAAGGGCCTCCAATACCTGTAGATGTAACCGTAATCAACTGTCCTTCGATATATCCCTGATATGTGACATATTCCCGTTTTTGGGCGACCTTTCGGGGATTATCAAGATAGGCGGCTATTTTTTCACATCGGCCCGGATCGCCGGGAACAATAGCGTATTTTCCAACATCGCCTTTTGCTAAATTAATGTGCAGCATTTTATCAGACATGGTTTCCTCCAGATGAAATTATTGTATTTTCCCAAGAGCATCAGGCGCTTTTGAACGTTTACCGAACAGTATCAACGCGATTATGGTAATGGCATAGGGAAGCATCTGTACAAATTGATCGGGCACATTTGTTCCCAGCATATTAAACCGCACCGACTGTGCAAAGGCGAAGATAAAACTTGCCCCTGCCGATCCCAACGGAGTCCAGCCTCCGAAAATATTAGCCGCTACGCCAAGGAATCCCCGTCCGGCAGTCATATTTTTTACAAAGATGCTGTTCTGTACAATGGATAAAAATCCGCCTCCCAGTCCCGCCAGAGCTCCGCTTATAAGAAGGGCGGCGTATTGATATTTTAACACCGGCACACCGACGCTGCGGGCCGCGACAGGGTGCATGCTTATGGCGCAGAAACGAAGCCCGATTTTTGTGTATTTCATCACATACCACGCCAGAACAACCAGTAAAATCGTTATGTAAATAACCGGAGACTGATTGGTAAAAAAACGTCCCAGTCCCGGTATTCTGTTCAGCAGCGGAATCGTTACCGTGCCAAGCTGCCGTACCTGACTGCTGGCTCCTTCTTTCTGCCAGATAATGTAAGTAGCCACTGCGGTAAAACCGGTTGAGAAAAGATTAAGCCCCACTCCGCAGACCGTCTGATTGGATTTATACCGTATGCAGAGAATCGCAAATATCCCCGCCGCGGCCGAGCCAAAGAGCATGCCGCTTATAATACCGACGACGCCGTTACCGCTCATCCAGGAACCGAATACCGCGCCAAACGCGCCCATAAGCATCAGCCCTTCGGTTCCTAAACTTACAACGCCGGCCCGCTCGGATATAGTGCTGGAAAGAGAAACAAGGATCAAAGGAGTCGCCAGCCTGAGAATTAAAAGCGCATTGTCAATAGAAAATAAATTAAATAACATTGCTATGTCTCCTTCGGAACAGGCAAAGACATCCCTCGCCCGCGTTTGAGGAAACGGAAAATTTCCGGTGTCGCCACAAATAAAATAACCAGCCCCTGAATAACAATAACCATATCCGCGGAAAGCCCAGCCCGTATGCTCATCTGCCTGGCTCCCGAATCCATAATGCCAAAAAGAAGCCCGGTCAGAATAACCACAAAGGGATTATTTCCCGCCAGTACCGCCACCGCAAGCCCGGTAAAGCCGGCATTACTCGAAAACCCCTCAAACAATTTGCCATAGGTCCCCAGCACTTCGGCGCTTCCCGCAAGCCCGCCCAATATTCCGCTTATAGCCATCGTGAGCACGGAAATAACGGGGACTTTAATGCCGCCCGCTTCCGCCGCCGGCGCGTTGCTTCCTACTGCGCGTATTTTGTAGCCGGTTACTGTTTTGAAAATCAAAAGATACACTGTAATAACTGCGGCAACCGCCAAAAACACGCTCGCAGAAAACTGGGTTCTTGGGATAAGGATGGGAAAACGGAACTGTTGGGGGATCATATCTGTTTCAGGCAGCCCCGCCGCCGATTGCAGGGGATAGTTCACAATATATGAGACAAAATTTATCGCGATATAGTTAAGCAGTATCGCGATGATCACTTCATGGATTCTGAATTTTGTTTTTAAAAAACCTGTCAACGCGCCCCAAAAAGCGCCGCCGACCATGCCGCCCAGTATACACAGTAAAATCACGGGTAATGCGGGGGCCCCGCCGGGAATTTTAAGCGCGATAAAAACGGTGCAAAGGGCTCCGATATACATCTGCCCCTCAATACCGATATTCAACATGCCGCTTTTAAACGCGACGGAAGCGGCAAGCCCGGTAAAAATCAGGGGGATTGCCTTGTTAATGGTATTTGCAATGGCGCGTGGATTGCCAAAGGCCCCTTTGACCAGGGAAGAAAAAGCGAGTGCCGGTGATTTTCCGACCAGCAAGATAAATACTGAAGCGCAAAGGATGGCCAATGTAATTGAAAGCAAAGAACGGACGACCGTATTTTCCGCAAGCAGCGCGCGCGTTTTCGTCATCTCAGTTCCTCCATGCCCGGTTTCTTTCCAGCCATTAAAAGCCCCAGTTCTTCAATTGTATACAGGGATGCCTTCTTACATTCCATCAGCTCGCCCTTGTAAATCACCGCTATGCGGTCTGATATTTTCATAATTTCCTCTAAATCCGCTGAAATAAGGAGTATGCCCTTATTCTCGGAACGAAGCCGCAGAAACTGGGTATGGATGTGTTCCACCGCGCCAATATCCAATCCACGTCCGGGCTGCGCCGCCAGAATCATCCTGTATTCCGAAGCTACTTCCCTTCCCAATATTATTTTTTGCTGGTTGCCCCCGGAAAGATCGGCAATGTTCTGCGCGGTACCCGCGGTTTTAACCGCAAACTTATCAATGCAATCCATGGCATCCTGATCGAGTTTGACCGCGTTGACAAACCCTTTTCGGGAATATTTTTTCTCCGATTGAAAACCCAAAAGAATATTCTCAGACAACGAAAGCCCCGGCAGCATAGCCCGCCGTTGACGGTCTGAAGGAATATAACCTACGCCCATGCGGCGAATCGCAAGGGGGGACAAACGCGCCGCTTCCCGCCCTTCAACGCGGATAGTTCCCGAAATTTTGGGACGAAGCCCCATGATCATTTCTTCCAATTCAAGCTGCCCGTTGCCGTCTACCCCCGCAATGCCCACGATTTCCCCTTGCTTAACCGTAAGGCTCACCGTTCCTTTCGCGTGGGGAAGCAGCCTGACATTCTCAATTTCCAACAGTGTCTTACCCGGACGGAAAGGTTTTTTTTCAAGTTTAAAAAGAATATCCCTGCCAACCATGAAACGGGCAAGTTCCCTGGTTTTTGTTTCAGCGATCTTAACGGTCGCGGTCACTGCGCCGTTTCTGAGAATAGTCGCCCTGTCGGCTATCTGCATGGTTTCATTGAGTTTGTGGGTTATGAAAACTATCGTTTTTCCCTGACGTTTCATATCAAGCAGGATATTCATCAAACTGTTCGATTCCTGGGGAGTCAAAACAGCGGTTGGTTCATCCAGAACCAGAACTTCCGCGCCCCGGTACAGGGTTTTTACAATTTCCACCCGCTGTTTCATGCCGACTGAAATATTTTCTACACGGGCGTCCAGGTCAAGTTCCAGTCCGTACTTTAAAGCGATTTCATTTATTTGACGGCGGCTCTCGCCGTAGTTCAGCTTTAAACTGCCTATTTCCTGCCCAAGAACAATATTCTGCAAAACAGTCATATTGGGAATGAGCATAAAATGCTGGTGAATCATTCCAAGCCCGCGGTGAAAAGCGTCGCCGGTATTGTGAATACGGCATTTTTCTCCCCTGATATATATATCCCCGCTGTCGGCATGGTACATGCCGAAGAGGATATTCATCAAAGTGGTTTTTCCGGCCCCGTTTTCACCTAACAGGCAGTGTATTTCCCCTTCTTTAACAGAGAAGGTACAGCGGTTATTTGCAATCACAGTCCCAAAGCGTTTGGTGACATCCGTCATCTGAACAATCGAATTCATAGTCCCTTTATAAACTCATCCAGAGCCGCCGTGGTACTGGGCACTTTTATTTCTCCGGAGGCGACCTTTCCGCGAATTTCCGCCAGCCTTTGCCGTGTTTTCGCGCTTATTCTGATATTTGAGCCTTCGGTCTCAATATCCACCCCTCCGTCAGCCATAGTGAGTACCCTGGTTCCGGGAATGAATGTCCCGTTAACCACCGACTTGATCGCTTCGTATGCGGCGGTATCCACTTTTTTGATCATGCTGGCGGCAATATGATTAGGATCAATCGAATTCTGGTTAATATTTACTCCAAACGCGTACGTGTCGTTTTCTCTCGCCGCCTGGAACAATCCGTTCCCTGACATTCCCGCCGCGTGAAAAATCATGTCCGCCCCCCTGCTGTTCATGGTAGACGCTATTTCCTTGGCGGTTGTGACATCGGTAAAAGATCCTACATAATCGTCAAATATTTGAATATTTTTATTAACATACTTCACTCCGGCCGCATACCCGGAATAGAAAATTCTGATATTCGGCCTGTCGGCGCCGCCAATGAATCCAACCAGATTTGTTTTGCTGAACCCTTCTTCTTTCATCAACGCCGCCAGCGCCCCTACCAAAAAAGATCCTTCTTCGTCTTTGGTCATATAACTTGCCACATTCGGACCTTCCAACGCCGTGTCAATAATGACGAATTTCTGTTCGGGATACTCATTTCTTACAATTCTAAGGGCTTCTGTAGCCTCAAAGGTATTACATATTATGAGATCATAATCTCCGGAAGAAGCCATGTCACGCAGTGACAGTTCAATATCGCCGATAGCCTTTATGGAAATTCTGTCATACCTGATGCCCATATCCGCCACGGCCCTGTCCACTCCGCGCAAAACCAGATCATTAAAAGCGCCGTCGCCAAAACCGCTGCTCGACGATACCAGTCCGACTCTGACTGAATTGCCGCTTCCGCCTTCCGGCCCGGCTGCGTAGTTTGACCTTTTACAGCCTGTCATTATCACTGCCACGGAAAGCAGCATCAGAAAAATCAGTTTCTTCATAAAAAACTCCTGTTTCAATTGTTCTTTCATACTTTTCCTCCAATGTTAAATATATACCAATGTACCAAAATTTTTTTACTATCAATAAATTTAAGGTAAATATAATAGTAAAATTACATATAAAATAGTAAATTAATTATATTTATTAAAAGGAATGAGGAAATTTACGAAATCAAGGGCGGAATCCTAATTATTTTTCGCGGCAATAACGTATAACGCTGGGCTTAAAAGATTCCCGCAGAAGTGCCCTCGAGAAGAATTCCTGTCCGGACGGAAGATCGATAATGACATTGGGTATATTCTGGCTGTCCGCCTTGTCAAGCAGCCGGGCAATCAGCGCCTTGCCAATGCCCAGGCCCCTGTATTCCTGTTCCGTTTCCAGGGCGCAGACCCGCAGCAGCGTGTCTGTCATTCGCCGCGCGCTGACATACCCGGCGAATTCCCCTCCCGCGGTAAGAGCCACAACACTTATATCGCCGGGAAAAACCCACTCACCCATGCCGATTAAAACATCCGCGCTGCCATATTCGCCAATGCAGTCTTTATGCAATTTTTCTGCCTGAGGTTTATCCGGCGCCCGGCCTTCGCGGAAACTAAAATCTTCAAGCGCGAGAACCTCTATATCTTCGGGTTCTTCGCCTATCAGCTCAAGTCCCCAGGATTCCCGCAAGGCGTTATACCATGTAATAACCACGCGCTTCATCTCGCGTTCTTTGTAAGCGAACCAGAGCTTTTCGGTTTCCGGGTATCGGGATAACGTGTTCTTAAAAGCGCGGAAAACCCCCCGGCCCCTGTCCAGCGCGGCGGAAAGCTCCTCCCTTACCAGGGCGTTGCGAAGGGTTACGGTAAAATGTTCCATCATCCTGAAGCCTTCGGAGGAATCCCATTGGGGCAGAACAATATAACGGCCTTCATCGGCATTGTTATCGAATTCTTCGTCATCGGCGCTGATAACAATTCCCTCCTGGGTATCCACAAGGAATTCGCCATCCTGATCTTCCATAAAAAAAAGGATCTCGTCCGTCAACGCGGGACTTAGTTCAAATTGCATGGATTCATTATAGCCAAAAACCCAAAAAACGCATACTATTGACGAACGGAGCGAAGCCGCGGCCGCGCTTGCGCGGACATGGCTGAGCGAGTGAGGATATCGAGGGCGAAGCCCTTATTGACGAATGGAGCGAAGCATTTATGGAAAAACTTAAGCGTACTGTCAACTGCGGGGAGCTGCGGAAAGCCGACGCGGGCAAAACAGTTATTTTGAACGGATGGGTTCACCGCAAACGCGACCATGGCGGCATTTTTTTTATCAATCTGCGCGACCGCTACGGCGTGACCCAGGTAACAGTCGATACGACTGGCGCACAGTCCGGGTTGGCTACCGTCTGTACCGAGCTTCGCAATGAATTCTGTGTCGCCGTAGAGGGAACGGCGCGCCCCCGGCCTGATGACATGGTAAACCCTTCTATGGCTACCGGCGAAATCGAGGTTCTTGCCTCGAATATCGTAATTTTAAGCCATTGCGACGTGCTGCCTTTCCAGATTGACGAGGAAAGCAACGCGGGCGAGGACCTAAGGCTTAAATACCGCTATCTGGACCTCCGCTCGACGGCCATGCAGAACCGGCTTCGCCTTCGCAGCGAGGTGGCATTCGCCGTGCGGGAGTGGATGACGGCTAACGGATTTTATGAAATCGAAACTCCGACATTTATACGCTCGACGCCGGAAGGCGCGAGGGATTACCTTGTGCCCTCGCGTCTGTACCCTGGAAAATTTTACGCTTTGCCCCAGTCGCCCCAGCTTTACAAGCAGCTCTTGATGGTGTCCGGCTTCGACAAATATTTCCAGATCGCCCGCTGTTACCGCGACGAGGATGCCAGAGGCGACCGGCAGCCTGAGTTCACCCAGATCGACATTGAAATGTCATTTGTAGGCCGCGATGATATTCTGGCGGTAACCGAGGGCATGCTTGTCCACGTTTTCAAAAAAACCCTCGGCATTGATCTTCCCGCGCAATTTCCTCGCCTGAGTTACGAGGACGCTATGACCCAATACGGCACGGACAAGCCCGATCTGCGTTTTGAAATGCCCCTATTAGATTTTTCATCTTATGTGGACGCAGGAAGTTTCCAGGCCTTCAAGGACGCGCTTTCCCAAAAGACGGGAGCCGTAAAGGCGCTGGTGGTAAAGGGACAGTCCGGCTATTCCCGCAAGCAGATTGAGGAACTGGAAGCCCACGCGAAAATCTACAAAGCCAAAGGCATGGCATGGATGAAAGTTGCGGCTAACAACATGCTTGAGGGTGGGGTTAGCAAGTTCTTTACAGATAACGCTTCCCAAATAATCAGCGGGCTTGGCGCGGCGGAAAACGACCTTATCCTCATTGTCGCGGACACCCAGCGCCGGATCGCCAACACGGCCCTTGGCGCGGTACGTTCCCGGCTCGGAAAGGATCTGAATCTGTGCGATCCGAAGGTTTTTAAATTTGTATGGATAGTTGACTTCCCCCTGTTTGAATTCAACGAGGAAGAGAACAAATGGGAAGCGGCTCACCACCTTTTCAGTTGGCCGCAGGAAAAGTACCACGCGACTTTGGAGAGCGACCCCGGTTCCGTTAAAGGAGATTTGTACGACCTTGTTCTTAACGGCTATGAGCTTGCGTCCGGCTCCATTCGTATCCACGATCCGGCGCTGCAGCAGAGGGTTTTCAGCATAGCCGGTTTTGATCCTGCGGAAGCGGAAAAACGGTTCGGCTTTTTAACCGGCGCGTTCAAATACGGCGCGCCGCCCCACGGCGGCATCGCTCCCGGGCTGGACAGGCTGGTTATGCTCATGGCAGGGCAGACTTCGATAAAAGAAGTTATCGCGTTTCCGAAAAACTCATTCGCGCAAAGCCCCATGGACGACAGCCCCGGCGAGGTCGATCAAAAGCAGCTTGACGAACTTCGCATAACGGTTAAAAAAGAAAATACCGAAAAGAAGTGAAGGCTGCCTGTGAGAGAATATCTTGAGCTGTTTTGGGCTTTCATCGTAGTCGGCTGTACGACATTTGGCGGCGGCTACACGGCAATTCCGGTGCTTGAACGCGAGATGATAAAGAAACGCGGCTGGCTTACAATGGACGAAGTGCTGGACTTTTACACCATCGCCCAGATAACGCCTGGCATCATTCTGGTTAATATCGCCACCTTTTCAGGCTATAAAAGAAAAGGCATACCCGGCGGCATTATCGCCACCATCGGCGTTGTAGTACCCGGCGTAAGCCTGATGCTGTTAATATCGTTATTCATTAAACGCTTCGCCGAATACCCCATAGTGCAGCACGCATTCAGCGGCATACGCCTTGCCGTCTGCGCCCTGATTCTGGACACGACGGTTAAATTGTTCAAGGGATTTTGGAAGGATTACAAAGCGCTGATTATCAGCATTGCGGCTTTTGTTCTTTCAGCAATTTTCAGCGTTTCGCCCGTGTATATTATCCCTGTCGCGGGGCTTGCCGGCTTTCTGCTTTATTCTCCAAGGGGTAAAAACAAGTGATGGGGCTTTTCCTTCTCTACATTGAATTTTTCAAGATCGGAATATTCGCCGTGGGCGGAGGGCTGGCGACCCTGCCCTTTTTATTTCTTATGGCCAATGACCGTTTTACGTTTATCCGTCGGACAGGCTGGCTAAGCACGGAACAGGTGGGCAACTTCCTTGCCATCGCCCAGTGTTCCCCCGGCGCCGTCGGCGTGAATATCAGCGCACAGACGGGTTTTCTGTACGGCGGCATATCAGGCGGCATTGCCGCCGTGCTTGGACTCATAAGCCCGGCCATCATAATTATTTCCGTTATCGCCGGGCCTTTGCAGTCGCTTAAAACAAATAAAGTTTCAGTTGCCGTTTTCTCCGGCCTCCGCCCCGCCGCCACGGGACTGCTCACCGCCGCCGGCCTTGGCGTGTGGCGGCTCGCCCTGTACAACGGCGCCGCAGTCGGCAACGGAGCGTGGTATGGGATTATCCGCTGGCGCGAGAGCCTGGTCTGCCTTGTTATTTACCTGCTTATCGTAAAATTCAAAGGCCATCCCGTGATATATGTTGCGTTAGGCGCGATCATTGGTATAGTCCTCGGGCTGTAAACTGTAATTTAGCGTTTTATTGGAAATTCCTCACGCAAAGGCGCAGAGACGCAAAGCACGCAAAGTTGTCGTTTGCAGGTTTTGCGTGTACTACCGGGCGAAGACTGGCTCCGAAAGACGCGAAGATGGA
>Ga0268262_10001859_pt1 | contig 25276 bp, 22 predicted proteins | sample TergutNc150P3_FD_190354 | JGI IMG/M metagenome (GOLD analysis project Ga0268262, IMG submission 190354) | Nasutitermes corniger P3 segment gut microbial community from laboratory colony in Florida, USA - Nc150 P3 (SPAdes) (version 2) | ecosystem: Host-associated > Arthropoda: Insects >... | reverse complement strand
TTCCATAGAGCAGGCTAAAGCTGCCGCAGCTTCCATGCCGTCTTTCGAAAAGATCGATACCCCGAACGTAAAAACAATAGAAGAGCTCTGCTCCTTTCTAAAAACCGACGCAAAGGCCTTTATCAAGACCTTGGTTTACAGGGCGGTAAAGGTGGAGCTTCAGGGCGCCGAATGTGATGAAGCTTTTTACGCTGTGTGCATACGCGGGGATTTGGAAATAAACGAAGCCAAGCTCTGCGCCCTTTTAAAAGCCGCCGAAGTGTGCCTCGCCAGCGAAGCGGACGTGGTGCGCCTGACAGGAGCGCCCGTTGGCTTCGCTGGCCCTGTTGGTTTAAACCAGTTGAAGGTAATTGCCGACTTTACAGTTACAGCCATTAACGACGGGGTGACGGGCGCTCTTGCCAAAGACCTTCACTACAAGCACGTTGCCTACGGACGGGATTTCCAGGCCTGGATGACCGCGGATTTACGCACGGTAAAAGCCGGCGACCGCTGTTCCCTCTGCGGCGGGGAACTCTACGAGAAAAAGGGCAACGAGCTGGGACACATTTTTAAGTTGGGCTATAAGTATACAAAATCAATGAACGTAAGTTACCTTGACGAAAAGGGAGCAAGACAGATACCTCTAAGCGGCAGTTACGGCATCGGCCTTGACCGCACCTTGGCAAGCATCATTGAAGAACACCACGACGACGCCGGTATCATCTGGCCTTTAACAGTAGCCCCCTATCATGTGATCATTGTGCCAATCAAATACGATGGAGCAGTGAAGGCAGCGGCGGACAGGCTTGCCGAAGACCTTGAACGGCAGGGCATTGAAGTCCTTCTTGACGACAGGGAAGAAAGGCCCGGTGTCAAGTTCAACGATGCCGACCTCATCGGAATTCCATACAGGGTTGTAATCGGCGATAAAAACCTCGCCGGGGAAAGCCGCAAGGTAGAGCTTAAGCGCCGCTCAGAAAGGGAAAGCCTTCTGGTTGAACTTGGCAAAGCCGCCGGGAAGTTGAAGGAAGAAATACAGGCGGAGCTGGCAGAAATGAATAAAATATAGGGGCATCGGCAGAATTATAAATATTTCAAAAAGAAAGCGGGCTGTTCCAGTGGTGTTAGGCTGGAAATATAGCCCGCTTTTCTTCGCCGGATTATATACAGGTTATTATTTGATGGTTACAGCTCCGTTAATAATCGTTTCTGCCTTTTCGTGACTTTTTCATCAATTTCCTTGCAATGGCCTTCTTTTTCCTGTTCAGGATTGTGGATGGCTTTTCGTAGTATTCGCGTTTTTTAAATTCCCGAATAATGCCTTCTTTTTCTACCAGCCGTTTAAAGCGCTTTATCGCTTTTTCCAGCATTTCGTTATCATCTACGATGATATGAGCCAATAAAATTCACCTCCTTTTGGTTAGAAAGACCCTGTTCCAAGTTTATCAATAATCAATTGTTTGTCAAGGAGAGGGCGGGAGAGGAAAGCGTCAGGATCGGCGTTTTCAGCTGACACCCGGACTTCCCAATGAAGATGAGGGCCTGTAGCAAGGCCGGTAGAGCCGGACAAGCCCAAAAGCGTTCCTCCGGCAACGACAAGCCCTTCGCTGACGGCAATGCTGTCCATGTGGTAGTAAAGGGAATAAAGGCCCGGCAGGTGTTCTAGGATCACGGTGCTTCCCGTTACTATCCGCTCCCTTGCCAGCGCTACCTTGCCCGCCGCGCAAGCCATTACTGGCGTCCCGGTTGGCACTCCGCAGTCAACTCCGGCATGAATCGAAGTATCGGTTTTTCCATCGGCGTACTCGTAAACCCGGCGGTCGCCGTAATCGCTTGTTCTCCTTGTGGATGTTACAGGCGGGGTAAAAAGCCCGTCAGAGTAGATTTCTTTTCCCGTTCTGCTGATTATTGCCCAAAGTATATTGGATTCCAGTGTTTTTTGAGGGTCAGGCACGGTGCGTAGATCGGTATTCGCCTGGTTTAGTGGAATGGTTTCCGCGTTGAACACGCGATTTTCAATCGTAAAAGGCAGATCGCGGATTATGCCGCTATCCGATTCAATGCGGATAAGGGCGTTCCCTATGCGGGCAGTGGAAGGAACCGCCAGAATTGCCGCTTTGACGCCCTGCCACCCTTCACCCAAATCGAAAAAAGAGGCTTTTGTCAGCCGTTCCCCCCTGGAGTTCAGAAGTACCGCGTAGAAGGCTTGGCCTTTAGAGTTACCGCTATAAGCGATGGTTACAGGTTCCCCAGGCCTGGCGGCAGGCGGAATAACGGCGAAGACGGGTTCTTCTTCAATCGAAAAGGAAACGGCAATCTCTTCGACGGCTTGTTCTTCAATTTGCTCTATTGCTGGCTGTTCCTGCTCAGAAGACAGCTCTTTTGGAGACTTCGCGCAGCCAAGAAGTAACAAAATTGCTAATGCTGAAAAAACACTCTTATATTTCTTGCTTCTGTTCCCCATTCCCCACTCCCCATTATCCGCTTCTCTTCAAATCGCTTATCACAAGCTGGGGCGTTTCCTTGCCGTTAAACCAATTCCTTGCAACCCTAAAAACCACGTCAACCTTGTCCCCAAGATCGAAATCCTTTTTTACTTTATCCGCCGCCTGCCAGTAAACAGCGGGCCATTTGTGGCTCTGCGTGTCCAGGGTGAGTTTAACGTGCTTTGCCTCTGGCTTTCCCATCAGGCTTAAATCGTTTATTTTTATGTTTCTGGCCAAAAAAGTGAGGGGTTCGTTGCCTTCTCCATAGGGCTCAAAACGATCCAGCAGGATGAGGATGTCAGGATTCAGGTAAGAAAGGGGGAGTTCGGCATCGATTCTTAGTGTTTCGCCGTTTTCCTCGTCCGACAGATTAATTTCAGCGGCTTTGGATTTCAGGCGTTCCAGAAAAGGTTCCCAATTCGCTTTTGCTATGCTAAAACCTGCCGCAAAATCGTGGCCTCCCCAGTCAAGAAAAAGATCGGAACATGGTTCAAGAATAAAACGAAGATCGTATCCGCGGGTTGAACGGAGAGAGGCGGTAAAAACTTCTTCTCCGAAAGAGACCACCATGGCGGGAACATTGAAACGCTTTAAAAGGCGGTTTGCCATTATGCCCGTTACGCCCCTTGGGATAGAAGGGCCGTATGCAACTGCAAATTTATTATGATATGCCTGCATGTTTTCCACCGCCAGAGGTTCTACTTCCGTCCAAATTTCTTCGCCGATTTTTTTTCTCTCCTCGTTCATGCTTACCAGCTCAGAGGCCAGGCGATCCCGTTCCCGCCCATCCTTTTCCAGAAAGAGATCGAGGGCTGTCTTTGGGTTGCCCATGCGACCCGCCGCGTTAATCGCGGGGGTTAGAAACCATGAAACTTCATATGCACCGATTCGCCTGCCCGCCAAATCCAGCTTAAAAAGCAGGTCCGAAAGTCCGGGCCTTGGCTTTTCCAAAAGGGATTGCAGGCCCTGTTTCACGATTATCCTGTTCTCGTTTTTGAGGGGCATAATGTCCGCCAGAGTTCCAAGGCAGGCCAGTTGAAGGTCTATTCTGTCATCCGCGCTGAATAACTTTTCTCTTTGCAATATAAACGAAGTAAAAAGGTTGACGAATACGTCTATTTCGCCGGTTTCCTTGTCCCGGTACTTTGCTATCCGGGAAAGCTCCTTAATTCTAAGCAGGGTTTTACCTGCCGCCTGGGGGATTTCCTTGCCAATTTCGCCTGATATGTCCTGCATATAAATTTCTACCCCGCTGCCAAAAATCTGCGCCAGGGTGCGTTTTTGAAGCGACGCATCCCAGGCTAGAATCTGCTGGCCTTCGAGGAAGGCGGGCAGACGGGTTTCGCTGATTTTTACCGCGCCGGGCACAACCGTCTCGGCCAGACTGTCAATGAGCGCAAGGTTTCTGAGCTTGGCGATTTCAATTACCCAGGAATTGTTGAGCGGGCGCGTGTTCAGAAGGCATATTGACTGCCCGTAAAGTTCGCTTTTTAAGGCAAAACGCAGGGCGGAAACGAGTTTGTAGGCCACGGCGCAGCCGGCCAAATCCCTGAAAAGTTTGGGCGAAAGTTTCGGGTTCACGATAGCCAGGGCTGATGGGAGGTTTTCCTGGGGGTTGTGATGATCCGTTACAATTACATTTACCCCCAGCTCTTCTGCCCTTTTTATCTCCTCAAAGTTGGTAATTCCGCAATCCACAGTAATTATCAGCGTTCCGTAGGCGGCGGCAAAATCTTCGACCGCTTCTAGTGAAAGCCCGTAAGGTTCATCCCCCGAAGGTAGCCAGCAGCTCACGTCCATTCCCAGTGAACTTAAAAAACCAGCTACCAAAGCGGTGCTGGTTATGCCGTCCGCGTCGCGGTCGCCTGAAACCAGCACTTTTTCGCCCTCTTCTTTCGCGGCAAGGATACGTTCCACCGCGTCTTCCATACCTGGCAATTCAAAGGGGTTTCCGAGACGGCGTAAGTCGTCTTCCAGAAAGTATTGAATTTCTTCACCGGAAGTTATATCGCGACGCGCCAAAATGGACGCTGTTAAGAGATCGCAGCCGTATTTGGATGAGAGGCTTTTTACCAGTTCAGGAGAAACATCCCGCTTTTCCCACTTCATTTAATGTCCCGTAGAGTCCTAAATTCCATTCCAGGTGGGGAGCCGCTTCCCCAGAGCCGCGGCCAGTACCGCCAGGGAGAGGGCTTTGGCCTGCTCAAAAGAGGGAGCATCCAGTGTAACCCTTTCCAGGGCTGCCGGAGGGAGGGACTCAATTTCTTTTAGCCAGAGCCGCGCTCCGCCGCCAAGACGAAGAAGGGAATCTGTGTTTTCTTTGCCTATATCTATCGAACATTTTTCACAGAAAATGGCTTCTTTCCTGGCAAAGTACCATAGTACATCTTCACGCTGTGCTTCACAAGAGCAGGAAGCGCAGGCGAAAAGCTCCGGTTTTACGCCCAGGATTTGTGCCCAATGCCAAAAAAAGTAAACTGCCAGACGGGGACAGACCCCGGCGGCTGCGGTGTTTAGCGCGTCCAGGACGGCTCCGGCAAGCCTTAAGGCTAAGGGCCAGTTTCCCCCGCCGCCCTGCGATGAAAGTATGGTTTCCGCCAGGGCATCTGCGGACATCGCCCTTTCCCATAGTTCCCGGATGCCCGGCCTGTAAGATTGAACGTCAAAATCACTTACTTTATTGGAATCTTTTACCGGATCGTGATAAATCCATAGTTTCCCTTCGTGGAATGGCGCAACATAGGCCCGCAGGCGGCTTTTTGGCCCCCCGTAAACGGTCGCTCTTAAAAGTCCCTGTTCGGCGGTTAGAAACCAGGCTTCCCTGTTTGATTCTCCGGAAGCTTTTACCCTAAGAGTCAGCGCCTGGCAGGTGTAATTGCGGGACATGGGGTATTATACCTTTTTTATGAGGATTCTATAGTATCACTATTTACGATACGGCTCTCAATTCGCCTGTAACATGGCCTGCCTTAGAATGGCGTTGGCTCTGGTCTGATAACCAGGAACGTCTCTTTTTAACCATTCCAGGACATCCGCATCAATACGCATTTGTACGGTCTCAGCAATTTAAAGTTTAAAGGAATACTTGAAAAAACATTAAAAAAATCATCACGCGGAGGCGCAGAGAACGCAGAGAGCCATAAATAATGAGAAAGCCAGATTCCTATTTCATATTTTTTTGTTATTAAAATAAAAAAAGCATCAAGAAAACTCAAAATTTAGATTACGATTCTAACGAGAAGCAATGCTACATCCAGGGTCTTGATTAGGAGTCAAAGTTATATCTATTCTATGATCTATATCTATGCTGATTCTGTACCCTAGGGAATTTTGTTCAGATTCCATTTTTTCCAGGGTTTTGACTATTACCTGCCCTTGCCTTGCCTGTCCAGACGCCTCATTAATTGCTGTCAGGTTGCGTTTGCTGTAGAAGGGGGTCCACCGACATATCAAAGGGAATACGCTGCTCGCGGCTAACCTTTTTGGCAAAGATAGCAAAGGCAGTAGTCATATTCAAACCCAATGTCCGACAAGTCTCTTCCATAAAATGCTAAGTCGTTGTTTGTGGTCATACAAGTACGCGATTACTTCTGCCGTAAAAACCATAGCCTGCCTGAAATCCCTGGTTTTCTCTGCAAAATACAAAAAAAAAAGAAAAAATCCTTGACATTATTCTTGAAATTGCGATATAATAAGGGGTAAGATCAAGATAAAGAGGATCATGGATAACCGTAGGTTACCCCCTCTTGTCAATTTCAGGAGGATTCTTAAATGAAGAAAGCTCTCGTTGTATTTTTAATCCTTGCGGTAGCAGGGGGTTTGTTTGCCCAGACGGTAACGACTAGCGGAAACGTGCAGACAGGTCTTGGTGTTGGGTTTACTAACGCGGAAGATGATAAGCCGTTAATAGATTTCGTTCGTAACCGTGGCGAGCATGGAATGAGGGGAGACATTGGCTTGGCATTTAGAAGCGCCGCCGATGCAGCCTACGGGGCCTACGGAGCGAACGTAGGGGTAAGGGTACGGCATGGCCTTTTTAGCGGTGCGGCTCCTGCTCCTTTATATGTAGAAGCTAACCTTTTTTGGCAGCCGAGTTCTTTGCTGTGGCTTCAGCTTGGCAGCGGCGGCGGGGCCGGTTGGGGAACCCAGGGCGGCATAGACAGGAGCCAGGATATTCTGGATGCCAACGGGCTTAAGCTTCGTCTTACTCCTGTTGCCGGGCTGAGCATAGTAGGCCATTTCTTCTATGGCGGTGATAGGATTACTGGTAACGCTGTTGAAAACATGAATTATGGGTTTGGCTTAAGGTATACGGCGACTGGTTTATTGACTGCAACCGCTAACGTCAGGTATTATGCTAATAGGACAACAGATAACAAGCTTGATGCAGGTGCCGGCTTGAATTTCTTGGGACTTAGTGGCGTTGGCCTTACCAAATTGGCCTTGGATGTCGCGACGTACAATCTTGGAGAAGAGAATTTCTTCATAGGGGCTGGCCCGGCGCTTACTTTTGCAACTGGCGGGTTAACCTTGGGTGCAAAATACCAGATTTTCCTTGCGATGGGTGACGCTTTGAATAAGGACTTTATGCCCATGCTGGTTCAGGGTGAAGTAGCGTATAAGGTTAGTCCCGTTGTCACGATCGGGGCTGAGGTTCGTTATTTAAGCGGGAATAAGCCTAATTTTAACTGGAGGAATGCCAGTGAAATCGGTGGTGTTGATAGTGCCGATAGCTTCTCCAGAGACAAAGCTCTTGGTTTAGGTTTCTCCCCCCAAGTTACATTTAATGTAGGCCCAACAATTAATGTGGGGTTGAACTTGCAGCAGGACTTGAGCGACGGCGCGACTGGAAAAACACAGGCGATTTTGGGTTATGCTACTGTGGCCATCAGCTTCTAGTTCTTGTTGAGTTGAGTGTTTACAGACCGGCTCTCTATCGGGGGCCGGTTTTTTACTTTATCAAAAAGGGAAAAATGCCGAAAAGCCCGCCATAGATGGTGGTGGGTGTGGGTTGTTAACGGGCTTAGCGCCCGAGCTTGTAATCTGCGTTGGATGTGAGGGTTATAGGCCCTTGTATAATGCGCGCTTGGAACCGTGTAAACGTAAACTAACTAGGCACGGTTCTCTATGTGGGGGTTAACACATATACGGAACGGTGAATGGAAATTTCTAAAATGACTCGCAGGGGTTTTTAAAGCGGCCCTTGAGTCAAGCAGGAAATTTTCGTGGCGAGGGTTTTTCATGGCCTTCCACGGCGGAGTATGCTGGTTAAAAGCTAAACTAATGGAGAACCTTATGGATAACGACATGAAAGCGGAGAAATCATTTTTTTTCCGCACTTTTAGCAAGGAAGAAGCCTTGGATCGTAAAAAGTTCAATCTGATTGAAAATTCTGATGTGCCAGCGGATAGCGTAAATATAGAAAACGCGATCCGCAAAGCAAAAGCGGAAATGGAAGCGGAGCTTGATTTTTATGCCAGGTCAAAAAAAAAGTAATTTTTCGTCTTTTCGCAAGATAACGGCCGCAGACCTGTGCGGCCGTTGATATTTGTTGTTTAAAGGAGGCGCGTATCAAAAATGCCGGATGATAAAGAGATCAAATTGTGGAGCGATCTTAAATCTCTCGCAAATTTTTTTTATAAAAAATATATTGAAGTAAATGATGAGTTTAGAAACTTTGTCAAATACGATGAAAAAGTGTTTGATAAAATAATTGGAAAATACAAAGCTTACAGCGTTTTGTTTCATAGCCTTATAAAGGGTAAAAACATTGACAGGCACAAAACATTAGCGGGGATAATGCTCGCAGCCACAGACAAGGAAAACCTCATATTCCAGGTTGACGACGATGCGGTAAAGAATTCATCTTTAACTGACGTGCCATATTGGCTTATATACCCCAATGAATATTTTCTATGTAAAATATTATTGAATATTTTAACAGATTGCGTTCTTTCAACGAAAAAGAGCGTAAAGCGCTCGTTCAATAAAAAAAATTATAGCATCCGGTTTCCGGATAGCATAATCCGGTGGGAAGAAAATGTAATCGAGCCTTATGGAAACCAATTTTGCAAGCTATTGTCTACGTTTATACTGATTGACAATGCGGACGTCAAGTGCTCGCTTTTGGCGTCTCATTTGATGTTTTTCTACGAATTGGGATACGACTGCGCAGTAAAGGGCTTAAGCAGAGCATATTATAACGCTGAAGTTTAAAGAATGGAAAAGTTAATCGACGCCTCGCTTATAAGGGAAAGCAGCAGGGCGACTTTCCATATGGCTTTTCATTGGTATAACGGAATTTACTCGCGTAATAAAGAATTGGGTAAGGATGATCTAAACAGGGTTTTTGAACGGATACATGGCACAGCTCTGGAAGTTTACAATCATAAACTATGCGATTATCTTGAAATCGCTGATGACAAAATTGTTTACGCCGAAAGGCCGGATAAAGGGTCTGCTTTCCCGCTGGGTGCCGTGCTGATAAACTATGGAAACGCAATACTCAAAGACCGCTTTCCTGAGATTGCATATTCGGATGAACCGGAAAAGGCAACTGTCGAATTTGTTTTGTTTTTTATTTACTCGTATGTAAAATCAATGAAATCAACGGAGAATTTAACGGCGCTTATAGCACCCGAATTAATTCCTCCCGCTATCGACCCGATTGTGGATCGTTTGATTGACCATAAGGAAGATATACCTGAGTTTGACACTCTAAATGTTAATCTAATAATAGACATTCTTGGCCTTAACAACCGTCTAAATCAGGCACACAATCTAACGAGGTTATATAACGCGCACGCGCTTAATGTAATATGGGGGAGAAGAACTGAAAATATGCAAATTGGACTAATAATGTTGGACGGGGATAAATTTAAATTGGTAAATGACAAATGCGGTCATGATGTCGGCGATAAAGTTCTGGAAATATACCGGGATAGCATCCTGAGAGCAATTGAGCCGTCTATAGAGCTAAAAGCCAGAGTGTTCCCTTCAAGGTGGGGTGGAGAGGAATTTTGCGTTTTAGTTTTCGATACCAACGAAGGTGATATAATAAGCCTGTCAAAGAAAATTAAGTCCGAATTGGAATTGCACGAAGGATGGAAAGAAATAAAAGAAAATTATGGGGAAAAGCTTAATTTCCCGCGGACATTTAGCCAGGGCATTGCATTAGGCATGAGATCGGAGTTTCCATATTTAAACGCTATCGTAAAAGTGGCGGAAGTGCAAATGTATAAGGCGAAGAAAAAAGGCAGAAATTGTATTTATTATGATGGCAGTAATGTTTGCAAAGGCAAACGATTTTGTATTTTCTGATAAAGAAAATAGAAGCTGTGAACTACCCTATGGAATATCCTCATAGCGACCGCTGTTATTCCAATAGGTAAGGCCGCCCTTGCCAGCAGCGCGTACTCCATCCAGTTGCAGGCGTACGTAGTCCCTGTTGTAATACTTCCGGTCATAGGAAACGTTAAGATAGAAAGCCTGCGCCCACGGGCGGACTATTACCCGTCCCCTGGCAATGATAAGGGTTCTTCTTGTCCCGAGATAATAGATCCTATAGGGCCGCTCTTCCGGCGGGTTCTGGGCAAGGAAAGTCTGTTCAAAGTGACTTGGGTAGTACATCGGGCAGATAACGTCCACGTACTTGTAAAGTATTTCTACTTCCTGGCCGGTTCTTGCTCCGGTACGATACCAGCCGTTGGCGCCGTAAATGTCCAGGGAAATTGGCTTGGTTATCCTGGAACGCGCATACAGCAGAAACGACTCAATGGCGCTGTCCATGTCCATTCCGCTATCTCGCCAGCGGTAGCGGGCGTTGTCCAGGTTTATGCCGTCTGTGGGGAATCGAATGTAGTCAAACTGAATTTCGTCAAAACCCCTGCGGCAAAGTTCTTCCGCAACCGAAACATTGTAATCCCAAATTACTTCAGAGTACGGGTCTACCCACTTTTCATCGTACCATGTTCTTAGTATCTCGTAGTCCGGGTCGTTGGCCGGCAAAATCGCGGTTACATGGGCTGTATCGGTTTCTTCCGCTCCGTTGGTCTTTTTTCGGCGGGTGTCGTAGTAGCCTTCCCAGGCTTTATTGGTTACTCCGTCCCAGACAGCGTATCTTTCTCCGTTCTTCTTCGCCGCCTCCGGGTCTTTGAAAACCACAATTCGCGCGACTGTGTAAATGCCGCGATCCTTCATTGTTTTTAAAAACGCGTCGATGTCCACGGGCCGGAAAACCCGCCCCAAATTCAGCATCGAAGGGTTACTTGGGGTAAAACGCAGCCTGCCGTAGTCATCTTTCATGTCGATGACTACCATGTTGAGCTTGCTTTTTTCTATGGTTTGGAGGTAAGGCCGCAGGCTGCCCGGATCCCCGGCGTGATTTACCGGCAGGTAAAGGCCTTCTTTGCCGATTGCCTCGGGAAAAGCGGTACTAAGGCCCGGAGGTCGGCCTTCGGCGGAACTTCGTTCTGTCAAAAGCCAGAGTTCTGAAAGGCAGAACCTATCTCCCTGGTTAAAAACAGCGCAGTTTGCTTTCCCGGGGACAGAGCTTATCGCTTCCGCCAGATCCTGCCGATTGCGGGCGGTATTATTTCCTAAGTTCATCTCCAGCTCAAAAACTCCGCTTTCCCGCATGAAAATAAGAGAATTACCCCTGGGCTGGAGGGAATCAATCGGCCCAAACGCCGTAGCCGCGCCTCCTGACCACAGCAAGTTCCAGCTTTTACTTGTCCAGTCAAATTTGTAAATGCGCGGGCGGAAGCTCTGCGAAGCGTAAATGGCGGCATTTCCTGAGGCATCCAGGGTTATGGCGATATCGGAAATCTCGTCCGGGTTATCGGTGCTCTCAAGCTTTTCGAGCCCTGCGCTTATTTCAACCCATTTTGCTCCGGCTGCCCTGGGGTTTATGTAATAAACGCCGTATATGCTGTGTGAGCAGAAAACAGTAAGTTCAGGCAAGCTGGTCACCGCCACTGCTTTTATGCCGTTTGATCTGTAGTTTGGCATCCCAAGGCTTTCCCAGTTTCTGCCTCCGTTCTGGCTAAGGTAGACCGCGTTTTTGATGGCGCAAACCATAATTTCAGGGTTTTTGGGGTCCACTTCCAGGTCTTTTATGTCATGAATTTCGGTTATTAAGGATTTTTTTCCGTTTTCATAAGTTTTTATGACTTTTTCAGGCAGTCCCCGGCTGCGTTTTTCCCAGTTTCTCGAATTTTCCGAAACCCAGACCCCGTTATCTGCCAGAAGCGCCCAGGAGGAACCCTGGCCCAGGGGAACCAGTTTCCTCACTTTGCCTTCCGACCAAACAATTTCTGTCCGTCCTGTCTGATCGCGGCTGTATAGGCCCGCGTCGGTTCCCCAAAGAACGGGCCTTATCTGCTGAGCGGTTGCGGAGAGGGGTAAAAAAACGCTAAAAACTAAAAAAAGCGCCCTAGAAACGGAAACCGGAAGGGCTTTTTTCGGGAAACTCATTTATGTTTAAGTATAAAACATTGAGAGGATTTTTAGTAGTCCTGGTGCTTAAAGTTACCCCTAAATAACAATACCTATAGTATAATTACATAAAGGGGAGTTTGGCATGGGAAATTCAATAGCAAATGCGTCCGCAAATGCGGCTGTTACCAAAACCTTTGGCATACTGACAGCGGGCGGAGATTGCCCAGGTCTTAACGCGGCCATACGGGGCGTGTGCCGCGCGGCTACAAGCCGTTACAACATGAATGTAGTCGGCATTGCCAATGGATTCAAGGGGCTTATTAACGGGGATTTTCGGAGTCTTAGCCCGGAAGACTTTTCAGGCATATTGACGCGGGGAGGTACTATTCTGGGATCAAGCCGGGAGAAACCATTTAAGAGGGAATTCACATTAAGTGTGGAAGATAGCTTTGACGACGAAATAGGGCAGGATAAGGTTGCTATTATTAAAGAAAACTATAAAAAACTCGCCCTGGATTGTCTTGTGGTGCTGGGCGGGAACGGAACCAATACAACAGGATACCGGCTTGCGAAGGAAGGGCTCAATGTGCTTGGGCTTCCAAAAACCATAGACAACGACATTGAAGGTACTGACCGGACTTTTGGCTTCGACTCCGCCCTTTCCATAGCCACAGACGCCATTGACCGTCTTCATTCGACCGCGCAAAGTCACAGCAGGGTTATGGTGATTGAGCTTATGGGCCATAAAGCCGGATGGCTTGCCCTTTACGCGGGAGTTGCAGGCGGCGGGGATGTTATCCTCATTCCGGAAATACCCTATGACATCAAAACTATTGGCCGCCATCTACAGGAGCGCACGCGTAGCGGCAAAAGTTTTTCCATTGTTGTTGTGGCGGAAGGGGCCCTTTCGGTTGAAGAAAAAAAAATGGACAAACAGGACAGAAAGAAATACCGGGCGGAAACGGTAAATCCTTCCATAGGATACCGGATAGCCAAGGAGATACAGGCTGAAACGGGCATGGATACAAAAGCCACTGTTCTGGGGTATGTGCAAAGAGGCGGAATACCGGTGGCTACTGACCGCATTCTTGCCACGAGCCTCGGCACCGCTGCGGCGGAACTCCTGGCCCGGGGCGAGTACGGCCGCATGATTGCTCTGAAAGGGGACGAAATCTGCTCTGTAGACCTTGCTGTTCCCGCCGGAAAAACAAAAATCATTCCCCGCTCCCACTATATGATTGATACTGCTTTGTCGGTGGGTACTTGCTTGGGGAATCCTTAAAGCATTAATTTATCGTTTCTTATCAGGAAGCTATGGTCAGTAAGGAAGTATAAGGAGTTGTAATGAAAATAACCGACTTGATTATCCGAGCTTATTCCGCACCTTATTCCACTCCCATATCCAACGGGAAATACACATACGGTTCAACCGACATCGTAATCGCTACTGTCGTTACCGATGAGGGAATCAACGGACATGGGTGGGCGCACGGCGGCAAACTCGTTATTGACACAATGGAAAGTCTTAAGGCCCGCATTTTGGGCGAAGATCCTTTCAACGTTGAAAGACTTTGGGACAAAATGTACCTGCCTAAGGTTTATGGCCGCAAAGGGTTTGAAACAAGGGCAATCAGCGCTGTTGATATCGCCTTTTGGGATATTATCGGGAAAGTTTCCGGGCGGCCCCTGCGCCAGCTTCTCGGAGGGTTCCGTAACTCTGTCCCTGCCTATATAGCGGGCGGTTATTACGAAACTGGCAAGGGGCATGCTGGCCTTCAAAAGGAAATGAAAGATAATGTTGCCAAAGGCGCTAAAGCCATAAAGATGAAAATCGGGGCCGCGCCCCTGGCCGCCGACCTTGAACGCATTGACGCGGCGCGTGAGGCGGTGGGCAAGGATATTCAAATCCTTGTGGACGCCAACAATGCCTATAACCGGTTGGACGCTTTTAAGATGGGCAGGGAACTGGACAAACGGGATATCTATTGGTTTGAAGAACCGCTTTCCCCGGATGATCTTGAGGGCTGCGCCGAACTCTGCCGCAGGATCGATACGCCAGTCGCGATAGGCGAAAATGAGTATACCCGCTGGGGCTTCAAGCAGATACTGGACGCCAGCGCCGCGCAGGTTCTCAACGCGGACGCGCAGGTTTTGGGCGGCATTACTGAATGGAAAAAAGTCGCCGATCTTGCGATGGCGTCCCATATCCTTGTCGCGCCTCACGGGGATCAGGAAATTCACGCGCACCTTGTAAGCGCTGTTCCCAACGGGCTTATCGTTGAGTATTACGACAACAACCTGAACGCACTGAAAGAAAAGATGTTCAAAACCCATTTGACCCTGAGCGCCGAAGGGAATGTAGAGGTTCCCAGCCTGCCGGGAATCGGCTTTGAAATTGACTTTGAAGCTCTGGACAGGTATAAAACTTACCCAGGCAGCTGAAAGTGGAATTTCCTAATCCCGATTTAACCTGTGCCAATCGCTGACGCGCCGTTCCAGGGATCTGACTTCTTCCCTTGTGGCATGGCGGATTCTGTCGCGTAAATACGGAAGTATTACCCGCGCTTTTATGGCTGTCCAGTTCCTTGGCAGTATATTGGGGGGCGAAAGATAACTCTCCGGAGGCATTCGGCCCAAAAGGTTAGGGTAAAATAGAGGGAAGACCTGTTCCGTAACGGTTTTCATGGCCGAAAAACCTCCGGCTATGCCAAATGACGATTCGTTCAGCCGGTTGGTTTTTGCCGTCTCCAGAAGCAGCTTTTGGGTTTCAGCCATAAAAAACCACTTTGTAAAGGCTTTGGCGGCTTTTAAGGCCTTTGTTTTTTTGTGGATACCATAGTAGACGCCGTTTTCATCCAGGGGGATCCTGTCATTTTCGGCAATCCAGCGGAAATCCAGGTTAGTCCGCCGTTCTTCGCTTAGCGTAAAAAATCTGGAACTGTCCATATATGTGAAAAGTATGCGCCTGGAATTAACCAGTTTATCCGGCGGGTCGTAAAAATATTTAAAAGCAAAGTCATCTTCCACCTGAATGCTGGTATTTGCCTCCTCGATCCACCTTTGAACCCATGTAATGCTTTGTTCCAAAGTCTGGCTATCCCAGGCAAGTGGGGAAGCTTCTCTGAAGGCCGCGCCAAAAAGAATCGCTACAATGAAAAGAAATTCATCGTTTGATGAAAGTGAAAAGCCCATTCGGGAATAAACCCCGTTTGATACAACGTTGAAGGCCTTGCTCATTTGCTTAATCTCTTCCATCTCGATGGTAAAAGGATTGGATGGGGGACTTCTTGATTCCCTTGAGAAGATCATTGCGGGGATATTGTAGTTCACAGGCAAAATGTACTGGTGACTGTCAACAACGCCCTGGGAAAGGAGCTTTGGGTAAAAGTCAGAGCGGTTAAGGCCGTCTTTTTTAAAAATACTGTCCAGAGGCCTAAAAAAAGAACGAACCGAAGCGCTTTTTATCCAGCTTGCGGCCACAATATCCGGGTATTCATCCATTTCCGTAAGTTTATAGGCAGGGGACTCAAAATAGCGTACTTCAACCTTGTATTTATCCTGGCTTGCGTTAAAGTATTCGCCATATAAGGCAAATTCCGGGCGATCTGTCCAGAGAATAAGGCGGTTGGAAGATCCCAGGGTACATGAGACAAAGCTTACAAAGGTTATAGCTGTAAGACTAATCAGGATTTTCGATCTTGTCATTTGTACTAAATATATAGTATCATAGTATTATGAGCAAAGGGAATCGCTGTAACAGCGGAATAAATCCCGGCGGGATAAATCCCGGCGGAATAAATCCCGGCGGAATAAATCCCCAAAACTCATTCCCGGGAGGCCTTTTTGTTAGTAAAAGACGCACAAGTTGTAAGATTGGTTGAACGTATAGGTGACCATTACCGGGCTAATATATCCAACCGCTTCATCCGACCCACGCTGCTTACGCTTCCCCTTGAGAAACAGACTTGGGATTCACTGGAAACTCTTACTGAAAAAATAGAACAATACCGTTATCAAGGCTTCCAGCTTGATGAGCTTTATCGCCAGGTTCTCGCGGCGTCTCGTTTTGTGGCGGTCACTCGCAGGGATCTGGCCCCTTCGTTACGCAATCGGCTTTCGGGCGGAGCTTCAGGTCCTGATCGTGTGCTAAAGGATATGGCAGTAAACAATTTTTCCAGTAATCTTCAGCTTTTTGCTGATTTGGTGAACGAGCTGTATGTCTGTCTGGTTGAACTGGACAAAGAAAGCGCTAAGGGCCGTCGTCCCTTCTATTTGTCTATGCCTGAGCTAAATGACGTAGGCCGCATGCTTATTGGAAGCTAGATCCAAAATGGAAATCACTGAAAAACCTGGTCATATCGGAATAAATTCCGTCGGAACAAGCTCCGGCGGAGCAAGCTCCGCTGGCAGTTCCTCAGATGTTGCGGGACATGGCACGTCAGGGCAAGTCCCGGCTGGACAAGTTCCGGCGGGACAAGTTCCGGCAGAACTTGTCCCGTTAGAATTGCTTAAAACCGCCCGGCAGGAAATGGCAAAGCGCATTGTAGGCCAGGATGAAATGATAGATGGCCTTTTTACTGCTCTTATTGCCGGAGGGCATATATTGCTGGAAGGAGTTCCGGGGCTGGCCAAAACCAGGGCCGTTAAGACTCTGGCAGAAATCACCGGATTGGTTTTTAAACGCATTCAATTTACCCCGGACTTGCTGCCTGCCGACCTCACCGGAACTCTGGTGTGGGAACAGGCGACCTCTTCGTTCTCGGTGCGCCGTGGGCCGGTGTTTGCCAATGTAATCCTCGCGGACGAGATCAACCGGGCGCCGGCAAAAGTTCAGTCTGCCCTTCTGGAAGCCATGGAAGAACAGCAGGTAACTATTGGCGAAAAATCCTATTCCCTGCCGTCGCCGTTTTTTGTCTTGGCAACCCAGAACCCGATTGAACACGAGGGAACATACGCCCTTCCCGAAGCGGAACTGGATCGTTTCTTATTGAAATTGCTTGTACCCTATCCTGACCCTGAGGAAGAGTTGCGCATTCTGGACTTTGCCGCCCCCTTTGGCAGGAAGGAAGCTGTAAAAAAAGGCGGGAAAAGCATTGAGGACGATTTAACCGATGCTTCTCTAGCTCCTGTATTGGGCCCCGGCACCCTGGAGATCCTGCGAAAAGCGGCAGACTCGGTTTTTACAGACGAACAAATTTTAAGGTACATTGTTTCCGTAGTGGCCGCTTCCCGGCCTGCCGCCACCCGTTCATCTGCGGACGGGGTGAGAGCCGGAAGGCCCAGGGAAGGGCTTTACCGTTACATAGCCTTCGGCGCTTCGCCCAGAGCTTCCATTGCTCTTTATCGCTGTTCCAGAATAAGGGCCTTTTTTGCTGGCCGCTCTTTTGTAACTCCCGAAGATGTAAAAGCCGCAGCCTTTCCGGTTTTAAGACACAGGTTGGTTCTTTCCTACGAGGCCGAGGCTGACGGCCTTGATCCGGACACGGTGATCTCACGGATTTTGACCCTGGTTCCCATGCCTTAGATAAAGGACGAGCCCTTGGATCGTCACGAAATTTTGAGCAGAATTATAACTTTTCCCCTTTTTGCCCGCTCGCTCGCGGAGGATCTTCTTTCCGGAGATTATCGCTCTGTTTTTAAGGGGCAGGGAATGGAATTTGACGAGGTTCGCCACTACGAACGGGGCGATGACGTACGTTCAATAGACTGGAATGTAAGCGCCAGATTCGGTACTCCCTATGTAAAAATGTACAGGGAAGAACGAGAAATGACGGTTTGCATCATCCTGGATAATTCTCCTTCGATGCATACGCCGGGAGGAAGCCTTTCCAAATCGCCGGGGAGCGATGTAAACCGCTACGAACAGGCTGTCCTTGCCGCGGCGCTGATAGCTTTTTCCGCAGAGCAGGCAGGCCAGCGCCTTTCCATGATCTTTTTTGATCGGGAGATAAGCAAGATTATTCCGCCGCGTAAAGGACGATCCCACACGATGGCGGTAATCAGCGCCGCGATTGAAGCCAGGCCGGAGGAAAAAGGAAGCGGCCTTGGAAAAGCCCTGATAGGGGCGGAGAGGCTTTTAAAGCGCCGGAGTCTGGTCATCATTATCTCCGATTTCCTCTGCATAAACTGGGAGCAGGAAATCGGAGATCTATCCCGAAGGCATGATGTTATTTCAATTAAAATTTCAGGGCCGCTTGACCGGGAAATGCCCAGGAGCGGACTATTAACTTTGGAAGATCCCGAAACCGGATTGAAACTCAGGGCATCGGCTTCATTTTCCTCTTTCAGGACAGCCTGGGCATCCTGGCACGAGGAGCGGGTGAGTCTTTGGGAGGCGATCTGCCGCCGCTACGGAGTGGCTTGCCTTGAGCTGTCCACCGCCGATGACGCCCCGACGGAGTTAATGCGTTTTTTCCGGGGTCACCAATGAAAATAACTGTTCTTAACATTATAAATTTTATTTCAAATTATCCTCACGCAGAGCTCGCAGAGGCGCAGAGAATAGGTCAGATCAAACCTCTGCGTTCGCGAACCGAAGGTTCGATGCGCCTTTGCGTGCTAAGAACCCGAATGGGTAGTTTTTTTTGGGTTTCTTTCTTTCTTGTCTTTTCTTTTGGTATTCAGGCCCAGACGCGGACGGATGTGCCCTTTCTTGTGCCACAAACCATTTTTGTAGGGGATTCAGGCCGTTTGGTGGTTCCTCTGGGACGGGCCTTTGCGCGAATCACCCCTTTTGTTGTGGATGTACCCGAAAAGCTGCCTGAAACGCCGGAACTGCTGATCCGTCGCCTTGAATTGGAACGCCGGGGAGGCGGGACGCGGCTTTTAATTGACTTTATTCCCTATGCCGCTGGAGTTCTTTCTCTTCCTGACCTGGAAATTTTAAGTCCCGGCGAAGGGACAGAGCCTTTGGTATTGTCAGGCCTGGAAGTGCAAGTGGCTTCCATTCTTAGCCCTTCGCAGATGGCGCTTTCCGGCCCAGCCGCCCCCATAGCGGCGCCTGGCACCAGTTTTTTGATTTACGGAACGATAATTATTTTTATCTTGCTTTTATGCCTGGGGATTGGAATCAGTTTATGGGGCCGTCGTCATTTCAGGGATCTTTTGGAACTGTTCCGCCGCCGCCGTCTTCTCAGGGCGATGAGTAAATTTTTACGCTGTTTAAGGCAGGAATGCAGTTTGGAAAAGGAAGGAGATCCGGGTTATTACCTTACCCTGCTTTCCAAGGAATTCAGGGAGTTTTTAAGCCTTTTTAGCGGAATAAACTGCCGTTCCCTTACGCCCGGGGAATTCCTCGAATTGCCCTTAAGTCAGACGGCTTTGGCCCTTGGGCCGGTTTTCCTTTGCAGGCTTTTCCAAACCTGGGAAACCCTGCGCTTTAGCGGCCAAAAAATGGAAATGGCGGAAATGTTTAGGGCCCTTGACGAGATAGAAAGGTTAATTGCCGCTCTGGACAAGGAAGAAAGGGAAAAATCCCTGCCCAGATCGTTAGGTATGCCGGAAACCGCCAGCAGGGAGGGGCTATGAGCATAGGCTTTGAGAGGCCCTTGTTTATACTGGCCGCTTTTATCTCCATTCCGCTTCTTCTTTTTATTGCGCGGTACTTTAAGCCACTCTTTGCCCTGGATATTCCCCTGGAGCCGCCCGGAGGCATTGCCTTTAAGCCGCCTTTAAATCTTAAATTCTTAATGAAATTCCTCCATGCGCTTGAGATGGCGGGGATCTTCCTGCTTTTTGCCGCCGCTGCCGGCCCTCGCTTTGTTTTTACCGAGATGGTCTGGCTAAACCGGGGGGCTGACATTATCTTTGTGATGGATATAAGTCCCAGCATGGCGGGAATGGACATGGGGGGTCGAACCCGCTTTGAAGCTGCCCGCAGCCTTTTGATAGATTTCGCCGATCGGCGGCAACAGGATGCCATAGGTTTCGTTGCTCTTGGGCAGGACGCAGCCCTTTTGGTGCCTTTAACAACTGACCGCGATGTTCTGTATTCGCGGCTTAATTCCCTGGCGATAGGCGAACTGGGGGACGGAACCGCCCTGGGTACCGGCCTTGCCCTTGCGGCTTTTCATATCGGCAAGTCGGAAGCGCCGAGGCGGGCGGTGGTTCTTATTACCGACGGCGAGAACAACGCGGGAACAATTCATCCCGAGGCTGCGGCGGCAATGCTGGGTGAAATGGGCGTCTCTCTTTGGGTCGTAGGAGTGGGGTCGACCGGGGAAGTTCCCGTCAACTATGTGGATCCAATTACAAAAATGCGCCGCACAGGTACATTTGAATCACGGTATAACACTGAAGATCTAAAAAGCATAGCCGACAAGGCACACGGGCAATGGGTTCACGCGCCCCAGGCGGAAGCCCTGGCAGCTGCGTTTTCGCAGCTTGACCAAAGGGAAATGATCATACGCAGGTCTATTCCCGTAAGAAGGGAAGAACCCCTTTACATTATTTTTGTAATTGCGGCGGCGGCGCTGCTTTGGGGGGTGCGTTTTGTAAGGCGCTACGTACTGGGGGCCCTTCTTTGAGTTTTGATAATTCTACTTTTCTTTTTTTATTATTTATCCCCGTTGGCTTGATCCCGGTCATCATAGTCAGGTACATAAAGAGCCGGGGGATGGCCGCCTTGTTCGCGGCTGCGGCTCCTTCAAACAAGCGGGAGCCGCTTTTAAAGGAACTTCGCTTAAGGATGATAATGTCGGATATTCTTTTCCTGTTTTTCCTGGGCCTTCTTATTGTCGCTCTGGCCGGGCCAAGGTGGGGTTTAAGAATAGTAGCCGATTACCGCCGCGGCCTTGATGTGGTTTTGGCCTTTGATGTTTCACGGAGCATGAATGTAAGGGATTGTCCCCCGCATGAGTTCTACAGGCAGGATAATGTTTCAAGGCTTGAACGCGGAATAGGCATATCCCGCGAACTTGTGGGATATCTGGAAGATGTAAGGTTTGGGACTGCAATAAGCAAGGGAATGGGAATTTTAGCGGTTCCCCTGACCTTCGACTCCGATATGGTTATGAACTTTCTTTATGTTCTTGACAGCCAGGCCGTTACCGGCAGGGGGACCAATCTGGAATCCCTCCTTGACGCCGCTATAGGGGCGTTCCAGGAATCCATGCCAAGCTGCAAGGGGATAATTCTCTTTACGGACGGGGAAAACCTTTCCGGCTCTTTTCAGCGGGCAGTGAATAGGGCTAGAAAAGCAGGGATTTCCCTGAGTACCGTTGGTCTTGGTTCTGATTCGGGAGGGCCTGTGCCCGTTGAAAAGGGACCGGAAGCGCCTGATGGGTTTCTGCGTGATTCGAACGGAAAAACCATAAGAAGCGAAAGGCGGGCGGATGTTCTGCAAAACGCCGCAGGAAAGTCCGGGGGCATTTATGTTGACGGCAACCAGGACGAAGCGGCCAAGGCTTTGGCAGGGTTTATCAATTCCCTTTCCGCCGATTCCAGGCTTCATGGGCAAAGGCGTGAGGCGAACCCCAGGTGGCGGTTTTTTATAATTGCGGCTATGGCCTGCCTTGGCGGGGCGCGGCTGATGGGCTTTAGCCGCCGGGGCCGCAAGCGCGGCGTTCTGCCGGTTTTACTCTGCCTTTTCGCATTATCTTCGTGTTCAAATATCCAGGGCAAACTCCTGGTTATGGAAGCCAACTTTTTCAATACGCGGGGCTTGTTTACCGAAGCAATCGCGTCTTACCTAAAGGCCCTGAACTACGACGAGACCGTCCCTTACGCCGAATACGGCCTTGCCTATGTTTTTTCCGTTCTTGATGAAGGCGAGGCCGCTTTGGACCGTTACATTGAAGCGGAGAAATATCTTTTATTGAATAGTGAAGATCACCCGGAATTGAGGTTCAGGATTCACTACAACATGGGAATTATTTACTTTGAAAACGGGAATTACCCAGAGGCGATAAATTCGTTTAAGGAAGCGCTAAAAGTCGATGGCAGCCGGATCGAAGCCAAACGAAACCTGGAGCTAAGCCTTCTTTCCAGAGCAAGGAGCAATACGCCCCAGGGGACTTCCTCGCAGGAGGCGGAAGACGGCAGACAGGGCTCAGGAGGGGGAAGCTCGGTAATATTTGAATACCTTAAGGCCAAGGAGCAGGAGCAATGGAAAAGCAGGGAATGGACCGGAGAAAACAATTATTCAGGGCCGGACTACTAGGTTTGTTAATTTTCGTGTTTATTGTTCCTTCTTCCCACTTAGGAGAACTTCGCGCGGATGAGGGGGAAGCTCTTGAAGTGCTAATCGAAACGTCTCCGGCAAATCCTGTTGTGAACAGCCTCTGGTCGGTGTATGTGCTGGTAAAGCACCCCAGCCCGCGGGAAGTAAGCGTTGAGCCGCCCAGGTTTCCGTCTTCTTTGGCCTTGGAAAGGGTAAGGGCGGAAGCCAGAACTACAGCCCAGGGTGAGCGCTGGACGCGTGTAGAATTTCTTTTTACCCCTTTACGGGCGGACACTGTTACCCTTGAGCCCTTCGACGTAAAAACGCCGCTTGGCCGTGCCCTAAGCGCGGCGGTAAATGTCACCATCAGGGAAGAGACGGCCAGAAGGCGCTACGAGCCCCGTTTTCGCTGGCAGGGCAGGGCGGCTTCCGTTTCCACAGGGAGAAAGACGGAGCTTTTGCTTGAGCTTGTAAACTGGGATCCCATGAAAACAGTCCCCCAGGGTTTTTTCCAGGGTAAAGCGCCGGCAAATGCGATCCTCGAAGAGAGTATGCCGCTTGAGGAAGGAGGGGTTTACCGCTATACCATAAGCGTTATTCCGCTGGAAAACAACGCTGTAAAAATAGGGCCGATTTCATTTCGCTACGATATTTATGCGCTAACGATTCCTGAAATTACTGTTCCCGTTGTGCCTGCCGGAAGGCAGCAGGTAATTTCCGGTGAAAGAGCCGCTGCGCCGCAGAATAATGATCCGATGAACGATGTTCCGCCGCCGCCTTTTCCATCGGGAAGGGAGAAGGTTTTTTCCCTTTTTCAGGGGGAGTACGATGAAATAAAGGCCAAAGCCCGCTCGCTTTGGGAAGAAAACCATCGCGCGGAAGCCCTGGCGGAGATAAGAAGGAATGAGCGCGATAGCCTTTTCGGGCCTTATCTGGTTCCGCTTCGCATGGAAATTGAAAAGGTTCTGGGTCTTGGCTTTACCGAAAACGAGAGATGGCATCCCCTTAAAATTCCGTTAACCGTGTGGGCAATTTCCGGTTTTTTGATTTTTTTGACCGGAGTGTTTCTGTTTGTTTTCCACCCCAAAAGGAGAATCAAGTGGAAAAGCGCTGTTTTCCACCGTGGAAATAATTTTTTTACAATCATTGTCCTGATATTTGCTGCTACTCTGGGTTTTATTTTTCTTGAAGAAAGCGTTTCAAGATTTTCTTTTGGCAGTTCAGGATCAACCGGAAAAACCGGGGTACTTAAAGAAACCCAGGGCTACAGGATACCGGACTATAAAGGGGCTATAAGCGAAAAATTTTTTGACGGCCAGCCCGCAACTATCGGCGATTACAGGGGGGATTGGTGTTTTGCCGAAACTCCCGACGGCAGGTCCGGCTGGGTTCCGCGAGAGGCGGTTATTCCTTATTGATACTGAATAGAGCGCCGCACCATAGACAGGTGCGGCGGAATAATTTATCGTTTAAATCTTTCCAGGGATATTGAATACCCTATACCAAGATGTAAAGCACTTTTTGTCCAATAATTCCCTATACCCGTCATTGTGGTCTCCGAAAAATCAAAAGCATATCGAATATCGCCAAAAAGCGTTCCCGGGCCAATTCTATGACCGATTTCCCCGCCAACCATAGCTCCTATGGATCCTGTCCAGCCGTATTTTTCTCGCAAACCTCTTTCATATACAAATTCTGCTTGACCCATCGGTAATGTAAAATATATCCCTGCCAAGCCAGTCAACAGTACCCCATTTCCTACCGTTGTTCCTATACGACCCAAAACAGGTATTAATAATGAGGATGTTTCTATTGTCCTGTAACGTTCCGTACCCCTATGTTTTTCAGCGACTTCATCATAATCGTATATAATCTCTGCCTGAACACCGAACATTTTTGTGAGACTGTAACTGGTCTGGACCGCGAAACCAAACGCTTTATCGCTTGTAAATTTATTCGAATTAAGGTCGTTTAAAGACGATGGTTTATAAGAAGGTATTATGCCTATTGCCCGTACCCCAATCGAAAACTTCTCTGTTTGCGCAACTGCCCCTCCCGCGACAATAAGCGCGAGAGCCATAATCAGTAAATTTTTTTTTGCCATTTTGTTTCTCCTTTTCTCATGGCAGAGTTTTCCGGTTATGTGTTAGGATTTCATAAAGCTCATGGTTTTATGACGCATAACCAAATTTCACAAAATTAACGCTCACGGTAAATAATGCGGCCCCTGTTAAGGTCATAAGGTGAAAGGGCAATACGAACCCTGTCGCCGGGAACAATGCGAATGTAATGTTTTCGCATTTTTCCTGAAAGATGGGCAAGGATAAGATGTCCATTCTGATTGTCAAGCTCTACCCTGAACATGGTATTTGGAAGAGCTTCGCGAACTACCCCTTCTACTTCTATCGCTTCTTCTTTTGCCACAATTACTCCTCTTGGCATTTTGTTCAAAAAGCATAGCATTTTGTTTGGTTTTGAGTAAAGAGCAAATGAAGTTTCGATTTAAAAAAATGGCCCTTGACAAAAATGGCATATTACGGCAATGTACGCAGAATATTGGACTTGTTCAGGAACCCTGTTGGTTCCTGCGGACTAAAGTCCGACACAAGTCTTGCATTTTTTCGGACTAAAATCCTGCAAAAATGCTTTTTTATTGGAAGTTGTTCAGAAACTGAAGTTTCCGAACAACTTTATTTTAAAACAGGGGGGAGTTATGGCAAAGACTCATGCTGTTAAGGAACAGGATTTTACCGCAAAAATGGAGAAGACCCTTGTGGAACAAAAACGGGAAATTTTCTCTAACCTGGTTGCGGGGAACGAAGATTTTAAACAAATAGTGGAAGCCATGGATCCGAAGGATCTTGCGGATGTGGCTTCTGATGATATAGACCGCAAAATGATAGAGGCCATAGGTTCTCAGGATTTAAAAAGGCTTAGAATGATAGAATCTGCGCTAACGCGGATTCAGCAGGGCAAGTACGGTCTCTGCATGAAATGCGGCAAGAAAATTCCACAGGAACGACTGGAAGCCATTCCCTATGCCCTAATGTGCATTGAGTGCAAGACCGCAGAAGAAAAGCGCAACCGGTAAACCCTTAATTTATTCGAATAAACCCGACTAAGCTCGAAGCCGTCGCGCAGGGCCCTGCCGCAGGCTAGACGGTCGTGGCCTTTACTTACGCACGTTTTGACGTGGCCATTTTTATCGCAC